>Ga0265293_10009286_pt1 | contig 14194 bp, 10 predicted proteins | sample Munlanlewell138R_FD_192505 | JGI IMG/M metagenome (GOLD analysis project Ga0265293, IMG submission 192505) | Leachate microbial communities from a municipal landfill in Southern Ontario, Canada - Leachate well 138R | ecosystem: Engineered > Solid waste > Landfill > Unclassified | place: Canada...
CTGCGTCGTGAGGGACAATGTATCCAACAAGGGGGGCGGAGAGGTCTTCTCCTCGGGGACGCTTGTCATGACCGGATGCACGGTGGAGAACAACATATGCATCGATGACGCGGGCGGGGGCATCCTCAACGATGGCGGAACGCTTGAGGTCCGGCAGAGCTTCATCCTCGGCAACATTGCGAACTCGGCCCTGACGAACGACGACATGTTTATGGGTACCAATTCCGGAGACGGTGGAGGCATTTCCAACATGGGCGGCACGGTAAAGGTGATCGATTCCACCATTTCGGGAAACGCGGGCTACTGGGGCGGCGGGATCTACATCGGGGAAGACTTCGGCTCCAGTTCCCTGCAAATCTCCGGCTCAACCATATCCGGAAATACGGCGGAGGCCAACGGCGGAGGAATTTACAGCTTCCGGGGAACAGTCACTGTCGAAAATTCCCGCATCCAGCTGAACACTGCCGCATTAAGCTACAGCTACGGGCACGGAGGGGGGATCTCCCTCTCCGAGAGCACGGCGTCTCTGCTGGCGCAGTCTTCCGTGAGCGGCAATTTGCCGGACCAGATATACTGCTCATACGGCAGCTCGTACACAAACGACGGCACCTGCACCGTAGGGGGCGTAGTGGAAAACGCTCCTCCCATGCTCCCGGGACCACCGGAGGGTAATTTGCCGGATCCGAGGGATACTTCGGGAGAACCTGATGTCACGGCCCTCGCGAATGACCTGGAGGATGACGGGAGCGACATTTTTAAAAGAGTGAAGGAGGTCCTCTCCGCCGACCTGGACGGTCTTCCCGGAGGGCTCTCCGCCACCCTGCACGACACGTTTGCCTACGAGGACGTTCCCCTTTCTGACGATTCGGGGGACGGCGTGCTGCCTGTGGTGTTCACGGCATCATGGCCGGAGAGGGTCCGCTATTACATGGCATTCGGGAAGTGCGATGAAGGGGATATCTCTGCCCGTTCGGTGACGGGATACGACATACCTGAACGTGGGATACAACTGGAAGTCAGGCCCGGACAGCCCCTTCCCGAAGGGGTCGAGGTTCCTGAATACTATGAGGAGGGCGAGGGTCTGATGACGTGGAGGAACGTTATCGCCGACAACGGTCCCTACGACCAGAACAGGGAGCCCGGTGTGGTGACGGTGCGCGTGGCGGAGATACAGGCCGAGGCGGAGGAGCCGTCTTCCGGCAGCTCGGGATGCTCTGCGGCAGGGTCTGCTTCAGCCGCTGTTCTTCTTGGCCTGCCGCTGGTTTTCCTTGTGGGCGGAAGGAAGAAAAACTGACAGTCAGGAGTCAAAAACTGAGGCAGAAACGAATACTGGAATCATCTGTGGTTTTGGATTCTGTCCTGAGGTTCAGGGGAACTTTTTCCCGTTCCTTCTGAATTTTTAGTAGACACGATGTCCTCGGAGGGGTGTCTCCTCCGGGAACGGTCGAGAGATTATTTTCTCCTGTCCCATTCCTTCAGCGGGGGGGTTGGTCTGCACGTTTCCTGCCCCCGGGGAGAAAGGGGAGAACAGTTTAAAAACGGAATGGACCGAGAAACGAGACCGGCGGGTACGGGAAAGAAAAGCTTCCGAGCCCGCCGGTTTTTTTGTTCGCCCTGCACCGGACACTTTATCCGCACGCTGAAAAAACTTCTCCGGGCTGTCGGGAGAGCTTTTTCTGTTTTTCAGGTTGTGGATTCAGGAGAACGCCATACTATTGCTGTTTCTCTGATATCAATGATATAATAACGTAGTAAATATAATTGAGAATTACAACAATACCATCTTGCTTTATAGCGAAAACAGGCACTTGTGAGATAAATCCCTTCGACCCGGTGCGATTCGTTGGGTCGAACCTGAAGATGGGGGACTGTTCCGCACTTTTCGTACTGACGGCAGCTATATCATTTTGGGAAACAGCGAAAGGAAAGACCGGGATACGATCCGCAAGGATCCGCAGATTTCAAGAACCTGGTGTTGGCGAACCGGACGGCGCCACCCTACATAATCACAGCACGTGAAGGAGAAAAAACGATGGCCTCCAAGATCATCTCCGAAAAAAACTCCCCGTGTCCGTACTACTTTCCCGAACACCTGCGAAAAGCCCTCTCCGCCATCCCGGACTATCCGGTCACCTCCATCGAAGCGGACTCCGGTTACGGCAAGACGACCGCGATGCGGGAATTTCTGAGGAACCTGTCCGGCAACGCCCGCGCCGTTTGGCATACCTGCTTCGGTGAACCTCCGGCGAAGACATGGGAAGGCATCTGCCGTATGTTCGGGGAGGCGGACGCGGAAGTCTCACCGAAATTGAAGGAGCTGTACCCGCCGACGCTGGAAACGCTCTCCGACATCGCAGCAGTGATGCGCGAACTTTCCTGCGAGGACGAAATATTTCTCGTCATCGACAATTACCAGCTTTTCCAGAATACCATTCCCTACAGGCTGATGGACGCTTTCTCCGTACACACGAATGCCCATGTTCACGTCGTCTTTGTCAGCCAGCCGCTGGCGGCAAGCCCCAGGAGCGTCCATAACCCCAACATCCACAGGATCAGCACGAAGGATTTTCTGTTCGACCGGTACAGCATCGTCCAATACTGCCGGGGGGCAAAAATCAGAATTTCCGGGGGAGAGATAGAGTACATCAAAAATATCTCCGAGGGCTGGATCGCCGCCATTTGTCTCCAAACCGAGAACTACAGAAAAACGGGTTCCCTGGTGAAGACGAACGACATGAACCTCCTCATCGAAAATACCGTATGGAACAGGGTCCCTGAGAAAAGCCGGGAATTTCTGACCGCCCTCTCGCTGCTCGATGATTTTACCCCGAAGCAGGCGGCGATAATGGTGAACCGGCCGTCACTCCCGGATGACATGGTCCGGTTGCTCAGGGGAAACTTTTTCATTCCCTTCGTCGAGGACAAAGGCATGTATTCCATGCACAGCCTGTTGCGGGATTATCTGCGGAGCCGTCTCGACGAATTTGTTCCGGACATTCGACGGGAGATGTTTCGCCGCGCGGGAACCGCCCTGTCTGACGCAGGCGACTACTTCGGGGCGGCCCGTTTTTATTTCGAGGCCGGGGATTTCGGGGCCATAATTTCTCTGCCCTTCACCGCGCGGTATTTTTACAACAACTTCGATATCGGCATGCTCGGATTTCTTGAGCGCTTCGTGAAGGAATGCCCGGCGGAGATTGTGGGAGGGAACCCCATGTTCCTCGTCATGGTGGCGTATTTCATGTTCAGGAATGGGCGGCGCGAACAGTTCCATGAGCTTGCCGGCCTGATACGTTCGTTGCTGGACGACCCGAACCGCGGCCAGGATAGTGAATTATTAAAAATAAAAGGCGAGTTCGCGTTGCTGATGTCGTTCTCGCAGTTCAACGACATCGTGGAGATGAGCGCATACCACAGGGAGGCCCTGAGGCTTTTCGAGGCTGCCGGGGAACGACCGCCCCGGTCGTCCTATTTCGGCGGCAACATTCCCTGGACCTTCGGCTGTTCGTCGGTATTTTCCCTGTACTGGCGAAAAACCGGCGAGCTGGACAGGGAGCTCGAAGTAATGGACGAATGCGTGCCCTATTACGTCACGATTTCCGGAGGACACGGCGCCGGGGGCGAACACATCATGCGCGCGGAGGCCATGCTCATGCGCGGCGACGACAGGGCGGCGGAAATCGCGGCCCACAGAGCGGTGTATCGCGCCTCGGAGGAAAACCAGATAGGCAACCGTATCTGCGCGGAGCTCGTTTTGGCGAAGCTCGCCATTTTGTGCGGGGACGCGGCGGCGTACAAATCCCTTCGCGAAGAAATCACGGCCCGCGCACGGAATGCCGGACAGAGGGCGGTGTTTTTGCTCGGCGAACTGGCCCGGGCTTCACTCGACGTTGTCCTCGGCCTGCGTGAAGAAATCCCTGATTGGCTGTTCACTGCGGACGGCATCAACAAGATGCTGTTCATTCACGCGCGGCCCTGCGCATTTTCGATCCTGGGCGCGCTGTTGCTGGCGGACCGCCGTCACGCTGAACTCGACGCTCTCACCGACGTGGTGATGGGCCTGTCCAGCAAAGTACATTTCCTGTTGCCCCAGGTCACCCACCTCGTGTATCTGTCGGTGGCGGAAAAACGGGAGGGAAAAAAACGGGCTGCGCTGGAGACATTATCCGCCGCCCTTGAGATAAGCCTGCCCGACAGGGTATATTTCCCGTTCGCTGAGTTCGGGAGCGAGCTGGGAACGTTGCTCAAGGATCTGAAGGGCACTTTCGACGGGGAAAAAATTGACGACATGCTCGCCCTCTGTGAAAGGTTCTCGACGGGCGCCGCAAATGTCGTCAAACAGATGGCGGGTGGAAAGTCCGGCCTTACACCCCGCGAACGGGAGATCGCCCTGTTCGTGAAGGACGGGTTTCAAACGAGCGAAATCGCAGCCCGGCTTTTTATATCCGAAAACACTGTAAAATCAACCCGCAAGGCAATTTATGGCAAATTGGGAATTCATTCGAGAATGGAACTGACAAAAATAGATTTTTAGAGAGTCCGGCGTTATCCCCCGTTTTCATTCCAAATCAAATTCACGGATGGCAGATTTGATTTGAAAAATCGTGTTTACTTCCTAACGGAATGCAGCATTCCGTTTGAAGTGATCATCCCTCCTAAAAAACCCCCCCTGCGGGGGAGGCGTAATATTTTTTTCTCCCTACAATAGTATGTAACGGAAGGCTATTTTAAAAAAACAAATAAATCCGGTCCCGTTCAATCACTGGGACACTGTTGTTTATTGCATTAATAAGGAAGGAGGATTCCATGAAAATACAGGCGGGATTTTTTAAAAGCGTCAAACCTCTGCCGAGGCACAAGCTGGAGGTCGTGATGCAGACGGACACGCACATCGTGTTCGATTTCACCTCGCGCCTGGGCACGATGAGATTCGGGGCGCTCGCTGGCGATGAACTGTTCAACAGTGCCCGGACGGACGGAAATTTTATCCTGTTCGGGGAACCTGGAGCGCCGAAAATCCGTATCGGGCCGACGGACTTCGCGGACCTGATTCTCGTGGACCGGACGAGCGATGGGCCGGAATACGGGAAGATTTTCTGATAGCAATCAAATATTTATGAGGAGTGAGCCGTATGAAATGCATGGGGAAGGTTTTCAGAGTATCGCTTTTCGTTTTTTGCGCGGCGGTTTTGTTTTCCCTTTCCGCTTCTGTGGTGTATGCGGCGGGTGAGGACGCGGGGGTCGAAGGTTTGTGGCTTCGGATTCCGGAATTTCCTGACGATGCGGACGTTGACGAGTTTTCCGCGGATGAGGACGGCGAAGTCACCTACATTCGCTCTATCGACGACGGCAGGTTTGTGCTGGGCGTCTTCAGGATGCCCGCCGGCGACGAAATGACGCCCGAAAAATTGAAGGAAACCATCGAGGAGAGCGTAACGAACAGAGGCGGCGACGCTGACGACATCGAGTTCGACACGGCGGCGGAGGACTTCGCCGAATTGCTCTCCTACCCGTGCCTGACCGCTGAGTACGAAATCGGCGAGAACGGGGACGCAAAAAAATTCGCGGTGATCGGCGTGTTTACTGACGACTACGTTTTCCTCGTCCAGGCGGGGGTCCAGGCGGATTCGTTCGACGACTACACCGGCAGGACCCAGGTGTGGCTCGAGGGGATGAAATTCGTGGGCGGCTCAACGTCCGGAGAAGATGAAAACGAAGGCGAAGAAGGCAGAGGCGATCTGTTCGATGACGAAACGGGGGAGAACGGCGGCCGGGAAATAGATTTCGTCGCCGTCGTCTACTCGCTGCCGGAGTTTCGGGGGGTCGCGTGGCACATCCCTGCGCCGGGCGAATATGACCTGGGCAGCGGATTCGGTCTGCCCAACGACAGCGTCTGTTCCGTCACCGTATGTCCGGGGTACAGGGTCACGCTTTACCAGCACTCGAAATTCGACGGCGAGAGCGCAGAAATCGAGGATAACGAAGAAGACCTCGGCGATCTGAAACGCTGGGCGTCGTCCCTTAAAGTCGAGCGGATAGAGGAGCCGGACCCGGATTTCGCCCTTGCATGGTTTGAGGTCCAGTCGGAAAACGAGCAGGTTTTCGAGGAGATTGAACCTGCGCCGAAAGCACTGAAAACCCACGCAGAAAGAATAAAGCGCTTCCAGGCTGCCGGCGAGATGAGCTGGTACGGTACGACGAAGGACTCGGAGCGCGTCAAGCTTGGCGGAGAGCTGATCAGGATTTTCAGCGATCTGGGCGTTGACATGAGCAGCTGGGAGGCAAACACCTTTGCCCAAATGATGAATAATTTCTACGATTGGCGCAAGGACCTGAGCGTGTGGGATACGGCGTGCATGATTCTTAACGTCGACCCGGAGATATTCAAATAATAGAAAAAAAGAGCGCCGGGAAAAAGAGGCACAGAAAACGGGCTGAATACCTGTTCGGCAGCGGTTTTGACTTTTGCTCCACCTTCGATGGAATGACCCCCGGTTTTCAGGTTCAGATGCATGCACAGACAGGAGGTTTCAGGGAAATGAAAAAGGTCATGCTGTACATTTCGCTTTTCTGTGTTTTTGCCGCTGCGGCATTCTGCTTCGGAACTGCGGCCAACGCAGACGATTCACCGGATGGGTGGGTGAAAGGGCTGTGGATACAGGCGGCCGGGCTGCCCAAAGACGCGGTGCTCGAAGATTATTCCGATGGCGACGATGAAAAGCCCTGGTTCGTCTACAGTTGGGGAAAGGGCAGCGACGGCCCTGCCGTGACGCTCGGCGTGGGGCGGTTTCCGGCTTCGGCCGGCACTGAAGAAAAACTGCTGGACCTCGACAAGAATGTTCTTCGCGAATTCATCGGCTCGGAGGCTTTCTGGGAAGGTCCTGACGCGAAAAAACTGACCTTCACGGAAGCCCCGGAAAAAATCAGCGCCGCCCTCTCCTATCCCTGCCAGATCTTGCAATACGCGGAATCGGATATGAAGCTCTCCCACACGGTCCTGTTCATTGAGACCGACTCCTTTCTTTTTATGGCCGAGGTAACCTGGGAGACAGCGAACAAAAAATTCAAAAAAAGCGACGCTGAGAAAATTCTTGGGGGGCTGGTTTTCGTCGAGCAGGAAGGGATGGAAGCCGCCGGGCCGGACGTTTCCGTGTTCTGGCTGAAGGACGGGCGCATTTTTAGGGGCGAAGAAATCGTTGAAGCGGAAGTGAACGGCGTGCCGCCGGAAATCGAAGGCCCCGTGCGCTTCTGGAGCGCCGTCGGGGCGGATGAGTCGGGCCCCGTGGCGGAAGACGAAACCGGCGTCCTGTTTTTTGCGGAAGACGGGGCCTTTCTGGCGTTCCTGCCCCTCGAGAGCGCGGACGAGTGCCGGGACATCCTTTTCAGCCCGGACGGGAGCTTTTTCCTGCTGATGAGCGGAAGCGGAGTACGGGCTGACATGACGTACATTCTGTACGAGACGGAGACGATGGAGAAGAGAATCGAAATTCCCGGGACAAGAGGATCGGCTGCGTGGATTGACGCGGGACGTTTTGTGATGACCCGGATCGACGACGTGCGCGAGACGGAGAGCGGAACATTTACCATGGCTGCGCTTCGCCTCTCGGCAGTGATGTATGACACCGTAGCGGAAGAGCTGGTCGTTCTGAAAGAAGCGACCGCAAAGAAAAATTACTGGTGCGGCGGAGTGACGGACGACGGCGCCTCGCTCATTATCAGTGAAGATTCCGTGACGTCGGAAAAGGATTGGGGCGACGAGGAAAAAATCAAAACGCGGGAACTCAGAATAGAGATTCCCCCGGCAGGGTAAGGTATTTTTCGGGAGCGCCTGTTGTGGGGCGTATGTGCTGCGGGAGACGGGCTTCCCGCACAAGGTTCAAATTCTTTGAGGGAGGTTGTGGGAAATGAAAAATTCCAGAATTCTGCTGACGGTTATTCTCGCGGCGATTGCTTTCGCGGCGGTGTTTTCACAGGCGGCGGAAGCGAAAAATGCGGAGGACGTTTTCGCGGTGAGCGAAAAGGAAAGCGACTGGGTTCTGAAATCCGGCGGCGAGGCCGATGGTTCCCGCGGAATTTCACTGGATCAGAATATGTACTGGTACGCGGTTGACCCGGAAAACGACCAGGCTGCGGAGGGGGTGGAGCAGGGCGTCCTGATCTACGACGGGGACACGAAGAAATACTTTTTCCTGCCGACGGTGGAAGAGCAGACCCGCGTCGAAAACGTCTTCTTCAGCCCCGATAAACAAAGGATGGTCCTCTGCTGCAGCGTGAACCGTTTCGCGAACGGGCTGTGGGTGTACGAAGTCGAAACGCTGGAACTGGAAAAATCCTTCTGGGGGTACAGCGACCTGTTTTTCATCGACGATGTGAGGTTCGCTTTCACGCTCATCGATGAAAAGATCGAACGTCCCGAAGCTGCGGGTATGTGGGGGGTGTCGGCGGCGCTCTATGATCCGGCTGTGGACGAAGGCTACGTCATACTGAAAGGTGCGACCGGGAAAGAGAATTTCACCGTCATGGGCCCCGGCGAAAAGGAAAACGAGATCAGCGTTATCGTCACATCTGTCGATGCCGAAAAAGACTGGGAAGACGTGGAGAAGCACAAGGACTCGGAAATTACCGTCGAGGTCCCTGCTGCGGGGTGAGGTTCGAAAAGAAACACCCATTCACTTTGAGGGCACATTGGATATTCTCTAACGCCCTGGAAATTTCGGGTGCTGTTTCGGATCCCGTTTTTTGGGGAACAGCGGTAACCATCGTACGGGGTATTTGCGGTACGGAAGGACGGAACGTTCATTCAGCAAAGGGGGGCAATACATGAGAGGAAAGAACAGATTCGGACTCTTAACGGGCATAGCGGTGCTGATGTTGCTGGCATTCGCCTCCGCCGCCCTGGCGAAACCCGACTGGGTGACGGTCAAGTACACGGGATGCAAACTTTCGACGCGAAAGAACACGAAGGTAACAGACGGCAACCACAGAACACTGGTTCTGTACTTCGACATCATCAACAACAGCAAGAACGGCGATATCATTACGGCCATCTACGACAGAAAAATAAGCTACAAAGGAGTGTTCACCATCCACAAGATGGAACAGGGCCTTGTCCAGAACGGCGTGATACAGTCGCAGGGATGGAGACCTGCAACGTGGAACGTCAGTTATTCCGGCACATATACCAATCCGATAAAAGGAGAATGGTATCCCGGACAGGTGTACAAGTACGACATCTCCGTCTCCCTCAATAAACTCATCAAGCCTTTCGGGGGCAACTGGAAAAAGACCAATGAAGCGGCGTCCAGAGGCTTTAATTTCAAGCCGAATACACTGTCTTTTGATTTCGGGGTCCGCAGCCACAAGTAAGGCCGCTGTTCATGCAAAAAGCGCCGGCTTTTGAAGCTGTGCGGAGGGAGCTTTAGAGGTGTGAAAAAGGAGGAGGCCGTTCTGAAAAAAATGCCGATAGGGCTGCGAAGCCTGGCGGTCCTGTGTCTTACCGCTCTTTTCCTGATGGGACCCCTGCCGGCGGCCTTTGCCCTGAAACTGACGATCCGAAACGACTTCGCAGACAGCCTCAACACAGCCGTGGTCTATTACTGCGACTCCACCGGCGCATGGACGACCAGAGGCTGGTACGTGGTGAGGCCCCGCGAATCGCGGACCATCAACTTTTCCACCTCCAAACCGACCATGTATCTCCATTCCTATCTGTCCGGCAGGAATAAAATCTCCTGGGGAAAAGGGGACATTACAAGAGTGGTCATGTCGAAGGCCTTTGTGTACGAGGACGGCGAAACATGCCCCGCCGGTTCCGACAGGAGGACAGCAAAGTTCACCAGGTACGCGGCAAAAAACGGTCGTGTGAACTACAGTCCGGTGAAGACGGGGGAGCCCCTTCCCGCAGGGGGAGGAGACACTTTTTCGGCGGTAAGCAATGAACTGCTGAAACTCATCAATGCCGACCGCAGAAAGACCGGCGCCCGGGATCTGAAACTGGATGCGACCCTGTCGAAGGCGGCGGCCCGCCGGGCTTCGGAACAGCCGAAGGTGTGGGGCCACACCCGTCCGAACGGAAAAAGCTACAGCTCCGTCTTCGCCGAGTTCAGTCTCAATCCGGCAAGAAGCGGAGAAAACGTGGCTTCAAATACGAAACCCCTGAAGGCCTCTCATTTCCATGAACAGTTCATGAATTCTCCCGGGCATAAAAAAGTCCTTCTGAACCCGGACTATTCCGTCGTGGGCCTTGGGTTTCATCAGGAAGGGGGCAGGACGTACTGCGTGGAACTCTTCGCGGGAGAGGCCGGGGACGCCGGGAGTGTCTCACCCCTGCCCGGGGACGGTCTCGCTGTTACGGCTGCCAACGTGGTGAACCTTATCAACAACGAGAGGACCCGTTCAGGGCTGTCCCCCCTGCAGACCGGCGATGCCCTGACCAACGCGGCCCTGACCAGGGCACGGGAGATGAACGTGAAATTCGACATCGTCACCAGGCCTGACGGAAGAACTTTCGATACTGTCCTGAGGGACAGCGGCCTGGTCTTTGCCGGGGCATCGACATCGGGGGTTGACACGCCGGAGGCCAACGCACTTGAAATATTCCGGGAGTTTTTTAACGACGGAAAGACCCGAAATTCCATGCTGGCCGGGGAGTATACCCACGTGGGGGCGGGAATCTGCCGGCTCGGCAGCGGATATTACACCGTTCTCCTGTTTGCCGGGGGCAAAGGAAGCGGAACCGCGGAACCAGGCCTCGCCGGGGCGATGAATGAGCTGGAGAAGTCCCTCCAGGAATTTGAGGAGGCCCTCCGGCAGCTCGGCGATCTGTTTTAGGTACGAAGGAACCTCGGGAGAACAGAAAGCCGGGAACAGTCACGGCGCCGGAGTAGAAAAATGGGGTGCTGAAAGAGGCGGGTTGCATACTGTGAAGGTCCGGAAGGAGAAATATGGGATGAAAAAATTCAGTAGATTTGTTTTCGTGTTCTCCGTTTGCGCAATGGCGTTCTCTTGTGCCGGCCCGTCATTCGCGGCGGCCAACCTGCTTGACGGGATGAACGACGCTGACTGGAGGGCGTTGAACGTCTTCTTCAGCAACTTCTGCGAATCGCGCCTCGGGGATTTTGACGCGGACGGGTATGACGACACGGCATTGATCGCCTTCGCCGTGTCGCACAACGTCATCAACAACAGGAAGCTGTTCAGGGAGGACGCCGCCGAGGGACAGTATTACATCGGCAAGGACAGGGTGAACGCCACGATAGAGAAATACTTCGGAATACGGGGCGTCGGCCCTCAAAGCGCCGAGGAAGGTTTTGTCATTTTCAAAAAAGACAGGTATTACTGGGACGATGTTTTTGAGGGTTCTCCCTGGTTCGCAGGCGGTCAGGCAGTCGAACTCCACGAAGGAAAGGGCGGGACGCTGTCTGCCGTTGTGGAGTTCTACACCGACAACGAAGCCTTTCAGAACGATGCCGGCAAAGTTAATATCAAGGATTTTTACGCGCCGAAAAAATCGTGGAAGAAAAACACCGCGAAGTATTACGACCTCTGCGGATACTATGGGGCAAAAATAGCCGTTCTCGTCCAAAACGGCAAAAAGAGCTATATTCTGCTTGAATGGCGCGAAGCGGAAACACTGGAAGACGCGCGGAAACTTATCGGCGAGTAAAGGAGGAGCGGGGGGATCCCCTTCATTCTTCCCGACTCACTATTGACTGGAGGAAGTGCGGATGAAAAATTTTCGGAAATTCGTTTTCGTATTCTGCGTATTCGCCGCATCATTGTCTTTTGCCTCATCGTCCCTCGCCGCTGTCAAGATCACGGTACAGAACAACCGCAGCCACAGCCTGTCGTTCGCTTTCTGCTGGGCCGGGTTCGACATACCTGACGACAGGCGGATCGGCTGGTACAACGTCAAGGCGGGAGAGTCGAAAACGTTTACGTTCAAGGATGCTGATTACCCCCTCACCGCACAGGACTTCGGGTATTACGCCACGGGCGGCGGAAAGGTCTGGTCGGGGAAGGCGGATGACGAGCGTCCTCTGCCGGTGATCATCCATCTGAAACGGGCGTTCAAAGGGCATCCCGAAGACCCCATCGACGGCGGCAAAAAAGTGTATTTCAGGCACATTAATCTGAAACAGGCCAGTAATGACCCTGCAAACGGAAGCGCGACGCTCAACTTCAAGCCGTGATGCCGAAGTATGCCGAAACGGAGGAAACACCGGACATCTGATGCGTCCCTGCGGTCATAACGGCTGTAGCTGTCATCGACGCAGTCCGGCGGAACGCTTCAATGTTGAGCCGCTTCGAACGGTCGGGAGGAAGGCGCCGTCCGCTTTTTGCCCGGTGTTTGTTGATTCCGGAGACCGCAGAAAATACGTGCTGAACGCGTATGATTCGTCCGCCGGAACGTCGGCGTTCTTCGAAGGCGGGAAAAAAAGAGTACTGCGCGGAGCTTTTCACAGGACCGTGCCCGGAGACCGAAAAGCCTGATCGAGTCCTTTACAGAGTTGGAAAAAATTACTGAAGGAACCGGAGGACCAATTCTGATGCCGCTGTGGTGCGCCATCGCTTTCTTATTGCTCTGCATCATCGGAACCGTATTGTCGTTCCGAGAGTATTTCCGGACCGGAGGAAAAAAATTCCTCACAGCCGGAATCGTCACCGTCTCTCTCTGCGCCGCCGCACTTTTTTATATTGCCGCGGTTGTGCTGTTCGTGTCGTCGGTGGAGTGAGCGGCGAAAAAATAAGAAAGGGCTGAGAAAAGGAACCGGAGGGTGGAGGGATGATCTCCCGAACCCGCCGGTTTTTTTATCCACTCCCTGCATCATATATTATATACTTGACAAAATAAACATTTGTCTGGTAAGGTGAGCACTCTTTTTGTGCTGAAGAATATGACGGGGAGCAGGATCATCGGTGCCTGACTCTCATCGGAGAACTGAGAGAAGGGCGAAAAAAGAGCGGTCCGGGCGAACTTCGCCCGGACCGCTCTTTCCCCTGTTTATCTCAGCAGTTCGTCCAGCCAGTCGAGGGCAACGGCAGAGGAATGGGGGCCGTTGTCGAGCTGACAATGGGCATTGGCACCGCTTTCCCTTTCGAACACGTGAAGCGTCGCCTTCGGCGCTGTTTCGGCGAATTTTTTCGCCTGGGCCAGAGGAACTGCTCCTTCCCCTGCGCTGATCAGCCCAAGGGCCGGCATTACAAGGGTTTTCAGCCTGTCGTCAGGGATCCGGAAATATGAGAACGCATCGAAAACCCCCTGCATGGACTCTTTCCCGAAACGTAACGTGAGAGTCAACATTGAAAACCTGTATTTCATGGGGATGTCTCCCTCGGGGATATTTTTCAGGTCCTCCACGGTAAGGTCGTTTTTCCTGAACATATCCACAGTCTGTTGACCCATGGAAGCGAAGAAATACTCCTGCATGTCGAGGAGGGGAGAGTTGACGATCAGAGCAGCCAGGCGCGGTTCTCCAAGTGCGCCGCTCAGGGAGAAGTATCCGCCGAAGCTCGCACCGTAGAGGGCGATCTGCCTGGGATTTACCTCGGGATGCTTTATGGCGAATTCAGTTATCGTCCGGACGACCGGGCCGAGGTCGGAGATAAACGTTGAATCGGGATGAAACCTCCGTTTGCCGGCCTGTCCCGGCCCCTCGAAGAGAAGGACGCTGTATCCCCGTTCAAGGGCTGCTTTCCCGATCCCGAAATACATCTCCTCGGCAGTGCCGTCGAAACCGCTCTGGGCAAGCAGTGTTTTTCTGCGCTCTCCGGGCTTGCCCCTGGTGATCATGTAGCCGGGATAAAAGTCATTACCTGCACCGGAGGGTATGAACGCGGGCTCGACCTTCCACTGCGTCAGTTCCATCCCCTTGAGAAAGGCTTCCCTGCATTTCATCCCCCATTCCCTGGTTTCCGATGAGAGAGGGTCTCCGTAGTATTCGGCAGCCCGGTAGTAGGATGCCGCTCTCAGAAAACTATCCCTTGCGCTGACTTCGTGTCCCCTTTCGAGGCGTGTCCTGCCGTCCTCTTCAACACGTTGGGCGAGGGAGAGAAATGCCTTTGACCATGAGGCAGGATTTCCGTCCTCGATCTCCCGCACAGCCCAAAGTATTTCACCGGGGGCGCCGCCTCCTCCCGTGTCTGCACCGAAACTCCTGAGCAGCTGGAAGTCCATCTCGGTGTCGGCAAAGAT
>Ga0265293_10009288_pt1 | contig 14188 bp, 14 predicted proteins | sample Munlanlewell138R_FD_192505 | JGI IMG/M metagenome (GOLD analysis project Ga0265293, IMG submission 192505) | Leachate microbial communities from a municipal landfill in Southern Ontario, Canada - Leachate well 138R | ecosystem: Engineered > Solid waste > Landfill > Unclassified | place: Canada...
TTTGATAGACTTCTTTTAATTGTTTTCCTACTTCTTTTAAATCCTTAGTTAAGACGTCTTGATAAGCATTATTTATTAAACTCGTTAAGTCATCATTTAAAACCGTCTTAATGTTTTGAATAAACTCTTGATTGTTATTTGCTTTTAATACTTCTTTTTTATGATCAAAAATATCATAAACTGGAATGTCTCTAACTAAAACAGGTGTTTTAGCAGCCATTCCCTCTAAAACAACTATTCCTTCGGTTTCTTCATAACTAGGAAAAAGTAGTGCTTTTGAAAAGGTTAGAGCTCCTTTAACAATGTCACCTTTTATATAACCTGGCATAATTACATTATCTGGTTTATTTTTAATTGCTTTTTTAATAATTTTAGTTTGGCTTAATTTATTTAAAGCGCCAAACCAAATAAATTTGATTTCTGGAAATGATCTAGCAATTTCGATAAAATCATGAACCCCTTTTCTTTCAAATAAAAAACCAATTCCGACAATCACTTTATCATCTTTATTAAAGTTAAAATATTCTAAAAAATTTTTCTCTCTTTTTTCTTGATAATGATAATCTTTAACATTAATTCCGTTTGAGATTACATGAATTGGGGCCTCTGTCCAGCCATATCCTTCTAATAATCTTTTTGCATAAGGAGATACCGCAATTAAAACATCAGCTTTTGAATAAGTAAGTCTTAACCGACGATAAAACCAATTTTTTATAATTGGGGCAAAATTAAACGAATTAAGAAAATCTTCTTTCAAAGAATGGGCATGTACTACTACAGGTTTACCGATCTTTTTAGCTTTTTTTAAATTGTTATAAGAATCTTTAAAAACTGTATTATATTGAGCAATATCAGCATCATTTAAATTATCAACCAATTTAATCCCGTTTGAACTTAATGCTTCGCTTTGATGTCTAAACGCTGTCCCAATTCCTGATTTTCGAACCATCTTTTGATTTTTATTGTAAATATATACTTTCATAAAATTATATGTTCTAAGTATTTATTGTTAGAACATCTTATCCTTTCTTTATCGAATTTAATTTAATTAAGATTAAAGCCTTCTTATAAATTTTACCATAAAAAAGGACAATTTAATTTTTAAGTATTAAACCTACAAAAAAAGACCTAAAAGTCTTTTATTTGTAGTAAACTAAAATTAATTCACCATTAATATCTAAATTATCTGTTAAAACAAAACCAAGTTTTTTATAAAGCTTTAAAGCTACTTCGTTTTCTTTATAACAAGATAAATAAAAATGATCAACTTGATAAGTTTTAAAGATATATTTAATAATATCTTTTAAAGCTTTAGTCCCATAACCAAAGCCTTGGTAACTCTTATCAATCATAATATCATCAAGCCAAGTATCATCTTTACCAAATGATCCAATACACGCAAACCCAATCGTTGTTTTTTTAATATCACTTAAATGAATTGATAATATTATCCAGTTATCAATATTTTGATATTCTTTTAAAATCGTTGGTAAGGGATCTAAGTAGTTAGTTTGGTTTTCTGCTAATTTTAAATCAAATAAAGCAATTGGCGGATTAGTTTTGTCAATCCTTCGATATTCCATATAATAATTCATCTCCTATAATGTTATTATAGACTTATAAATTGCTTTGTAAAGAGATAAATTAATAATTGTTTTATTTTAAACTTATTAGTTATTATTGCTAAACAATATGGGAATAATTGATGAATTATTTACCTTTATAATAATTTTCTTCTTTCTTTTTCCACTCTAAATAATCTTCTTTAGTAATTTCTCTAATTACTTTAGCAGGAACTCCGCCAGCGATAACATTTGGTGGAACATCTTTAGTAACTAATGAATGCGAACCAATAATTGAGTTTTCGCCAATTGTTACTCCAGGGTTAATAGTTGTATTCCCGCCAATCCAGACATTATCTTTAATTATTATTTTTAAGCCATACTCTAAATTTTTATTTCTAACATCTTTTAAGGTTGGATGGGTTGCGGTAAATAAGTTTACTCTGGGGCCAAACATAACGTTATTGCCAATTATAATTTCATTCACATCTAAAAAAATGCAATCAAAGTTACAATAAAAGTTATCTCCTATTTTTATGTTAAACCCGTAATCACAATTAAAAGTAGGAGTGATAGTTGGATTTTCCCCCAAACTACCGATAAGTTTTTTTAGTAGTTTATTTCTCTTTTGATTTTGATGGTATTTAGTTTTATTATATTTATTAGTTATTTTTCTTGCATATAATCTTTTATTGGTTAAATCTTCATTGCTTGATAAATATAATTCACCCTTTAACATCTTTTCTAATTCTGTCATCTAATATCCTTTTATCTATCTTTAAATATTAATCATATTAATTTATTAAAAATGGTAAATATAGTTAAGAAATAATTAAGTTTATTAATTTGTTAACTTTTTCTAAATTAAATTCTTGATTAATAACTGATTCAAAATGTTCGACAAACATAAGTTCATCTTCAAGAGCATCTTCACCTTTTTCAAGATAATCTAAATATCTTGAATATCCACCAATACCACCGATATCATCTGGCGGAAATGGACCATTATACTTTATCACCCCATAAGGGATATTTTTGGTGGGAGTCTTTTGGAGTTTAATAATAAATTCATTATTATCACCAAAATCATAAGTATATAAAGCTTTTTTATATTTATCAAATAAGTCTTTAATCGGGGTAGTTTCGGCATCTAGGTGATTAAGACCATCGGGAATATAATATTTAATTGATTCTTCATAATATGCATTTAACATTATTTCATAATCTTTTTCAAATTCAAAAACCCACAAATGATAATCATCATAGTTAGTAACCAACATAATTATTTGATGCAATTGATAAAAGGTAATCGATGACGGTAAAATCGCTGTAAAAAATAATCCTTTAGGGTCAATGTATTTACCGCCGACCATTTCAAATTTAAGTTTATATTTCATTTATAAAATCCTCTTTTATAATCTAAAATAATGATGGACATAGATTATGTCCATCATTATCTATCTTTTAATCTTTATTTCTTAAAGATTATCTCTTCATATTCTTTATTTAAACCAGATACTTTAATTAACTTCATCTTAATTAATTCATTTTTATCAATTGGTTTGACTCTATAATCTTCTTTTTTATAGTTATCTAGTTTTACACCACCAGCTTCTTTCATATATATATCAATTAACTCTTTAGCCCAGACTAATTTTCTTGGTCCATTTACTTGAAACTGGGCTGGGGTTTTATGATGGGTTTTAACATCACTTCTATCTTCTAAGGTATATTTAGTTCCTTCAAAGTCTTTAGGAATTAAGTTAAAGAATAAATTCATTGTCTTACCACTAACTCTTACTTTAAAGACACTTTCATTTTTATAAAGATATGTTTCCTGTCCCCATGTTTTAGAGACTTTAATACCTTCATAACTTAAGATATAGTTTTTAATTTCATTAAACCTTTCGACTGTTTTAGGATCTGCTAAATGTAGTCTTGCCGTAAAGGAGTAGTTAAAAAGTACTTTAGGGGCTTTTTCTAAATCATCAATTGTTTTAGGAATAAAGACTTTTTCTTTAACTACTGGTTTAACTGTTTCTTTAACTACTGACTTTTCTACTTCTTTTTCTAATGCTTTAGTTTCAACAACCTTTTCTTTAATAACTATTACTTCTTCTTTAGCCTCTTTTTCTTTTAATAACCAATCAAGGCCAATAAAGAGATAGATTAAATATAAGGTTAATAAAATAATAATGACTCCTAATAGTGTAATAATTAGGATGGCATTTTTAGGGACGAATGCGGCTAGGATCGGAAATAATGTCATATTTAATCTTTTTTCATGATTATCTTTTTTCTTATAGATGATTCCTGTTAATAGTCCTGCAATTATAACTAGCTCTAAGATAATTACCCACCAAAGGTTAGGTAATTCATTTGGTAGGGGATCAGCAATCAGGAAGAAATCACTAAAGTGATCTGTTTCAAAAGTTAACCAGTAATTTTCATTGACTTCTGTTTTAAAGACTTCTACTTTATCAACCCCTAAATAAACTACTCTTATATTTTCTCTTCCTCTAAATTCATTTGGTAATAAGAATGAGACGATATATGTTCCCTTAGGTATTTCATCACCTTTTAATTCATTATTATCCTGATCAACTAAAGTAATCTTTAAATGAGCGAATAATGATTTATCTTTAACATCATTTAATGATAAATCATCATTTGTTAATTCGATATTACCCATTTTAATATGATTTAAGATTTCTATTTCATAATCAGTATTTACTTTAACTTCTGGAATAACTAAGACTTTATAACCTTTTTTCATTCCTGATTCATTCGTAACCGTTGCGTAGTATCCATCTTCGGGATTATCTTCATATTCAATTTCTGGATCAGTTATATCATAATCACCTGATTTTATAACATCTACTTCATCTAATCTATTTGATGCATCATTAAGTAGTTCTTCTGTTGTTTCATAATCACCATTATCTATTTTATTAATAATTTCATTGTAGATATCTTCAAGTTCAGTAATTCCATCTTCAGAATAATTATCATTATCGAAGTAATCTTTATTATAAAGATTATTTAATTCATCTAATAAATCGTCTTTTTTCTTTTGAGCCTTAGCATCTTTTAAGGCATCTTCTAATTTATCATTGACATCACTTATGCTAGTTTGTTCATCAATTTTATCTTTTCCTAATTCAATAATATCTTCTAATTCTTTTGAAGGGTTATTAACATTATTTAAGAAGTCATCTAACTCATCTTTTGCTGATTGTTTTGCCTCACTTAAATCGGCTAAGGTTTCAACGTCACTCATATTATTAATACCTTCTAATAGATTAGTATTTACATCTTCAATTAATGATGATTCATTGATGGCATCTTTAGCATCATTATATGCATGTACTAGATCTTCCCAGTTATCTTCGCTATAATCATTTTCTTTATATGATTCATAGGCGTCTTTTAAGTCTTCTAAGGCTCTATCTTTGGTTTCAGCTAATTCATCCTCATAAACTAAAATAGCTTCCATATTATTTTTAGCTTCTTCTAACTCGTGATTAACATCACTAATTGAAGTGCTATTTTCTATTTTATTAATTCCATCATTATAGGCATCGACTAAATCTTGCCAATTATTATCACTATAATCATTTTCATCATACTTTTGATATTCTTCTAACAATTCAGCTAAAGCATCCTCTTTAGCTTCTGCTAAAAGGATTGCTTCTATTTGAGTAATTGAAAGAATATCTTTCATATTATCAATTCCTAATTGTAATTCTGCATCAATATTATCTATTTCATCAGTAATTTCAATTAATTCTTTCGCTTCTTCATATGCTTTAACTAAGTCTTTCCAGTTTTCTTCGTTATAGTCATTTTCATTATATGACTCAAACTCTTCTAATAGTTGAGCTAAGGCCAAGTCTACATAAGTAGGAACATTATCTAAATCGATAATTGCTTGATTTTTAGTTGTTTCAATGAAATAATGATTGGTGGTATTAGGATCGTTAATTGTTGAAATAGCCATATCTTTAATTGATAAGAGTAGAGCTTTTGCTTCATCATCATAAACATTTGATAATAATAAATCATCGTATTTATCATTAATAGCACTTACAGCATCTTCTTTTAGTTCAGCTAGTTTTTGATTATCTATTTCATCTTCTTTATCCCTGACAGATGTTGCTAGTTCTTCAAAGGTATCAACATTATTAAAATTAAAGTTATCAACTAAACCTTTCATTACATCTGAGGCATTATCATAATTAGTATAATCTTTTAATCCATCTAAAGCTATTTGTTTAGCTGTTTCTAAATCATTTTCATAATCGACATTATTCTTAGCGATCTTTAATTTAGAATCAACCTCTGATAAAGAAGTTGCAGCACTTATTTTATTAATTTCTTCATCCACTAAATTATTCATTCTAGTAGTGGTCGTTTCTTCTTCATATTCGGCATATTCTTTTAAGTCTTCTAAAGCTTTTTCTTTGGCTTCTAATAAAAGTTTTTCATCGATATCAATCATTGCATCATCAGCAAGCTTGATTAAATTTAAGACAGTATCATTACCGATATCTAAGTCATTAGCATCACTATAAAAATCATCAACGATATCTTTAATATCTTGTGATGCTTCATCGTAATTTGCATGAACCTTTATTTTAGCTAATAAAATATCAATTAAATCATTTGTTAATTCTTCTTTTGCAGTATCTTCAATTAGTTTAACTTGTTCGATTGTTTTAGCGTCATTAATTCTTTCAATAATACCATCTAATAAATCTTTAATTTCTGGAGCTTCACCAAAATAATCATTTAGATCTTCGATTAGTAATCTTTTATATTCATCTAAATAATTATCTTTAGCCTCTTCAAAATTTTCAGCTAAGTCTTCTAAAGTTTTTGATGATTTTATTTTAATAATTTCATCATTAACTAAATTCTTTAAGTCAGAACCCTCATCTAAGGTATTATAGTTTACATGATTTTCATATTCTAAGACCTTAGCATTTATTAAATCTTGTAAATCATTATAATACTTAATATCATTAATTCCTGATTGTTTATTTAAATCAACTTCATTAAATGAAGTTGATTCATTGATATTGTTAATGGCATTCCACCAAACTGGACATAATCACTAAATGTTCTGATGTTAGCATATAAATAGTACAAGTTAAAAATAGAGAGTTTATGATAAAATAAAAAGATAAAGGAGATGAGCTTTCTATAAAGAAACATCATGATAAAGATTTTAAGCTAAACGCACTAAAATATCGTAAAGCTCACCCAGAGCTAACTGTATTAGCAGTATGTAGAAATTTAGGTATATCATCAGCTACATACTACAAATGGGTAAAAGAGTTTAAAGAGACTAACGATTTTAAAGGTCAGGGCAGCGGTAATATGGCCAGTGATATGGCAAAAGAAAACGCAAGATTAAAGCGAGAGATACAAGCTAAGGATGACGCACTACGTATCCTAAAAAAAGCAATCGGCATGTCTTTAAAAGAACCCAAATAATTTACAAATTGGTAAGTAAAGAGAAACACCGTATTTCGGTTTACAGAGTGCTCGAGATTTTAGGTGTTTCAAGATCAGGATATTATAGCTTTTTAAAAAGAACACCTAGCAACACCGAGATTAAAAGAAATCAAGTAAAAAAAGTAATCAAAGAAGTATATAAGGAATCAAAAGAAATCTATGGTGCACCAAAGATTTACCAAAAACTTATAAAACGAGGCTTCAAGACATCATTACGCAGTGTTAGCGTCTATATGAAGCAAATGGGCATTAAAGCCCATTACGTTAAAAAATCAACAAAAACAACCACTAACAGTGATTTATCATCTAAATTAACCGATCACGTTAAAAGAAACTTTAACGTTAAAAACCCAAATGCCATTTGGGTTACAGATATAACCTATATCTGGACTAGATATGATAAATTTGTTTATTTAACTAGTGTAATGGATTTATATTCAAGAAAAATTATCACTTGGAAAATTACCGATACCTTAGAAGTAAATTGTGTAACAGAAACAATTAAAAAAGCTAAAAAATCAAGATCAATTGACAAGCCATTAATTATTCATAGTGATCGTGGCAGCCATTATATTTCATTCGAATATTTAAAATTATTTAATTCAAAAATGACACCTAGCTACTCTAGAAAAGGTGACCCTTGGGACAACGCGTGTATTGAATCATTTCACGCTTTAATTAAAAGAGAATGGCTGGGTAGATTTGATATCTTAAATCTACCCCATGCCAAAGCTTTAGTATTTGAATATATTGAAGTATTTTATAATAAAAAAAGAATTCATGGGACCATAGGATACATATCCCCATATGAATTCGAAAGACAACATATGTTAAGTGAAACAGCTAAATTATCACTTAAAGCATAATTCTCTACTTTTATATTGTCCTATTTATTGACATAGTACCAAATCATTAATGACATAACATCAAAATGTTAATTAATATTTACTTAAAACATTTAAGTCTAATAAGAACTCCTTCAAGCTTATTAATAAAATGCCATTTTCATCATAATGAGCCTTAATATTATCATTGACTATTATTATTTTTTTAAATGAATCATCGATATTTAAAAGAGATCTTTTCTCTTGAATACTTTTTTCTTTAGTTTCCATTAAGTATGCAGATTGAATGTAGTATTTTAAGTTTCCTTTGTTTACGATAAAATCAACTTCTAATTGTTTTTTAATATATTTATCGTTAACTTTTTCATTGATAGTAACAACTCCAACATCAACACTAAATCCTAACATAATAAGTTGATTGTAAATTATATTTTCCATAATATGGGTTGGTTCATATTGTCTAAAATTTAGTATGGCATTTCTAACACCGATATCAGTATAATAAAATTTTGAGTTTGCACCAATATATTTTCTTCCCTTTATATCAAATCTATTTGCTTCACTTATAATAAATGCATCTTTCAAGTGTGATATGTGACCTGAAATAGTACTTTTATCATAAGTTACTTTAAGCTCACTTTTAAATGTATTTTCAATTTTACTAACGTTAGTAAATGAACCAATGCTTGATGCTAAAACATTAGTAAGTTTATCTAATTCATCAACGCTTCTTATCTTATTCCTATCAATAACATCAATTAAATAAGTTTCTTTAAATAAATCCTTTAAATACTTCTCTTTTGCTATATCTTCTAAAAGAGAAATAGTATAAGGTAATCCTCCATAAATTTGATAGTCCTGGTAAAGTGATTCAAAAGACTTGTCAGAAAATAATTTTAGTTCATATATAGATAGTGGCATAACATGAATTTGATCTCCTCTACCTCTAAATTCAGTTAAGACATCTTTAGAAAGCATTTTAGAATTACTACCAGTTACATAAACGTCTACATTGTTTTTATTTGAAAATTCATTTAAAACTTCATAAAATCCTATATAACTATTTTCTAGATAAGGATTTTTTATTCGTTCTACAAATTGAATTTCGTCAATAAAAATATAATTTTCTAAGTTATCACTTATTTTAGAATTTATATATTCTGCAAGTAAAATAGGATTTCTGTACTTAATATTAGAAATGTTATCTAAAGGAATTTTAATGATTTGCTCAGGACTTACACCATTTTCTAATAAATAACTATAAAAAAGCTCATTGAGCAAAACCGATTTACCTACTCTTCTAATACCGGTAATTACCTTAATTCTTTTATTGTTTTTACTTTTAATTAATTTATTTAAATAAAAATCTCTTTTAATAAGCATTTTCTATTCCCCTTTTTTTCAATTATTGACTTTTTAGTGATTATATTATAGCTTGTTTCTGTGAAAATAGCAATCGTTATTCTTTCTTTTTTCAATTATTGACTTTTTGGTGAATAATTACCTGAAAAAACATTAAATGCTCTTACATGTATTTTGTGTTCTATGCTTATTATAATAATCGTTAAATTGTTGATGTGTTTTTTAATAAAAATTATAACATAGCTCATTTTTTATAAATTAATGACCTGTTAGAATTTTGTTATGAGTTTGAATAAAAGACAAAACTTCCTATCTTCACAATAAAAAAAGGTCCAATACATTTTCTAGTGATATAGTAAAAGTAGACAGTATAAATGTTTTTATAAATAAAGATACCATCTCAAGTATTTATAAGACGGTATCTTTATGTGTCATATGATGCTAAATGTATCAAAGCATTCAATTATTTATTTGTTTGAAACAAACTCATCTAAGTGATAATACACCATCTACAATCATATACACCTTATCACAAAACTCTAACATACGCTCATCATGGGTTACCATGATGGTAGCCTTTTTTTGAGCTTTGGTTTCTTCAGCTAAAAGCTTTACAACTTCATATGCTTTTTTGGTATCTAGACTAGCGGTAGGTTCATCAGCAAATATCACATGGGGATTATGATAGAGTGCTTTAGCGATTGCTGATCTTTGACGTTCACCACCAGATAGTTCATTTGGATATTTATCTTTAAGTTTTTCAACATCTAGATTCGTAAATAGTGCTTGCATCCAATCTTTGTTGACTTTAGTTTTAGTTATTTTGTTATATAAAACCATTTGTTCCGTCACTGTTAAAAACGGGATTAAGTTCGATGCTTGTAAAATAAATCCAATTTGTTCTAATCTAATTTTTGATTTCTCTTTGATAGGCAAATTACTAAATGGTTCACCATTGAGTAATACTGCACCGGTAGTTGGTTTTTGTAGTCCACCTAAAATCGTTAAAAATGTTGATTTACCAGAACCAGATGGTCCAACTATGGCAATGAGTTCACCTTCATATGCTGTAAAGTTTGTCTCTTTAAGAGCACTTATAACATTATCTCCTTGTAAGAAATCTTTAGTTACAGACTTCATTTCAATGATTGCTTTTTTCATGCTTAACCCCCTATAGCCTTAAGTGGATCTATTTTTAGTACTGCTTTAACTGAAAACAGTGCGCCAAATATTGCAAATAAGAAAAATGCGACTGTAATAATGCTGATGAATAGCATATTGCTTGCCAGTGGTACAATATCTTTTAAGAACACTTCTGTTATCACAGTTAATATAAACCCTACAATAATACCAATAGCAACCAATATATTTGTTTGTAGGACAACGGAACTACCGATATAAAAGTTTGAGATTCCTTGGGCTTTCATCACACCAAACATACTGGTTTTTTGAATGGTTAAAACATATATGAAGATACCTAATACAAATGCCACAATAATAATTAAAAATACAATCATAATGCTAAAGGTTAATACCTGTGCCGTATAACCTGGTAGTGTTTGAATATATTTATCTACAGAATAGGTTAATAAATCTTCAGATACGTTATTTACTTGACCTCTAACAACAATGCCACTATATAAATTTGGTGGTGTTTGGCTACCATATCTATGTGCTTGCCATGCACTTAACTCCATAAATATAACAGGTGCAGTTTGGTAGGTGGTTTTACTAGAAAAACCAATAATTTCTAATAACAAATCACTTCCAGAAATACCTATCAAGTCTCCGACTTGATAGCCTGATTTCATAAGTTTTTCATCAACAATGACTTGATTACCTGAAATATTGTAATTTGCAGGTTTAATAAAACTATCGTTTTCAACGCCAAATAAATAAACATTTAATCTACTTTCTAATACATTTTCTGCACCAGGATTATTAATGACTGCAGGAAACAAACCTAGTTTAGCTTTATCACCACTAACTTCAGTTTCCATAAATTGTGTCTCATTCATAAAAGACATCATCATATTATCATTTGAATCCACTGTTAATATTAAATGATTCGCTTCCCATTTAGTCACTGCATTGGTATAAGATGATGCCAATCCATAAGCTAGAGATGTTAAAAAATAGACTAAATAACTAATGAGTATGATAACAGATATAATAAGTGCAAACTTTGACTTTGTATACTTTAATTCTTTGAATGCTAAAAACATTTTCTTATACCCCTTTGCTTAATAATTTGATGATATCTTTTTCAATTTTTTGTGGCTTAACAAGTGGTGCATATCTTTTGATGACGCGACCATTTTGATCGACTAAGAACTTGGTGAAGTTCCACTTAATTTTTTGATTGAATAAACCCTTTTGATGTCTTTTTAAATACGTAAACAAAATATTTTCATCGGGACCATTGACATCTATTTTTGCAAATCTTTTGAACTCGGTTTCATACTTTTCTACACAAAACTGGTCTATTTCTAAGTTTGTACCTTTGGCACTGTTATCAAACTGGTTACAAGGAAAATCTAGTATTTCAAAACCCTGATCCTTATATCCGTTATATAAATACTGCAACCCTTTATATTGTGGTGTGAAAAAACAAGTTGTTGCAGTATTTACAATCAGTAATACTTTACCCTTATATTGATTTAATGAAACAACATTGTGTTGATTGTCTTCGACTTGAATATTATAAATACCCATATGTATTCCTCCTTTAGGAATTGATTTCATGTATAATATATGTATGGTGATATGATGATAACAATTGCACTCTGTGATGATGAAGTTAAGTTTCTAGATTATTATGAACAAAAGCTTCACATCATTACTAAGAAACACGATATACTTCACGAAATTATTCGCTTTACATCAGGCGAATCTTTATTGTTTTATTTAGAAGATCATCCCAATCAATTTGATATCATTTATTTAGATATTTTAACTGGTGATAAAAACGGTATTGAAACTGCTAAAGCGATAAGAACCTTCAATAAAGAAACAAAAATTATATTTTTAACCAGTTCTGCTTCTTTTGTATATGATGCCTTTGACACCAACCCTACTAACTATATTTTAAAGAACGTACATGATAATAAGTTTGAAGATATCTTTCTGTCCACTGTTAAGTCACTAAAATCAAATCCAAATGAGCGACAAATCACTTTCAAAAGTGGTAAAGATTGTATCATGTATCCATTAGATGATATCACCCACTTTGAAAGTTTTAAGCGCTTAGTTGACATACATTTAAGTAGTGGTGAGACAGTATCCTATTATTATAAGTTAAGTGACTTAACAAGCGCATTGTCTAATGAAAACTATGTTTTGATACACCGTTCTTATTTAGCGAATATGCAATATATTAAACGTATTTCAACGCAGTAAATTGTTTTAAAAAATGATGTTGTTTTACCGGTTTCTAGAAATTTGGTCCAAAATTTACGCAAAACATATATGTTATATTTAAACCAAAAGTAGGCACTTGAAAAGATTATTATGGATATTATTGCACTCGCTTATGCATTCATCGCATCCACTATTTTTATTCTAAGTTATATCAAAGTTTATCAAAGATATTTTTACTTACGTAAATATTATATATTGGGTGTCATCTTTTTATTGTGTCTGTTTACATGCAGTTTTTACTTGTTCATATCGATAGTTTTCCAGTAGGATATATTGGTTTGATATCTTTTGTCTCATATCCATTATCCTTCGTTCTCATATTTAAGACTAGCATTCTAAATGCCTTCTTCTTATCTTTAAATGCGATACTTAAGATTTATATAGCCTTTGTCTTCTTTGGTGCATTGTATGCACAAATACAAGACATTCAATTCGATGTAGGTTGGCTAAGTGATTCTTATTTATATCACTTAAGTCAAGGTCATGCTTATGTCTTATCTATTGGATCCTTATTTATAGTGGACCACTTTTTACTTAAAGATAAACTCGCATACTTTTTCAAACTTATTTTTTTAGTAGGAATATTACTTTTTTTTGCTCCTACTTTGTATCTTCTTTATTCCAATGCCAAACATCATCTATAGTCCAAACTTTTAATCCTTTAAATCCCATTTCTAATTTAAACCCACTATAATTATTGTTTAATAAAATTGCTTCATCTAAATCTTTAACTAAAAAATAATTCTCATAATATTCATCTGACTTTCCTAAATAATAGCCATCAAATTCAGTCCATTGGTATATAAAAACAGCACCGCATTTCTTACAGCGAACTGCACTTCTACCACCCCTATCCCAAATGTAAGTATAATGTTTAATTGTTCCATCTTCATTATATACTATTTTACCAAAGTTCTCCAATACCTCATACTCAAAATGCTTGATAGCAGTAGGTGCATCTGCATAAGAAAAAATACAGCAAGGTTTCACATTCTCTACAATTTGGTTTTTCATAAAAAATTAGACTCTTCAACTTGTTTAATATAATCACCTAGTTTAATACCATCTGCGGATAACCATACTTCATTACCACTTCTTGAATATCCAGAGACGAATCCTGCAGCAAACGAGCTAGAACTAAGTGATACATCTTCTATCAATTTATCATTAACTAATGATTTCGCGTTTATAAAGGCACGTGGCACTCTGTGTACTATACCATTAAAATTATCCATATATGACTCACAAATACCAGAAGGATCACCAGATTCAAAAAATAAGCGAACACTTATAGGGAATTTTGTTTGCTTCGCTATCATATATACACCTCACTCTACTTAAATTATAAAACGCTTTTATTCTGTCTAAGTATAGCATAAATCCCATTTTTTTACAATTAAATATCAATTAATAACATACTTAATAAAAAGAAGCCTTAAAGCTTCTTCGGTTATCGTTATTAAATTTTTGTTAATGTTA
>Ga0265293_10009289_pt1 | contig 14187 bp, 12 predicted proteins | sample Munlanlewell138R_FD_192505 | JGI IMG/M metagenome (GOLD analysis project Ga0265293, IMG submission 192505) | Leachate microbial communities from a municipal landfill in Southern Ontario, Canada - Leachate well 138R | ecosystem: Engineered > Solid waste > Landfill > Unclassified | place: Canada...
CCCTTGGCCTTGACGATGCAGTCAGCCTCGACGGGCCGATCTACAGTGATGGGGGGGCCTGCTATCTGGTCAGCCGCTACCTCCTCACAAAAGATGGGGAGGCCTGGGGCTTGTTGAGCCTCCACTACGACTTTCGCCTCTTCCTCTCCCAGATCGGCATCGATGAGCTCTCCTCTGAATACCGGTACTCGTTTACATTCACCCACCCCGGGGGAGAGGAGGTCTACCACTGGGGTGAGGAGATCGATGAGTCGAAGGCGATGACGATGGAGGCCTCTTACTCGTTTCTCAGCTGGCAGATGAGCATGGTGGCGGCAGAGCCATGGTCGAGGCAGGGGGTGGCTCGTGGTGCCCTCATCGCCGCATTGGGGGTCCTCATCTCCCCGTTGGTTGGTCTATTGGTCTACGTCTGGGTTCGACGGTACCAGCGCATGGCCCGCTACTCGATCACCGATAGCCTGACCGGCTTGCTCAACAGGCGCGAATTCTCCCGTGAGCTTGAACGTGAGTGCATCAAACAACGGCCGTTTGCCATTGCCATCATCGACATCGACAACTTCAAGGAGATCAACGATACGTGGGGCCACCTTGACGGAGATGCCGCCCTCATTCAATTTGTTGAGGCATTGAAGCACTCGGTACGCATGAGCGATACCCTCGCTCGGTTTGGCGGTGACGAGTTCATCCTCCTCTTGCGCGACTGTTATTCAACCACCGTTGTCGAACGGTTGCACGAGCGGCTCTCACCGTTTGAAGTGAAGCTCAAAGGAACCCACGTATACCTTCAGTTCTCCATGGGGGTCGCCTTCAATCCCTTTGACGGAGACGAAGCCGATCTCTTGCTCAGGGTGGCCGACCACCGCCTCTACCAGGCCAAGGTGGAAGGCAAGGGTCGGGTGTGCGCCTATTCAATGTCCGGCTCGTAGAAGAAGTACCCGAGCGCCTTGGCCGAGATGGTCTTCACCTGCCCATCGACATCGACTTGGGCGATGCCGATTGCCTCGTCGACTGAGATCACGGTCACTCTCCTTCCCACTGCGATACGCTGGCTCTGCAGGTAGGTTGCCATCCGGCTGTCAGGACAGAGGCGGCTGACTGCCAGCGGGGCGGCGATGGGGGCCTCTGTAAACGGACAGTCAGCGACGGTGAATGATGCTTGGCCACGCGTTGGTATCATGTTGCCGTTCGGGTCCTTGCTCGGGTCCCCCATTTTCGTGCTGATGGCTTGGATGAGCTGGTCGCTTGCCGCGTGTTCAAGACGCTCAGCCTCCTGATGGGCCTCTTCCCAACCCAAGCCGAGATCGGTGACCAAGAAGGTCTCAAGCAGGCGATGACGGCGCAGGATGTTCAGGCCATACCGTGCCCCTTCGACGGTGAGGGTGCACCCTTGGTGGGAGTGGTAGCGCACGTACCCCTGTTTTTCAAGCTTCTTCATCATCACCGTGGCCGTCGGGCTGGTGACCCCCAGCAGGGCAGCCAGTTGTCCGGTTGATATCTTTTTGTGTGTCGGGTCGGAGAGGTGCTTGACGATGGCTTTGAGGTAGTTCTCAGTGGTGTAGTCTGAAAGTATCGACATGGGTCTCCTTCCCACTCTCGGTGAGGTGGAAGACCTCTCCGATCTGTTCGATGAGGCCGCGACGCACACCGGTGTGAACGACCTTTCTCATGTAGCGGGGTGAGTAGTTGAACTGAAGGCGCAGGTGACCATAGGAGCACTCCGTCTCCATGTCATCCTCCTCACAGTGGTGGAGGAGGTGGTAGAGCACGATGGAGAGGGCGTATTCGAGTGCGATCCGTTGTTTGTTGCGAATCTTGGTCACGACGCCGACCGTCGGGCTGAAGAGGTATGCGGTGATGAAGAAGAGGCCCATGATCGTGGTGATGGCCCCACTGATTCCACTGTCAATCCTGATGGCCAAAAGCACGCCCAAGAGACTGCTCGCACTGCTGATGGCGAAGGTTATGAGTACCATCACCAACAGGGAGTTGGTCAAGAGCAACGCCGTGGCGGTGGGTGTGATCATGAAGGCGAGCACCAGGATTGCTCCGACCGAATCGAAGGCGCCGACGGCGGTGACGCTGGTGATGAACATCAACAGGTAGTGGAGCAACGATGGTGAGAAGCCAAGGCTCCGTGAGAGGACCGGGTCGAAGGTGGAGACCTTCAACTCCTTGAAGAGGAGCAGCATGATGGTGAGGTTCATCACCAGGATGATGGCCATCTTCACCAGGCTCTTGGGAAGGGAGTGGCCGAAGAGCATCATCCGGTCGAAGGGGGCGAAGGCGAGCTCACCGAGCAGTACCGCATCGGTGTCAAGGTGGACGTTGTTGGCATAGAGGGAGACGAGGACCACCCCGATGGAGAAGAGAGGGGGAAAGACGATGGCGATGGCCGTATCGCCCTTGACCAAGGCGCTGCGGTTCAGCGCCTCGACGGTGATGACCATCACCATGGCAAAGAGCACCGCTCCGACGATCGGATACGGGGTATTGAGCGATTGGCGGAAAAGAAAGCCGATGACGATGCCCGGTAGGATCGAATGGCTGATGGCATCGCTGATGAGGGCCATGCGTTTGAGCAAGAGGAAGATGCCCGGGATTGCGCAGGCCAGCGAGGCGAGGGTGGCAATGATGATGATCTCAGCGGTCATGGTGAACCTCCTCCAGGGCAAGGGAGGCGACTGTTGCCTCTCCTTGTTTGCTGAGCAGGTAGGCGTCTCCTTCTTTGAGGATGGCCCCCTCCTTCACCAGCTTTGCAAGGAGGCGACGCATGCTGTGGCGCTCACCCACCAAGAGGGAGATGGTGTGGTGGCTGTGGTAGAGGCCACGCTGGTCGTGGGAGCGGGAGAGCTCATCGAGGGCGAGGAGGATCCGACGCTCATCAAAGTGTCCTTGGCGCCGATACTGGCTGACCTTTTTGATGACCAACCCCCGCCTGCTGCCAAAGAGGAGGCTGATGACGACGATTGCCGTCAACACCAGCACGATGATCGGGCCGGTGGGCAGGTTCATCTCAGTGGCACTGATGAGGCTACCGACCATCCCGCTGATCCCACTGAACAGCGAGGAGAGGATCACCATCGTCTTGAGTGAGTGGGTCCACTGTCGAGCTGCTGCAGCTGGGGTGACCAGGAGGGCACTGATGAGGATTACACCCACGGTCTGCAATCCGGTGACAATGACTGCCACCAACAAGGTCGCAAAGATTGCATCGATGATCTTCCGATTAAAACCCATCACCGTGGTCGATTGCGGGTCGAAGGTGGAGCTCTTGAGCTCCTTGAAGAAGAGGATGAGGGTCAAGAGTACAACGCCTTGGACGATGGCGATGAGGGCCACGTCGCTGGCAACGATCGTGGCCGCCTGGCCGAAGATGAAACGGTCAAGGCCTGCCTGTGAGGCGTCGGGCAACTTTTGGATGTAGGTGAGCAGCAACAGACCGAAGCCGAAGAAGATTGAGAGGATGATGCCATTGGCGCCATCGCTGTCGATTTTGGTGGTACGGGTCAGTCCCATGATCGCACCGATGCCGAGGATACCGGCTATTGCAGCGCCTGAGAGCAACAGGAGGGGGTCCTTCGTCGAGGTGAGGAGGTAGGCCAAAACCACTCCGGGCAACGTGGCATGGGCGATGGCGTCACCGATGAGGCTCTCTCCGCGCAGCGTCATGAAGGAACCGATGGCCCCCGACCCAAGGCCGAGCAAGAGTGTGCCCAGCGCGACGTTGCGCAGGGTGTAGTCGAAGAAGAGGTCATACAACAGACTCATCGATCCTCCCTTTCATGGCACTGAACTTGCCCTTGTAGGCTCGTTCGAGGTTCTCTTCGGTGAAGGTGCGTTCGATCGGGCCGTCGGCGATGGTGTGGACGTTGAGCAGGATGACGTGATCAAAGTACGACTTGACCGTCAAGAGGTCGTGGTGGACGATGACCAGCGTCTTGCCCGCCTGTTGCAGGTCTCTGAGCACGGCGAGGATCGCCTGTTCGGTGGCGGCGTCAACGCCGGCGAAGGGCTCATCCATCAAGAGGATGTTCGCATCCTGCACCAAGGCCCGGGCGATGAAGGTGCGCTGTTGCTGTCCACCGCTGAGCTCGCTGATCTGGCGATTGGCGAACTCGACCATCCCGACCTTTTCAAGCGCTGACATCGCCTTCTCCCGCTCACGTCGCCCCGGCTTCCTGATCCATCCCAGCGCTCCGTAGGATCCCATCATCACCACATCGTGTACCGTGGTGGGGAAATCCCAATCGACCTCGCTGCGCTGCGGAACGTAGGCAACCGAACGACGCATCTCATCAAGCGGGCGACCGAAGAAGGTCACCGTGCCCGAAGAGATTGGCACGAGGCGGAGCATCGCCTTGATCAGCGTTGACTTGCCAGCCCCGTTGGGTCCGACGATAGCGCTGATCACCCCTTCAGGGATGGAGAGATCGATATCCCAGAGTACCGGGTTGTGGTGGTAGGCGACCGTCAGGTCCTCTACTTCGATGGCTATCTGTGGTTCATGGTTCATTGACTCTGTCCTCTTGTGCTCCCAAGGCATTGACGATGGTGTTGATATTGTGCATGACCATTCCTTTGAAGGTCCCCTCGAAGGTTCCTCGGTCCCCCATTGCGTCGCTGAAGAGCTCGCCGCCGATGGTAATCTCAAACCCACGGGATTGGACGGCTTGCTGTAACGAGTGGACCATCCGCTTGGGTACCGAGGTCTCGATGAAGATGGCGGGTATCTTGTGTTCGGCGATGTAGGTGGCAAGCTCCTGGACGTTGCGCGTCCCCGCTTCGCTTACGGTGGAGATGCCCTGCATCCCCTTTACCTCAAAGCCGTAGGCACGGCCGAAGTACTCAAAGGCGTCGTGGGCGGTGATGAGGATCCGTTGTTCAGGCGCAAGGGTGATGGCCATCTGGTGGACATAGGCATCCAGTTCAACCAGTTCTGCGCGATAGCGATGGTAGTTCTCCTCGATGGCTACCCGGTGCTCGGGCAACAACCCAACCAATGCCTGGTGGGCGGCATCGACGGCGTAGAGCCAGAGCGAGACATCGAACCACACGTGGGGATCGCCGGTAAAAAGGTGTTCGGGAGGAATTGCCTCACTGACTGCCACCGTCGGTTTCATTGTGCTGAGTGCCTCCAGCACATCGCCCATCTTCCCTTCGAGGTGGAGACCTCCATAGAGGATCAAGGCAGCCCTGTCCAACTTCTGTACATCGCTTGCGGTTGCCTTGTAGAGGTGGGGGTCCACCCCCGGGCCCATGAGTGCGGTGACGTTCACATAGTCGCCTGCAAGGTTCTCAGCAATATCAGCGATCATGCCGATGGTGGTGACCACACTGGGCCTGCCATCATCGGCCACCTTGGCACAGCCCGAAAGGACGATGAGGATGAGTGCGATCATGATGAGCCGTGTGCCCAAGGGTGTGAGGTGACCTTTCATACCTCTACGATGCAGTAAAATTTTAGGTATGTCAATATAATTATATTGGTAATACTAAAATTTATATTACCATGATTGAAGCAAAACGGATATCTTTGGCCCTTAGGTGGTGTAGATGTGTTCGTGATTGGAGGTGCCCACTATGTGGAGAGTCGATTGGTACTGCACTACCAATTTTTGAAATTATTTGAGAGAGCGGAATAGAGATGTGCAATGGTGATTGGATGAGCATAGGAACAGAAACATATAGACAAATTCTAGCAAGGCGTGCCAGAGAAATGCTTCACAGAAAAGCGCTAAAGAGGAAACGAAAAAATTGGCATCCACGTCCAGCACGACCATTGAAAGAGTGCGTAAGACTCCCTGGTTCATTGGAGACGTATTCTGATGTCAAACTTTCACAAGCCTTGACAGCATTCAATCAGATTCTTGAAAATCCAAAGAAGATTTTGGATTTTAGGTCAGTGGGTCAAATATCCATACCTGCTGGTTTGATTCTAAAAGGGTTTTTCGACGAGTACGAAATGATTTACCATTGCAAACCATTAATCATTAGGCCTCAGGATGAAAAAATCAGAGCAGTGTTGAAATACTTGCAACTTGCTTCATGTGACGTGAATTGCGAGCAGGGTCCGGATATTGTGTGCTGGAACCTATTTGAATGGGACCAACAACAGCCATCTTCTGCCGAGGAAGATATTCCCATACTTTTAGTGAATGATAGTATTCCTGACTGCTTACGCGACGTGACTTTGAGACACCTTGATCAGACACAGGTAGCATCTGCAGTTGCCGAAGCGCTCTTCAATTGCAGAGAGCATGCATATCAAGGGCCAAAGGCCAATGTCAGATTCCAGAAGTGGTACCTTGGCTTTGGAACGTTTCCACACACGAGCCACGAAACAGTTACTTTTTGCATATACGACAAAGGACAAGGGTTTCGCAGTAGTTTACAAAGCAAGCAAAGAAAAATCGACACGCTCATTGACGCATTCAGTACCGATGCTGCCCTGCTGGAGTTTGCAGCAAAAGGTCTAACAGGTGTCCGGGAGGGAGGTGAAAAGGGAAGAGGAAAAGGATTGAGAACAACTGCCGATCGAGTCAGTCAAGCCAACGGATACTTTTTGATTTTAAGTGACAAAGGATTGTACGTTGAAAGTTCATCCGAAGGCAATCCAGTAGGCACTAAAGAGAGCAGAATAGCCAACCTTCAAGGTTCGCTGATTGTATTTTCGTTCCCGGTTTCTTATAGTAATACTGGGATGAGTAATGATAGAAAGAGAGAATAACATTATGGTAATACAAGATATAGCTCCTCAGTTTACGTATCAAGGGCCTCGTTTCAAAGAGCTGGGGCCTAATTCTGGAGAGGAGTTCAGAGACGATTATTTGATTCCATGGCTTATCGAGAACCATGACGATAAACAAGCCGTCATAGATTTTGCTGGCACCCGGATGTTCTCCCCATCCTTTCTTGAGGAAGCATTCGGTGGTGCTGTGCGAAAAGGTTATGGAGAGAAGATACGTCAAATCAAGTTTTTAAACGTGCCAAGGACATGGGGAAACGACTTGAGAAAGTATATCTCTGAAGCGTTGCGATACGTCAGGTGAGTTTCCTATGACACATGCAATGGAGGTTGGTATCGGTATTCTTGGTGTGTTGATAGGGGTGTTCATGACGAATTATTACACCAAGAAGCGTGAGTGGTATCTTGCAAAGGAGAGCCTCTTATCACATATCTCATAGATGTACCTCGAACTAGAAGCCATGGCAAAGGCTCCGGGCACCGTTAATCACTATTCTGTTCAATTTCTTTTTACAAAAGAAGCTGGCTATATCAAAAATGTTGGTACGTACTTTGGATCGAAGCGTACACTATTATATGTAGTATCCGACCAACTTTTTGAAGGATTCAAAGAACTGATTTTGGATGCGAGGAATGAGCGTGTGTTACTTATTGAAGGTACGAAAGGAAGTCAATACCCGCAGTTCAATAGGCAAGTCCAAGAGATTGTCTTTCATGCATACGATGCCATAGTGAAACAGTCAAATAAAACCACATAGTGTATGAAAAATGAAAACAAGGTGAATTATGCCCACGTTGGCATCAGTTTGTTGAAGTAGTGCGGTACGCCTGAAAAGGTTTCTGATTATCACTCTCGTACGTGTGCACGTAACCAAAAAGAGTAAAGAAGAGAGTATATTCCCTTGTCAATATCGACAGGCCGGCAAACGCCGGCCTGTCTGTGGGAGCCGGTGATCTGGCCGCCCCGGTCACATCCCCTGCTCTAGGGCGAGGGTGACGGTGGTGCGGTCGCTGACCTCAGCCGGTCCGAAGTACTGGATGGCGCCGGGGTAGACGAACGCCGTCTCGATGGCCCATGCCTGTCGTTGGCTTGCGAAGTACTTGAAAGGCTCACCTTCCAGGTCGACCAGCGCCTTCTCGATGACTGGCTTGGGCTCACCGTGGCGGACTTCGATGTTCATCATCATCGTGATGGGAATACCGCCTGCATGCCAGTGGTGCGCGGCCTTGGTCAGGCCGGTAACACTGGAGATGTAGCCGGTGAGGCCGCTTGCGATGAGCAAGAAGGCGTTGTAGCCGAGGCTGTAGCAGTAGTCGCTGTCGAAGTTTGTCGGGAAGGCGCAGCGTCCCTCGTAGCCGAAGAAGTGGGTCATCGAGCTGAATTTACCGCGGTAATTTCCCTCACGCTTCATCTTGGCGAGCCGGGACTCGACCATCTCGGCGAGCAGCTTGTCGGTCTCGATGCGGGAGACCTGCACGTTGCCATGGGGGTCACGGTCCATGAGCAGCTGCTCTTTGATGGAGGTGGGCAGGATTGAGAATGCATCAGCTGATGCTTCGCTCAGGCGCGCTGCGACGAAGTCGATCTTCTCATTGCCCTTGCTGATGGTGTTGAAGGCCTCCGCCTCCTTGGCCAAAAGGTCGTTGACCTCGCTGATGAGGACCTTGATCTCCGGGATGAATTCGATCACCCCCTCAGGGATGATGGCGATGCCGAAGTTCAGTCCCTTCTCGGCTCGGGCACTGATGACCTGGGCCATCTCATCGACGATGGACTTCAGGCTCTGCTTCTTTGCCGCCACCTCCTCTCCGATGAGGCAGATGTTCGGTTGTGTCTCAAGCGCGCACTCCAAGGCGATGTGGCTGGCGCTTCGGCCCATGACCTTGATGAAGTGCCAGTACTTCTTGGCACTATTGGAGTCGCGCGCGATGTTGCCGATCAGCTCACTGTACGTCTTGGTGGCGGTGTCGAAACCGAAGGAGATCTCGATGAACTCATTCTTCAGGTCCCCGTCGATCGTCTTGGGACATCCGATGACCTGGATAGGATAGCGCTTCTCCAAAAAATACTCGGCCAGCACCGCGGCGTTGGTGTTGGAGTCGTCGCCCCCGATGATCACCAGCGCCTTGATGTCGTGTGAGAGGCAGACCTCTGCACATCGCTCAAACTGATCGCGTGTCTCCAGCTTGGTGCGTCCGCTTCCGATGATGTCAAACCCTCCCGTGTTGCGGAATGGGTCGAGGTAATCGCGATCGATGATCGTATAGGAGTCCTCCAGGATACCGGAGGGACCACCCTTGAAGCCGTAGAGTTGGTTGTCAGGGTTGGCAGCCTTCATTGCATCGAAGAGCCCGCTGATGACGTTGTGTCCACCGGGGGCTTGCCCGCCGCTGAGGATTACCCCGACATTACGCTTCTCAGCGATGGTGGCGTTGGTACCTTTGGCAAACGAGACACGGCTCTTGCCATAGGTGTGGGGGAAGAGAGCCTTGATCGAATCTTGGTCGCGTTTGGGAGCGGTCTTCTCGCCATAGACGGCGGTGATGGTGGTGATATCCTCGCTGAGAATCTTCGGCAATTTGGGCTCATAGCCGTGGCGAAGTTGTTGTAATGGTGAGATTTCCATGGTGTACTCCTGGGTTTTCGTGATTCGTTTCTCCCGGCATCATAGACTGAAAATCCCCTCAACTTCAAGCACAGCCCTTGTCTGATGGGCGTCCCTTCGGTAGGCTTGGGTATGCGCAAACTCTACATCGACGCCGATTCGGTACCCATCCAAATTCGGGCCATCATCCTCAGGCGGGTAGTCAAGGAGGAGTTGACCACGATCTTTGTCGCCGACCGGCCGCTGAGGGACGTCAACACCGCCTGCCAGCAACATACCGCCCTTCTTCGCCGTGCAGCCAAGGAGGAGGGCGAGGAGGATGAAGCGCGCCTTCGGGCGATCCGTAGCCCCATCGCCATGGTGGTGGTGGCCGCAGGCCTCGACAGCGCCGACAACTGGATTGTCGAGCATGCCGAGAGCGGGTCGGTTGCGATCACCCACGACATACCGCTTGCAAGCCGGTTGGTGCAGCAGGGTTTGGTGGTCCTCGATGACCGCGGAGGCGTCTACACCAGCGATAATGTCGGTGAGCGGCTCTCAATGCGCAACCTCATGGGACAGTTACGCGAGATGGGGATCTACAGCGAACAGCACAAGCGGGTGGACAACCGCCAGGTCAAGGCGTTCAGCGACGCATTCGACGGGGTGTTGAACAAGCTGTTGAAGCAATCATAGCCCGCTTTGCCCTAAGAGGGTGTGAAGAGACCCATCACGCTGCTATACCACAACCCCACTGAACGCGAACGCCTGATGGCTCGCCTCGCCCACCTCTCCAATCTCACCATCACTCCAGTGCGGTGGAGAGCGGTGGGGGAGGCCTCCGGTGCGGTGCCGATGGTCTGCTGGTGTGCCGATGTGATCAGCGCCCTCAGTGCCAAGGATCTGGTCACCGAGGCGCTGCTCGTCCTCCATCCCGGCCAAGGGGGTCCGCTCTTCTCGCTCTTGGAGGATGAGCGGTGCGCCACCTGCGCCATCGCCGAGAGCGATGAGCTCATTGTCCAGAAGATCGAACGCCTGCGGTTTCCACAGGCGTATCGGGATAGAGTGGGGGAGGCCGGCACGTACCTGACCGAGCGGGAAGCAGATGTGGTGCGCCTTCTCGTCAGTGGTCTCGACACTGGCCAGATTGCCGAGCGCTTGGGTATCAAGGCAGCGACGGTCACCGCCCACAAGAAGCACATCTTCCTCAAGAGCGGAGTGAGAAACACCGCTCAGTTGGTCGCCTGGGCCTTGATCAGAAATCGGCCAGGCGGGGAGCGCGGGGGTACGGTATGACGTCCCGGATGTTGCCCATGCCGGTGACGTACTGCACCAAGCGTTCGAAGCCCAGGCCGAAGCCGGCGTGCGGCACTGAGCCGAAACGCCTCAAGTCGAGGTACCACCAGTAGTCGGCAGGGTCGAGGTCCATCTCGACCATCCGGGCGACCAAGGTGTCGTAGTCGGCCTCCCTCTCGCTGCCACCGATGATCTCGCCGAGGCGGGGGACCAGTACGTCCATGCCTCGCACCGTCTTCCCATCGGCGTTGAGCTTCATGTAGAACGCCTTGATCTCTTTGGGGTAGTCAGTGACGATCGCCGGGCTCTTGGCGATGACCTCGGTGATGAACTTCTCGTGCTCGCTCTGGAGGTCGACGCCCCACGTTACCGGGTAGTCGAAGTGGTCGTTGTGCTTCTCCAGCTCCTTGACCGCATCGGTGTAGGTCAGGTGGACGAACGGGGTCTCGACGATCTTGGCCAGCGTCTCTTGCATACCGGCCTCGACGAACTTGCTGAAGAACTCCATGTCCTCGCCGCATTGGTCGAGCACCGCACCAAAGAGGTGCTTGAGGAACTCCTCGGCGATGGCCATGTTCCCCTCAAGCGTGCAGAAAGCCATCTCCGGTTCCACCATCCAGAATTCAGAGAGGTGGCGTGTGGTGTTGGAGTTCTCGGCGCGGAAGGTCGGACCGAAGGTGTAGATATTCTTCATCGCCATGGCATACGTCTCGCCTTCGAGCTGCCCGCTGACGGTGAGGAAGGATTGGCGGGCGAAGAAGTCCTCGTGCCAATCGACACCGCCCTCGGCGGTCTTGGGGACATTGGCAAGGTCGAGGGTCGTCACCTGGAACATCTGGCCGGCCCCCTCTGCATCGCTTGCGCTGATGATCGGGGTGTGGACCCAGATGAAGCCGCGCTCTTGGAAGTACTGGTGGATGGCATAGCTGAGCACGTTGCGAACCCGGGTCACCGCACCGAAGGTATTGGTCCTCGCCCTGAGGTGGGCGATTTCGCGCAGGTATTCGAGGCTGTGGCGCTTCTTCTGCAGCGGGTACGTATCAGGAGGGCAGGGACCGACCAACTGGAGGCTTGACGCGGCCATCTCGACGGCCTGGCTGGCGCCCTGGCTTGTTACAATGGCGCCGGTGGCGATGATGGAGGCACCGGTTGAGATCGAGTCGAGGAGCGCTTGGTCACCGAGTTGTCCCTTGTCGATGACGATCTGCAGGCCTTTGAGCGTCGACCCGTCGTTGACCTCGAGAAAACAGACATGCTTGCTCTCACGCTTGGTGCGTACCCAGCCTTCGACGGTGAGGATCTCACTGCCCGGCTCTCGTTGCAACAGGGTGCTGATTCGTTCCTTCATGACACGGTGCTCCTTCCTAGAGGGCCATTATGGGAGCTTTTGGTTGTGTGAGTCAATGATTTGGGAAAATGGCTTATATTGACAGATTGACAGATAGTGAAGGAGTGTATATAAAGAATGTACCATTTACCATATGTGGAGGGCACGATGTACCAGACCATCCCCCAACTCTTCTCCCAAATAGCCCGCACCTATCCAGCCTATACAGCACAGATGTACAAGACCAAGGACGGGACCTTCAGCTCGGTTACCTACGCCGAACTCGCCAGCGAGGTTGAGAGCCTTGCCAGCGCGCTCTCCACCCTCGGTGTCAAGCGCGGTGATGCAGTCGGCCTGATCAGCGACAACCGCAAGGAGTGGCTTGCCAGTGATCTGGCCATCCTCACCCTCGGTGGAGCCGATGTACCTCGCGGGCGCGATGCCATGCCCTACGAAGTCTCCTTCATCCTCTCGACCACCGAGGCGGAGTTTTGCTTTGTGGAGAACGAAGGCCAGCTCAACAAGGTCCTCGGCCTTGCCTCCAGCCTCCCTGCGCTGAAGACGATCATCGTCATGGATGATGAGTATACCCAAAGCGGAGACGGGGAAGGGGAGATCACCATCCTGCGTTACGCTGACCTGGTACGCCAAGGGCGGTCAGAGCTTGATGACAGCGCTCGGGCAGCCTTCATCAAGGGGGAGCGTGAGCAGGGATCGAGCGATGAGGTGGCCACCATCATCTTCACCAGCGGCACCACCGGCGACCCGAAGGGAGTGATGCTCACCCACACAAACTTCGCCTATCAGTTGGTCGCGGTCCCCAAGTTGATCAAGCGTCTTGAGCCGGGCCAACGCTGGCTCAGCGTGTTGCCCGTCTGGCACTCCTTTGAGCGTATCCTGCAGTACGTTATCGTCAGCCAGGCATCGACCATCGCCTACTCCAAGCCGCTTGGCTCGGTGTTGCTGGCAGACCTCGCACAGGTCAATCCTCACTTCATGGGCTCGGTCCCCCGAATCTGGGAGGCAGTCAAGGCAGGGGTCTTCTCCAGCATGAAGAACAAGAGTGCGGTGGTCAAAGGGATGTTCTCCTTCTTTGTGAAGGTGGCCAGCGCCTACAGCCACAACAAGGACCTCTTTTTTGCAAAGGTGGCGACATTCAAGAAGCGCAGCCGCATCCTCGACGTGATTCGCTCCACCCTCCCGATGATACTCCTCCACCCGCTCTATAGGCTCGGTGACAAGTTGGTCTTCAGTCAGGTCAAGGCGAAGCTTGGCACCTCCTTCATCGCCGGGGTAAGTGGCGGCGGTTCGTTGCCTGCCGGTGTCGACCTCTTCTTCGCCTCCATCGGCATCACGCTGCTCGATGGCTACGGGCTTACCGAGACCGCTCCGGTCATCGGGGTACGTCCGCTCATCGGCGGGGTGAAGCGCACCATGACGGTGCTCGAGGGTACCGAGGTACGCATCGTCGACGAGGGGGGCCACGATGTACAACCTGGAGAGAAGGGTCTCATGCTGGTGCGCGGGCCGCAGGTGATGAAGGGCTACTACAAGTGTGCCGACTTGACGAAGAAGGTCCTCACCGACGACGGTTGGCTCGACACCGGGGATCTGGCCATGTGGACCCACAAGGGCGAGTTCGCCATCGCCGGGCGGGCGAAGGACACCATTGTCCTCTCCGGCGGCGAAAACCTCGAGCCGGTTCCCATCGAGGCCAAGCTCTGCGAGAGCGAATACATCGAGAGTGCGGTCGTGCTCGGCCAGGACAAACGCTTCCTTGGAGCCCTGATCGTACTCAACAAGGCCCGAATCGAGGAGTACCTCAAGGAGAAGGGGATCCCCTACCTCTCCGACCGGCTTGCACAGATGAACGAGGTGAAGGCGTTGATCGAGAAGACGATCAGTGAGATCATCAGCAGCAAACAAGGCTTCAAGAGCTTTGAGCACATCGTTCGCTTCAAGCTGCTCGGACAGAGCTTTGAGGTCGGTCGGGAGCTTTCGGCGAAACAAGAGCTCAAGCGTTTTGAGATCAACCGCCTCTACGAGGGGGAGATTGCCGAGCTCTTTGTCAGCTAAGCTTCCTTGCCTTTTTGCCCACTGTTGTATACGATTGTTTTTGTGATACAGATCATCGGGACAAAGAAAGATCGAGAGACTGCCAAGGCGATCCGTTTCTGCAAGGAGCGTTCGATCGCCTGCCAGCTCGTAGACCTCTCCCAACGCCCGCTTTCACC
>Ga0265293_10009291_pt1 | contig 14183 bp, 14 predicted proteins | sample Munlanlewell138R_FD_192505 | JGI IMG/M metagenome (GOLD analysis project Ga0265293, IMG submission 192505) | Leachate microbial communities from a municipal landfill in Southern Ontario, Canada - Leachate well 138R | ecosystem: Engineered > Solid waste > Landfill > Unclassified | place: Canada...
TGCTGTGGCAGGCCACAATCTCAGGCCTGCCATAGTTTGGTCTAGTATCGGGCACTAGCTGGCCTAATACTAGGCACTAGTTGGTCTGAAAATAGGCACAGGTGGTCTAATATGAAGGCAATACTCAATTAAAAATATGCAAGTTTTAGAAAGTAATTATTTTATTTCCGTCCTATAGGTTGAGAAATACTACTTTCACAGTTAAAGTACTTATAACTTACTTCATTATTTTTTCAGGGCCAAAAATTAAATAATATGATCATCATCTGTTAGTGCTTGTCTTTTATCTTAGTATAAAAAGTAGCAATTTATTCAGCCATCAAATAACACTATGTGCTATACCCTCTAAATTTAAAAATTAACCAACTAATTGTGCCACAATTTTTATAGAGACTGGAGGATTGGTTGCACAACCATGTTATTCATATTGTAAAACTTTATATCTCTTATATTATTTGGCAAAATAAGAGCAAAAGGCTTATCAGCATCAATGTTAATGGTTTCTACAATATCACCTTTATCGATTTCCACCTTTATAATTTGTTGTTTATTTATTGATAGATATATCCTTTCTTGACATCCTTCTACTTGATATTCAGCTATATCATTATCCTCGACAGTCATGGAGCCTCCTCCCCGAAAAAAATATCCAAAAGAGGGTCCCTTTCTATTTTCATAAATTGAGAATGTATGATTATTAAGATCTTTATCATAAAAAATCATTGCATATATATTGTCAGTTATTGATTTTGTTACTTCCCAATCATCTGGGATTTCATGGGAAATTCTTGCATCTTTTTCAATAGCCCACCTTCGAAGTCCAATATCATTATTAAAATATAGAATTAAAATTAGAACAATAACCATTATTGCAACCATTGTTGAATATTTTAAGATATTTTTCAACCTATCACTCCTTATATGTTTTACTTACCTGTGCAGTTACTTTATAAGTATACCCATTAGAAATTATAGTTGTTTCATACATAGACATTCTGTGTGAATTGACACCTTCTGTTTAAGATATGTTAGATAAACAAGTGTAAATATTGTGAAATTATACAAGTATAAATATTAATTATAACCAGTTGAACAGAAATTTTATTGTAATTCATATTTCAATATGCCATTTCATTCATCTAATTGTTAAGCTTATTTTCACATTGTAATCGCACCAACGATTAGTAAAGAAACAAGTACCTTCATATACCAATTAGAGGAAGGTATAATAAAAATTAAAGTTTGACAAAATCATTTAGGTTTGAGTTATGAAAAATAATCAAAATATTCTTTAATATATTAAAATACATCTTCATTTATCATGGTTTCGATACTATACTTAGATTTACTCCCTAATGGATTTTGTCAAAATTACGAATGCTAATATACCGCTTCGCTACTTGTCAGATTTCTTGTTTCTACACTAGAACCACTATATGCTTTTACTTCAGCTGTTACTCTGTAAGCATATCCCTTGAGAACTGTCGTTGTTTCATATAAAGATACTCTGTGTGAATTAGCACTTTCTGTGTAAGTCTTAATAGTTGCCCATCTTCCATCTTTATACTGCTGTAAATTTGCTGTAATAGAAACTTTAGTTGTTGTTCCTTGATAGCCATATACAGAACAATCTGTTGTTGCTTTTCCACTAGAATCTATATACAAAAAGCAGGATGCCCTTGCAATATAGTCCATATATGGGCTAATTACTACTTTTTCCTCTAGTCTTTCTTCTCTGATAACTTGTTCGCCAAATGCTTTCATGGAACCACCACACATCAAAATCAAGCATAATGTCACAAATGTTATTCTCTTAATCATAAAATTACCCCCTTCATATTTCGTTCTTACTATATTAACGAATGAAGGGGGTGATTTGTGACACTTATTTTAATTTTTTATTTATTTTTAAAAATATTTTTTGTAATCGTTATAAGTTCTTCAATATTAATGGTAGATATTAAGGTAAAGGAATAAGAATCATCACTCCAATATATTTGATTTACTCCTTTATTGGTAAACAAAATAATTGCTTGATTATCTACCTCAATAGTTTCAACTTCAATATTTTCAGTATCTAATAGAACTTCACCCTGTGATATTATTCTTTGTTCATAAAATATTTCTTCATAATATTTTCTTGACATGTTTTTCTCCTCCTGATTTTATTATATCATGTTCGGAGAAAATCTGTCCTATCTAGTATAGCCTATCCACATAAATAATGCTGTATACATAATCATTTATATTTTCTTCAAGTATTGAAAAGCCCTTTGGGGTGTATTCAGGAACAGCAGGTATCAATTTCCTATCATTAATATTTTTATTATTTTTGAATATCATTGATGTAAATTCTTCCCATACCTCTATAACTACTTCGAAGAATTTAACCCTATATGCCTCCACACTCATAGTTGTAGCAAATGCTATAGTTGCAAATATTAGGAATAACACTGCAACCTTTTTACTATGGTTTATAAAAGACTTCATGAAGGGAGTTCTATTTTCTCGTCTTATGAGTTTGTTCATCTTCCTCTTAAATCTTTTTGAAAATTTATACGACAATTCTTCTTCTTTAGGTAAACTTTCAAGAATTATGTTTTCAGCACCTTTCATATATTTATATAAGAAATCATCATTAATTATATACTTATCCATAGAATTTATTACCCCCTTCAGCTAAAATCTCAATTAATCTTTTTTTACCTCTTGATATCCTTTGTCGTACATTTTCTTCGGATATCATTAAAATTTCTGAAATCTCTTCATTAGTATATCCCTGTGAGTATTTTAGTCTTAGTACGGTAGAGTAGTTTATGGGTAGTTTTAGAATAGTTTCCTCTATGTCATTCAATATAAAGTTATCGCTATTCTTTACATCTTCTATATAAATTTCCACTTCATCAAAAGATACGCTGTTTTCACGTTTCCGTTTACGATAAGAATCAATTGCTATATTCTCTACTATTACAACGATGAATCCTTTGGTTTTGTGACAATTAATTTTATCTATTTTAGATAAATTATCAATAATTCTTAAAAATGCCTGATGAACAACATCCTCTGATAAATATTCATCTTTAAGTATCCTATTGGCAACATAAAACATTGTTTGTTTATATGTGATATAAAGCTGTTCGAATTTACTTTTATCCTCTTGAAATTCAATCATAGATAAATAAATCAGCATAAGATTCACCACCCCATTTTAGTCCTAGTTTTTCTACTCTTACTTTGTTTATTACCCAAATTATCCAATGTCATCTATAATACACCCTATTTCCTAGGGTCAAAAATCGATGTTTTATTGCTGATTTCGGACCCAATTTCCGACCTCAAACCACTATATGTTGTGGTAAAACTATATTATTTCTCCCCTGAACCATAATACGTCATCAGAATTATACTCTCAGTCGTAGAATGTTGCCAATCAGCCCTCGCTAAAGCTCGTATTCTTGGACATTCCTGACATTAGACTTACCTTTACTTACTTCGTAAGCAATGTTACGACCTCCACATGCCTTGAAAGGTCAATAAAGATGTAGCAGGCTGATAGTAGTCCCCTGATGGAAACATTCATTATTAAAAGCCACCTCTTGCCAAACTTTGAAATATCTATCTTTTACTTTAAATTATAAGTGAGTATTGCCTACATAATAGACCACTAGTGCCTATTTTCAGACCATAATTTCAAAGATATGAAGGGCTTGCTCTTGACTTAAACTTGTTAATAACCATTCATCTAGGATTAATAATTCTATCTTTTTATACTTATTGACTAATCTTCTATAACTACCATCTGCTGCATATTTAGCTGCTTCTAACTCATCTATTAATTCTGGAAGTCTTATATATTTAGCCTTAAAAAAGTGACGGCAGGCCTGAACTCCAAAGGCATTTGATATCCAAGTCTTACCATTTCCGGAAGCTCCCATTAATATTATATTATGTTTTTCTCTAATGTAGTTACAGGAGGCTAATTCTAGGATTAAATCCTTATTTAAGTGTCTATCTGGATGATATTCTATATCTTCAATACAGGCTGTTGGATTGTTGAATTTAGCCTGCTTGATTAATCTATTTAGCTTGTTAGATTTCCTGCGGGAATATTCATAATCAACTATTAGATTAAATCTCTGATCAAAGGACATTTCCTCATAATCAGTATTTCTAGCTTGTTCTTGATAAACTTCAACCATTCCACTTAATTTCATTTCTAGTAGTTTCCTAGTAGTTTCATTATTTCTCATTCTTAACACCTCCAAAATATTTAGCCCCTCTTACAAAACCATAGTCAGAATCTGAAGAATCCATAACTTTTGTATTTGCCTTTTTAGCTTTCTCCTTTTCCACCATTCTTTTTAAGATGGATTTTAAGACTGTTAGGCTTGGAACCTCAGAAATTTCCATTAGAGTTTGACAACCTTTATTTAGTAGATCATCTGAATAATGTTTTGTTAGGTTCTTTAAGGAAAGAAGAATACTTAAGGCTTTCTTTTCAACATTATTATTTAAAATGTAGTCTGCAAAATTTTCAATATATGCTCCTCTTAAAGAGGCCCACTGCCTAACTTGATCGGGTGTATGCTCTAAATATTTCCTATGCTTGTCTGGCATGTGATTTGGATTGGTAGAATACTGTCCAATTTCCCCTCTTAATAGTTTATGTGATGCAATTCTCATGTTTTTGAAGTATACTTCAATTAAGTCATGACTGATTCTAAGTTCAACCTGGCTTTGAATATATTCATAGGGAACAGAGTAATACATTCGGTTCACTTGGATGTGGTAGTTTAATTGAACCTTAGCTGTTCTCCATTCTGAGAGTTGATATTTAGGATAGGGAAGGGGAATTAGCCTTGCTTTTTCCTCTTCTTCAAAAATACTCCTCCTTGAACCTTCCCTCTTTTGGAATTCCTCATCATTTAGTCTATCTACTTCTTCTAGAATCTTTTCGTTTAACTTGTTAAGGCTAAAAGACTGGTAGTTTCTTAAAGAAGCTATTATCTGCCTAGATACATATCCAACGTTTCCTTCAACACTTGGTTTATCCTTAGGTTTCTTAATTCTTGCTGGAAGTATGGTAGTTCTATAGTAGTCAGCTAACTCACGGTAGGCTTGGTTTAGTATAGATTCAACCCCTTTAGCCTTGGTTACTCCTGTCTTTAAATTATCTGGAACTAATACTTCACTAGCACCACCAAAATATTCAAAGGCATTTATATGTGCCCTTAACCAACTTTGAGAAGTCATATCTAGGAAGCCTTCTGCATAGAAAATCTGACTGTAGGGCAAACTTGCAACAAAAACATAGACGTTTAGTCTTTCACCACTGGCAGGATCCTTAATACTTAAAGTGCTACCAGCCCAATCTACCTCCATAATCTCACCGGGTTTACGTCTAATTGGCATTGTTACTTTGTGCTTTTTAGCATAGTTTCCATAATGTCTACAGAAAGTTCTATAGGCATAGGGGATCTTTTTACTATCTCTTGCAATGCTAGAATATTCATTGTGGAGTAGTTTTAAGGTTATATTTTTCTTCTGCAATTCCCTGTGAATCTCTTCCCAGTCAACTGGGAAGTACCCCTTTGATGTCGCTAATTTCTCTGGGAAAAGAAATTCTTCTAGCCATTGGTCATCCATCTCATCAGTCAATTCAACTAATCTCTTTTCTTTAAACTTTTGAATAACATCAGAAACACTTTGTCTTGAATTTCCAACACTTGAACTAATGGTTCTTTGACTGACCTCCTTGAAGTGTAGTTCCAATATTTTTCGATATTGAATCATAAAAAACCTCCTATAAATTAAAGTCATGCAAGGCATGCATTTCTAATTATATAGGAGATTCTATTTAATGGTCTTTTTAATTGGCAATCATTGGTCTATTCTTAGGCACTGGGTGGTCTAAAAGTGTGCACTGCTGGTCTAATTTAAAGGCAATACTCAATAAGTCGCAATTACAATCACAAGCAGTAGATAATTGATGTATTATATTAAAACAGAGATACCTCTATGATATCCTTATAGTTGTTTTAATCTATTTTTCATATTTTTTGAATTAAATCATTACAAGGCATCATTAAATCTAGAACTTTTGGATTTGTTTTCACATTAGATCCCGGTAACCTTTATAGTGAAAATTCTAAATTTTTATATAGATTCAGTCCGTTTACTTTTGATATTTATACTAATGATTGTACATAGGCACTTGCTTCGGTCCCTTATGGACTACAACATAATATCCAGTTTTCCCTTCTTATTGTGAAGTGTCTTATATTATTTTCTGCTAAGTTATTTGAGATTAAACTATTCCTTATAATGCTTTTATTAGGATAATCTCATTCATTTGATTTAAACCTTTACTAAAGATTTATCCTTAGACCATGTAATATCTAGTATTCCTAGTTTTATTAGAGTTTTTCACTAATTGCTCTTAATCAATAGTAGTATTGATTGTGGGTTATATTATATTTTCCATACCAATCCCTGACGATTTTAGTATCTGCCTATTCCGAGGCATATTCAACACTTCCATTTTCCATTTTAATGATTTGGTCAAACTTAACCAACTGTTCCTCTGGCATTTTATGAGTAACATAAATAACCATTTGATTCAAACTTAATAATATGTCATTGATTTTAATACTATTGTGTTCATCTAGTGAAGCTGTTGCCTCATCAACTAATAATATTTTAGCTTCATGACATAATGCTCTTGCAATTGCTATTCTCTGCATTTGCCCTCCAGATAATTTCTGCGAACCGTCACCTAGTACGGTATCTAGTCCATCTTCAAGCTCATTAATAACATCTTCCAAAGCAGCCTGTTTGCACACCTTTTCTAGTTTCTCTTCATTCAATGGAGAATTAAATATAATATTTTCACGAATACTTCTATTAAACATAAAAACATCCTGCGGAACATAAGCAATAAGCCTTGATAAGTCATTCTTGTTTATATCCTTTAGCTCTAGATCATCAATTTTAATGGAGCCAGAATAATCATCGTAAAAACCCATTAATACTTTGAGCAAAGTTGATTTGCCTGATCCACTAGGTCCTATTACCAAATATTTTTTCCCCTTATCTAATTGCATACTAATATCCTTTAGTATAGGTTGCTCTTTATATGAAAAACTAACATTCTCGAGTGTAATGCCATGTTTTAGGCATAAGTTACTGGAAATAGAAGGAGTATCTATTTTTTGGTTTGTCTGCACAGATAAACTATCTCTGTTAATAGTTTTTAAAATATTATTAAATATTCCTTCACCTACTTTTAGACTGGCCATATTTCCACCAAATTGTTGAACTGGATTAATTATAGATCCACTTAGATTAACTACTGCCATTAATACTCCTACCTCGATACTCCCATTAAGTACAAAAATAGTTCCTATCAAAAATGGTATATAAAATGTTATTAAACTTAAACCACCAAGAATTCCAATGACTTTAGATTCCTTTTTCCCAATTTGAAAACGAGCTTCTTCACTTTCTTTACTTAAAATTTGAATTTCACTTTTCATTTTTTTAGTTGCACCAAACGATTTTATTACTTCAAATCCACCAAGTATTTCTTGAATTTTGGTTGAGTAATCTGCCATTGTATTAGAAAACGCTAGGCCTAAATCTGACATTTGTTTATGAGTTTTCCTAGGTGCAAACATTACTACTATAACTAAAAGATATATACATAAAGTTAACATTGGACTAAAGTATACCATTGTTACACTAGCAAACAGAAAACTCATGCCTTGCTGTACGCTCTTTAAAATTACATCAAAATATTGTGTCTCTAGCTTATTTATATCATTTGTCATAGTAGATGAAATCTCTCCTATTTTGTGAGTTTGAAACTCTTTTATACTCATATTTATTAGTGAATCAGCATAATCATCTTTTAGTGAAGTTAAAATACTTTTTTTATAATATGCACCTGAAACTCCCTTTAAATAATAACCAAATACACTTAGTAATATTATGCCTATGAAAATTCCAATTAACATAGGTAACTGTTCAGATTTAGATTCTAACACTATCTCTAATCCTTTTTTCATTGATAATGCTATCAAAACTTCTGAAAAAGCAATTAAAGCGGAAGTAAACAGTAATAGCAATATTCCTAGCCTACTTCTAAACACATAATCTTTTATGCTCATACTTTCCCCCCTCTTACAAAATATATCTATACTAGATATTTACTATATTTAGCTGCATAATAGTTATATAAATCCCTATTAATTTCATTATAGTGACAATTTTTTTCATAGTTTTTATTCCCTTCGCTATACACAATTGAATTATATTTACAACCACCGTCACACAAGTACAAAAACTTACAAGCCATACATTCTTGGCTAATGTAAGAACCCCCATTATATTTATCATCTTGAAATTCGAGATTATATATATTCCCTGCAGCAAATTTACTATCATCAACCATAGAGGGACATCTGTAAATTATTCCGCTAGGGGCTAAAAAGATTGAATTTCTATAGTTTAAATTACAACCCCCAGAATGTGGTGGAACTGCTTTAATTCCCAATTTGTAAACATAGTAGATAATTTCCTCATAAAATTCAGAAAACTCCTTTCTAGACATGTATAAATCACCTTTTGGCATATGATTAATATCTTCAACCATCGATATATCCAAATGAATCCTATCATGCCTTAAAATTTCTGCCTCTTGGTCGATAAATTCCTTAATACTATCCTTGTTACTTTTATCAACAGTTGTTTTGATGATAATCTGAGTTTGTTCTGTTTCATTTAATAAAGTAATTAAGTTAGATTTTATTCTATTAAATGTACCTTTTTTTGACTTTGTTATTCTTCTACAATTATGAATATCTTTATTCCCATCAATAGTGATTTGAACATCACATATACCTAATTTAGACAATTTTTTAATCTTGTTTAAATTTAAACTATATCCATTTGTAATTAGTCTGTGAACAATGGGCCTTCTTGTTGTATTGTTATAGTGACTCATAGCATACTGAACGACGTCGAAATTCATTAAAGGCTCTCCACCAAAATATACTATCTCTACTCTTTTAGTTGTTTCATCAGCATAATAGTCTAAGAATTTTACTGTTTGATCAATAAGTTTCTTTGACATAGTTTCATTTTTATCAATTTTAGAACCATTTTGAATACAATATATACAATTCAAGTCACAGTTCAGGGTAGTAAATAACCATAGTTTAATCACTTCTTTAGACTTTATCTTGGAATCAAAAATTCTTTTTATTTCAAACTTATCTATTTTCGATAGTGTATCTTTTTTTTCACTTAAGTAATCATTATTAAGTAATAAAACTTTTCCATCTATGGTATCTACATAAACTGAGTTTTTACTACCAGGAATGATTATAGAATAATTCGTAATCTCTTTCATAAAAATCCCTCTCTAATTACCAGATAACTCTAATAGTTGATAATCATTCTGTCTAAAAATGTTATGTACATTATATTTTATCTCTATCATTTGAGGGATATATTCATTAAAGAAAGCTTTCTTACAAGAAATATCATCTGTTAATTCATTTTGTCTTGGACAGCCTCCATAACAATATCCTAAATATGTGCATTTCAAACATTCGTCATTTCCTACTTTTCGATTCATTATATTGTAAAATGAGCTATTCATATGGCTCTGGTAAATATTTGTCACCGCTCGATGTGGTTCACCCGTTAGTGCAGGGCATTTATAAATAGAACCCTCGGTATCAAAAGACCATTGGCACATACTTGAAACCCCGCAATTTAGCCTCCAGATTTTTGGCTCTATGTTGTATTTTTCTTTTAAATATCGAGAAACTCTTACTATGGCAAGTGCAGTTTCTCGAATATCTCCATGAATTATTTTGTCGTTTATACCTTTCTCATATGGATCAACAGGATTCAAACTTACAGTTATCTGATCCATTGGCAGGTCTAATGCTATTGATTCTATATCTTCTAACAGGTTATATCTATTGTTTTTGTCTACGTTTATTCTTAAGATAATAGTTTTATCTTTCGATAATGATAGATATTCCTTTATATTATTTATTATAATATCGTAGCTCCCTCTTCCATCCTTAAATATTCTTCTACTATCATGAACCTCTTTATTTCCATCTATGGTTATTTGAATGCTATTCATATGTTTAAGAACTTCGATATATTTCATAAGATTAACTCCATTAGTTATCATTCCATAGACAGGTTTTACACTTAGTTCATTAAACTTTTCAATCAAATATATTAATATTTCTTCATTGGTAGTCAATGGTTCTCCGCCGTAGAAAATAATATCAATTTTTCTACTTCCCCATCTATTAAGTCTATCTTGTATCCAATTATAGTAACTATCAATTGTTTCTTTAGTTATATATACATCCTGTTTATTGTCAAATAAGTTGTTTTGCATGCAATAAGTGCATGATAAATTACAAGTACGACTAGGTACTATAAAGATTCCTATTTTATCTTTCCGAGCTTTTATATTTAACATTTCATAATTATATATGTCAGTCCCGTCGAGATCTTGTTGAATTAAGACATACCCATCTAATAAACAACTTAATGTTTCCTCATCTATTTCATTCCATCTTCCATCTTTTATAACATTATAAATATCTTTAGTTAATTTAAGTACTGCATTTGAAATCGAGTTAAACAATATATAATTTTCATTATCAATAGCCCATATTTTGTTGTAATATGTTAATTTATACATAAAATCCCTCCCCATAAATTTTTATTAGTAAGTAAATCTAGAATATAAAATTTCATGTAGCAACAATCATTGTTAATAATCAGGATACAATTCTTTGATGTATGTAATAATAGAAATCAAAAGAAATGTTATTAAAAAAGATTATGCTGGTAAGCTTAGATAAAATCTCTTTAATATTCAGAGTTATATAAGTCTTATACTAAAAAGTGATATATGCCAATGATATTATTTTATTGTTATAATTGGATTACAAAATCCACAAGCAAAATTGGAATCTCCTGCATTAGAAGTTTTAGGCTCCTCTAACACTACTACTTGACCTTTAGCTAATATTTGATCCTTAGCTAATTCCTTTTTATCCATAAAATTTCCTCCTTTTTAAGTACTATTTTATAAAACAAAAAACTTCACCAGCATAATCTTATAATAACTATGATGTATTGCTTTTAGTTTAGAAATATTTATTTCACTTTTTATTGTTTTCAATCTATGATATTTGTTATTTACTTTTAATTCCTGTTGTTTCGACCTTAGTCTTAATGCTTCCATACTTAGATGGCTATCTAATATACGTTTGTAAAAATAACATATAGCTAGTTTGCCATATGTTATTCATTTAGTATAATACCTTTAGCTTCTTCAAATAGTTCATTAAGTCTATCTTTATTTAATGAATAATACGCTTTTTGATTGCTTTTCTCTAAGGTTACAATATTTAGCATTGTCAACATGCTAACATGATAAGATATAGATGCTGCGCTTAAACCTAATTCTTCTGCTAATTCATTTACATACCAGGGTCGTGTAGATAATAGACGAATAATTTTCATTCTTGTTTTATCGGAAATAGTTTTTAGGAATTTATATGATTCTATACTTTGGATATCCTCTTTAAATAGTCTATCAGTATATATTCCAAGTCCAACAAAGTAATCTGAACTCGAAAGTAAGTCCCTAGTCCCATAAGTACCCATATAGTAGAAATAACTTATATGTATATTTGTTACTTCCCCAAAAAAACCTAAATCTGCTTTCAAATAATCTTTATAAAATTTTGATGGCTCTTTTTCAAATTGTGCTACATAACTTTCTAAAAAAGGTTCTATTCTCTTTCCTATTTCATTCTCTATTTCTTTATAGCCCTTTATGTAAACCGACTTAAGCATTAATACATATCTTAGTTTCGTTTCTTCGGGGTTTTCAAAATAATCGACAATCCTTTTCTTCATTTCTTCATTTTCAAAATTAATAGCCTTAATAATCTCTAGCATCTTTTCTGTGTCATTTCTTATTTCATCTAAATTATATATTTCATCAATTATTTTATCTTCATATTCGTAAAGGTAATTCGCCAATAAATTGAGAAAAATTATATTTTTATCTGCCTTTTCAATAATCTTAATAAATTCTTCTACGTCCTCAACTTCAGTATTAACTACTAATAAACTGCGATATATAATCATTCCTGCAGTCATAAATATATCTAATCCAAGATCCGAGTATATAGGAAAAAAGTATTCCAATTCACTTTTTATAAAACTTGACAAATTGCTTTGTATTCTATGTATATAATCTATCCATTCTCTCTCTATTGTTATATCATAAACATTTTTACAGTATTCTACAAATTCTTCTCCAATCACTATGGAACTCATGGCAAACATGAATTCGGCAGGTTTTTGAAATTTGAAGCTAATCGTATTGTTCCCTATTTTATATTCTACCAATATTTATCACCTTATTTTAGATATCTATTTAATATCTTTAGTGTTTTAATTATAACTAAAACATGATATGTTGTCAAGTATATTTTATTGTTTATTTTAAACTTTTTCTAGAGAAGTCAAACATTTGTGACACGACCTCTGAAAATTTTCTCTAAATAATGCTTGGGTTTCCTAAATTGCTTAATGGTTATTTTCTCAAGGAGGAAAGCTTTAGCGATCCTTGATTAAATGATCAGTAAGCAATACCCTTCTAAGCAGCATCTTTAGAGTAATACTCCTCAACTATTTCATTTGGAGTCTTAAAATTAAGAATTTTTCTTGCTATATTATTGTATCTTACTACCCATTGCCTTATAGTTGATGGAGATACCCCATATTGCTCATGTAACTCTCTATAGGTATGGTTACCTTGATTATATATGTTGACTAATTGCTTCTTGAAATTTTCCTCATAATATCTTTTTGACATGATTTTCTCCTCCTAATATTATTATATCATGTTCGGAGAAAACCTGTCCTATCTAGTGTAACCTATCCAGTCCAGGTCATTAACAAATTCCGACCCATTATCCGTTTTATATTGAATTCAGCATAAAACGGATTATACCGAAGAAAAAACTATACCGAAAACTTTAATTTCTGTTACTATTGCTAAAACGAACTCGATCTCTTCGACATAGTATTTTATAATTGGAGTACCAAATATAAAGGAGGTACTTCAAAATGGAAATTGAAACTATTTGTGATGCATTATTAGCTGCTCTAGAAGAAGCTATCTATAATGAAAGCACTATATTTAACTACAAAGGGGTGATTAGACGCTTTAAAGCCTTTTGTAAAAGTAAAGGCATTACAGAATACACACCGAATTTCGGGCAAGAATATGCTGATGATGTAATAAGCATAAAAACTGGAAAGTTCAGCAAAAACCGTTACTGTATCCAGGGGCGATTCATTCGTTTACTAAATTCATACCATAACACTGGGGTTATTGATTTTTGCACATTAAAACGTGGTAAGGTGAAACCATCTAATTGTAAGCATGAACAGATTTATAGCGATTACAGCGAATTTCTACAAACTAAGTATAACAACGGAAACACAATACATTTTTATGAGTATAAGCTATACAGCTTTCTTCAATATCTAGATAAGCTTAGGGTTTATGATATTGAGAATTTAACTCCACACATCGTTATTAACTACTTTAAATTTGTAAAACAAGGTTGTCAAAGAGCAACTCTATGCGGTTTAAGTCTGTTTTTAAAATATATCAAGAGAAATGATCTTTTTGTTTGTATTGAAGGAATTCATGCTTTTAGGGCAAAAAGAATAATTCCAAGCTTAACTGATGAGGAACAAGAACGGATTAAAGATACAAATGTTCATCTATAGTATATAATTCAACCGCTACTTTATCAACCAAATTTAACCATCTTCCCTTCAAATATCTCCAAACATCCAATGTCATCTGTAAAACACCCCATTTTTAAGGGTCAAAAACGGTGTTTTTTCACTGTTTTTTGACCCAATTTTCATCTCCAAACCACTATATGTTGTGGTCAACCTCTATTATTTCTCCTCTGAACCACAATACGTCATCAGAATTATACTCTCAACGTGAACAGTCCTAGGGAATTGATCCATTAATTTTACCTTCTCCACCTTATATCCTCTATCTATAAACACTTTTAAATCCCTAACAAGGGTTACTGGAT
>Ga0265293_10009292_pt1 | contig 14178 bp, 13 predicted proteins | sample Munlanlewell138R_FD_192505 | JGI IMG/M metagenome (GOLD analysis project Ga0265293, IMG submission 192505) | Leachate microbial communities from a municipal landfill in Southern Ontario, Canada - Leachate well 138R | ecosystem: Engineered > Solid waste > Landfill > Unclassified | place: Canada...
GATGATATTTTACTTAGATGCGGAGCGTATGAAAATGGAGTTTGCGAGATAACCTCTTTTATAGTCTCTCTTGCCTTATAAATTTTATCAATATTTAACAACTAACTAACCCCTCAACGCTTTATGTTCTATCATTGTGCATAAGTTTTGCACAACTCTCATCCCTGCATCTTTAGCTCTTTGTGCAGCTTCATTATTTACTATACCAATCTGCGACCAAAAGACCTTAATATCTCCTCTTTCTATAGAGGCAGCAGCCACATCATCAAGTGCCTTTGGTTTTCTAAAAATATCTACCATATCTACTTCAAATGGTATCTCTTTTAGTGATCTATATACTTTTTCACCTAAGATAGTCTCTTCTTTTGGATAAACAGGTACTATCTTAAAACCACTCTTTTGAAGATAAGCCGCAACTCTATGGCTAGCCTTACTCTCATCTGGAGATAGACCTATAACGGCGATAGTTTTAATCTCTTTAAAAATCTCTTCTATCTCTTTTTTGTTTGAATTTACCGAGGGGAACTCACACTCCATCATAATCTCCTTGTAGTATAGTTTTAATTTTAGATGCGATTATATCGAAATTTAGCTATATTTTTTTACGCAATATAAAAAGAGTCCCTAGCATCTCCTGCGTAAGTACAAAAAATTCCTTCCTACAAAGATGCGCTGCTAGGAAGTGATGCTTTTAAAAATACTAACTCAATGGCGTTCTCCACGATGAGCTTCGTACTGTGCTACTTTAAAATCAAAATAGAATTTGTAAGCCTTATCTACGAGGTTGAAAGCTCGTTTGCATAACTAGATTGAGAAGAAAAGCACAACTCCTAAGATAAATATGAGTGCAAGTGAGAGATACTCTAAAATAAGCTGGATTTTTGTATATTTTTGTGAGGTTTTTTTACGCACACTTACACTTATTATGGCTGAGAGAAAGATTATAGTGCTCATCCCCAAACTCATCACAAAAGCTGATAAAAAACCCAAAAAGTACATCCCCATTGAGAGTGAGAAGATAAAAATAGTTACAGTCCCAGGACAAGGAATGATTCCAGCTGAGATTATGAGCGCCATATCGGTAGAGTTTTTATCTACTTTACACGAGCCACAACCACAGCTTGATATATGAGGCGTCGTACTAAAACTCATACTATTTTTTTTAATTTTATATGCTCTTAGCTTTTTATATACTAGATAGATAGCTATCGCAATAATCACAAAAGCGGAAACCCTTGTAGTTAGCATAATAGTGTTTTGCATAAACTGTACCAAAAAAGTCTCTACAAGAAAGTAGATAATTAAGGTTAGTAAAAAGGCTGAGAAAGTATGCACAACTCCAATGGCAAGAGAGATAAAAAAGGCTTTTGTGTAAGATCTATCATTTGAGAGAAAGTAACTAGCTACTAGTGTTTTTCCATGCCCTGGACCTATAGCATGAACAACTCCATATAGATAAGCAAAAAGTAAAATAAGCAGATAGGTTAGAGGTTTTTTACTCTCATTTGCCTCTGTAAAAAGTGACTTTAGCTTCTCTATGGTTTGAAGAAGAAGGCTCTCTTGTGTTACTTGCTCACTTTGTTTTTCTGACTTTTCTAGCTTACTTTGTGTTTCTGGTTCATCTTCTATAACTACATCTTCTTTTAAAATAGTTCCAAATTCTATCGTCTCATCTTTTATCTCTTTAAAAGGCTCAAAACTAAATTGCACTGCTGCACTAAAGAGATAAAGATTTTCAAGAAAATACAAATCTTTTGCCTTAATCTCTACATCATCAACTATAAAACTAAAAAAAGCCTCATCATCTTCAAACAAAAAAGAGATAGTGTGTTTATCTTTTATCTCAATATCCACTAAGATATTAAACCCAAAAAGAAGCCTTTTATCTACTACTTTTATAGTAAAATCATCATAAGTAGCATCTATGATATTTTCATGCTCACTATCTCCATACTTTATGAGTGTGAGCATCTTTTTAGGTAAAAGATAGTTAAGTTTTATCTCTAAAACTTTGTCAAGCTCCTCTTTATCTAGAATGAGATTTTTATTTTTATCGTAGTTATGAGTTAGCTCAGAGGTATAAGCATCTGAGAAGTGCCACAGCACCTCTATTTTTTTTAGTTTATTGTTTTGTATAGGAAGTTTTAGTTTAACATCCGCAGTAGGAATCATAAATGAACATGTAGCACAAGAGTACAAAAGAGCCTGCGTTAGAAGGATATAAAAGAGTATTTTTTTCATTTGGCAATTGTATCCATATTAAACTATAGCAGTAAGTAAAAAAACACCATACTCTTTATGTGGTTTTTTTATAGTGTTTACTTGTGAGATTTCTATATCTTTAAATCCACTTCTAGATGCGATACTTCGTAGTTCTTCTGTATCAAAACCATAATGAAAAACTCCTGTGTTATCGGAGTGAAAACTACCATCTTCAAGTTCTAAGTCAGCTATAGCGATAAAACCATCTTCTTCTATGTTTGAGTAAATTGTGGAGAAAAATAGATGCAGATCTTCTATATGGTGCAGAGTCATGGAGCTTATAAGTCCATCAAAACTTCTTTGCAGTGGTGTTTTTATGATGTCTTGATGGAGTGGCTCGATGCTAAGCTCAGGAGTGTTTTTTGCACGAAGCTCTTCTAACATACTAAGTGAAGTATCAACACCATAAACTTTTTTTACATGTTGTGCTATCTCAAAACCCAAAAGCCCAGTTCCAGCCCCAAAGTCTAAAAGTTCCATCTCAGAGTGCAAAGCAAACCTCTCTAAAATCGCCCCACCAATAGTTTTTGTGTTGGTGTTACTCCTCTTATCCCAGTCCTTTGCTCTATCTTTAAAGTTGTCATGTAACATATCTATACCTACTGAGTTTGAAATTTCAAATGACATACTACCCTTTAAAAGTAAAACAACTAAATAGTTTTAAGAGCAATGAGGAATATAAACTTCTAAGTTTCAGCAATATCTTTAAAAGTAGTGGTATAATTTTTTGATATATATAAAACAGAAATATCTCCAAGGAAAAACATGAAATATATAGCTATAACTCTACTTCTAATCTCCTCACTTTGGAGTGTTGAGCTTGGTTGGTCAGATGATTATGAAACATCTCTAGAGGTTGCACAAAAAGAGAACAAAAATCTCTATGTACTCATAACTTCATCAACTTGTGGTTGGTGTAAAAAGTTTAAAAACACAACTCTACAAGATGAAGAAGTGCTAAAGATGCTAAATGAAAAATATATTCTAGTCAATATAGACAGAGATATAGATGATTTTCCATCATGGATGAATACAAAAAGTGTCCCAAGACACTACTTTGTAACTGCAAAAGGTGAAGAGATATTTACTTTTATGGGTTATTGGGACTCATTAGATTTTAAGTCATTTTTAGGTGATGTTGAGAAGAAAATCAAGCTTCGTTAAGCTTATATCAAATTAGTTTAAACTAACTTTTCTTGCCCAATGCGGTACAAAGCAAAGTCATACTTTAACGGGTCATTTTCATCAAAGCTCTTTAGCATCTCTGTTAGCTCAATGGCAGCTTGCAAGTCATAGCTTTTTCTGTGGAGTAGTCCTAGTTTTTTTGAGACATTAAAGGTGTGAGTATCTAGTGGCATTATGAGGTCTGCCTTGTTTACGCCACTCCAAAGTCCCATATCTATCTTGTCCTCTCTTACCATCCATCTAAGAAACATCATCCATCTCTTTAGCGCCCCTGCTCCCTTGGTTTTTGTGGTGACTTTTGAGATTAAAAATCTATAGCCTTGAGAGTTATGTGGAAAAAGTGAGTTTATTGTCTCTATAAGAGCGTTGATGCCGTGGATAACACTTCTCTCTTTTATGTAAGCAACTCTAAATATCTCTTCTAAAGAACTTACTTCATTTAATCTCTTAAGAGCAATAAAAAGAGCTATCACATCTTCACCCTTTTGAAATCTATAGTAGTGGTTTTTCAGAGCATCTCTTATCTCTTCATCACTCTTTTTTAAAAGTGAGAAGTCTAGTGAGTCTAGGAACTTAACTATCTGTTTGACTCCTCCATAAGCGAACAAGGCACAGATTAAAGAGATATTTGCATCTTTGTAGCGTTTTGCAACTAAGATGGGATCTAGCCTCTCTTGCGAGACTTCATCGGCATCATCTCTTTTTTTTGCTTCTGCTTCTAAGCGCTCTTTAATGTAGATGATAGAGTTTTTTTCTTTCACTTGAACCTGCTATATTTAGTTGTTTTCTATACTTTGCGATGGTGCGTCTAACCATTGTAACTTTAAATTTATCTTGGATAAGGTCAAGAAGTTTCATATCACTAAGAGGTTTTTCACGGCTCTCTTGTTTGATAAGTCCTATCAAAAACTCTTTTATTGCCGCGTTTGAGACATCTTCATCTATGGCAGTTGTAAAAAACTCTTTCATAGCAAAAAGACCTCTATCGCAGGCTATGTATTTGTTTGCGATTGCTCTTGAGATGGTAGAAGGATTGTGCCCAAACTCATCTGCAAGAGTCTTTAGAGTAAGCGGCATAATCTGACCGCCTGTAAAAAACTCATATTGATACTCAACTATCATAAGTCCGACTTTATAAAGTGTAGCTCGCCTCATATCAAGTGCATCTACAAGGCTCTTTGCCTCTTTTATCTTTTGAGTGATGAACTCATGTTTTACTGTATAGTTGGTGTCTATTTTAATGATGGGATAGTACTCATCATTTAGTTTTATCTCTATTTCATCTTCATCATTAAAGTAGATCATAAGGTCTGGCACAACATGGGCAGACTCTTCTTGATACTCTATAGCTGGAGGATTTTTAAAGCTAGAGAGTACTCTCATAACCTCGCTAAACTGCTCTTGTGATGAGTACTCATGTATATCTTCAAGCGAGTTTATAATCTCTACACAAAGAGGATAAGCCTCATCGCTTATATCTGAGTTATCTAGTTGAAACAAAAATGATTCAGCTAGATTTTTAGCTGCAATACCCACAGGCTCTATAAAAGCAAATCTAAGGCGAACCCTCTCAAACTCATCTTCACTCAGACTATTTTCCTCACAAAACTTAGTTGTATCTCCCTCATAGTAGCCATCTTCATCTAAATTTTCTACTACATATAAGGCTATTTTTTGTGAGAGTGGAGTTGGAAAGAGTGGTTTTCCTATCTGCTCATCTAAAACTTCATAAAGAGATCTGCTTTGAATAGTAAGAGCCTCTATCTGCTCGGTTCTTGAGTTACTTACATGTCCACTTAGAATTTTTTTAGGGATTTTTTTAGCAAACTCCTCTTCATATCCAGATTTTACCTCTACAACAGGGTTACCCTCAACAAAAGGAGCCATTGCATCACCTAAATCTCCAAGGCTAGAGTGCAAGATAGGAAGCCAATTTCTCAAAGTATTTGAGAGCTTATGCTTTGTTTGGACGCTGGTGTTTTGCCTAAGTGATGCCATGATACTTTAAGCTATTTAGAGCTTAAACTCCTCACCAAGATAGTGTTTTCTAACATCTGCATTTTGTCCTATCTCTTCACTTGTTCCAGCTGCAAGAAGTGAGCCTGCTTTTATCACGTAGGCACGATCACAAACGGCAAGAGTCTCACGAACATTATGGTCAGTTATCAAAACACCAATATCATAAGAGACAAGTTGATGGATAACATTTTGAATATCCAAAACTGCTATGGGATCAACTCCAGCAAATGGCTCATCAAGAAGTAAAAACTTAGGGCGATTTACCAAAGCGCGAGCTATCTCAACGCGGCGTCTCTCCCCACCACTAAGACTAATTCCTTTTCGGTTACGAATCGGCTCAATATTAAACATATCCAAAAGCTCTAAGATTCTAGCCTCTTGAGACTCTTTGTCTTTATAACCAACTTGAGCTGCTACCATCAAGTTATCTTCAACGCTCAAATCTTTAAAGATAGAAGCCTCCTGAGGAAGATAACCAATGCCTTTCATCGCTCTCTCATGCAGAGGCATATTTGAGATATTTTCTCCGTCAAAAAAAACTTCTCCACCACTAGCTTCTACAAGTCCGCATATCATATAAAAAGTAGTAGTTTTTCCAGCTCCATTTGGTCCCAAAAGTCCTACAACTTCTCCACTACTAACTTCAAGGCTCATCCCTTTTACTATCTCTAAATCTTTTATCTTTTTCTTTAAGTCAACTGCTCTAAGCGTGTGCATCATCTACCTCATATTCTCTACTATTATCATCTATTTTTTTTATACTAATTGTCATATTTTTTATCTCTGCACTATCTAAAATCTCTTTGAGTTTTTCGTCGCCCCACTCTACTAGATGCACTCCATCTCTTTCTAACTCTTCAAGCATTCCTAAAGAGATAAAATGATCTAATCCATGGTTATAGATATCATAATGAAAGACTCTATCTCCATAAGATTGTTGAAGTGAAAAAGTGGGAGATGTAACATCATCATTTATTTTTTTTTGCTTTACAAACTCTTTTACAAAAGTGGTCTTCCCAGTCGCCAAGTCTCCTCTTAGGATTATAACTCCATTATCAAAGTTTTCACAAATACTTTGTGCTAAAGTAGTGATTTGGTCTAATTTTAGTAGATATTTTTTCATAATTTATTTGATATTTCAATGATTTTTCTAAGTTTCTCTTTGGCTTTTGCTGATTTTATTGTCTCTCTTGCAATCTCAAGTCCATCTTGCATATCTCTAGCCATTCCATCAACTACAAGAGCTGCTGCTGTGTTAATTAGTACTATATCTCTTTGTGCATCTGTAGCTTTAGAGTCAAGAATATTTCTAAGTATGGAAGCATTAAAAGTAGCATCTCCACCAACAATAGATTTAAGAGGAGCCTTTTTTATACCATAGATTTGTGGGTCAATCTCAAACTCTTTTACCTCACCTTTGTAGAGTTGTGAAGCGTAAGTAATATCAGAAATACTTATCTCATCCATATTCTCTTTTGAGCTTACAACCATAGTTGATTTTGCACCATTTATCTTTAGAGCCTCTGCCATTTTTGATACAAAAGATTTGTTAAAAACTCCAAGAAGTGACTTCTTAACTCCAGCAGGATTTGTAAGTGGACCTAGAATATTAAAGATGGTTTTATCAGGGATATTTTTCCTAACTGGCATAATAAATTTCATAGCAGGATGATGGTTAGCTGCAAACATAAAAGTAAAGCCGCTCTCTTCTAAAAGCCTAGCACTATCTTCTATGCTCAAATCTAATCTAACACCCAACTTTTCAAACATATCTGCACTTCCAGACTTTGAAGTAACTGAGCGGCTTCCATGTTTTGCAACGAAGCATCCAGATGCTGCTAGTATGATAGCAACAGTTGAAGAGATGTTAAAACTTCCTATCTTGTCTCCACCAGTTCCTACAACATCTATAGACTTGTCTCTAAGCGCACTAGATATTGGAAGCATTAGAGCATTTTGACGCATTACTTCAGCCGCAGCTGCTATTGTCTCCACAGAAGTGTTAGCATCTAGCTTTATACTAATCAAAAACTCTAGCATCTCCTCTTCATTTAACTCATTGTTAAAGAGTGATACAAACTGCTCTTTTGCTCTCTCATAACTCACGACAACTCCTTTATATACTCACCTTGAAGTGATTTTGGAGTCGATTTTGTTGTGGGAATCTTTAGCACCTCATACATCTTAGTTTTCTCTAAAAAATTGATACTAATAATGCTACCAACTTCTACATTTTTACTAGCCTTAGCTACTGTACCATTTATCAAAACAACCTTGTTGTTTATCATATCTTGCGCAACTGAGCGCCTTTTTGTTATATTTACGGAGTTTAAAAACTTATCTATTCTCATTTTTATGTACTTTATCTGTTATTTTATTGAGCATTGTAGAATATTAAAACTGAGAGTATAGTAAGAGTTGGAACATTTTTTGCTAAATTATCTAGCTTTTAGCAACAAACTCTATTTCTTCCCTCATCTTTTGCTTGATATAACAAGCTATCTACTCGTTTTAATAGCTCATGTTTACTCTCACTTTTAAAAACTTCTATAACACCCATGCTTATTGTTATCTCTCCAACGTCAGTAAAGTTAAATGACTCTACTCTCTCTCTTATTCTATCTGCTATACTCTTTGCTGTATCTAAATTAGTTTTTGGCAAGATAGCTAAAAACTCTTCTCCACCATATCTACCAATACTATCAGCATCTCTTAGATTCGCTTTAACAAGCGCAGTAATCTCTCTCAGCACGCTATCTCCAGCACTATGACCATATAGGTCATTTACCTTTTTAAAGTGGTCTAAATCAAACATTATGATAGACAAACTTAGATTAGTATTTTTAAATTTTAGGAGTTCCTCATCTATTATCTGCATGATAGAGAACCTGTTATGTGCTTTAGTTAGGCTATCCGTGTTGGCTAGAAGTTGGTACTTCTCTTTAGACTTCTCTACCTCTTTTATCTTTTTTAACTCTTGTAAGATACTTTTTTTATAAAATATAAATATATTTTTAATAACTGCAGACATCGTAATAGAGAGTATTAGACTAAAAACCAATAAGACAACAGATGCTAAGATTATTATGTTTATATTTTTCTCATCATAAAGTGCATCTTGTTTTAGTTTATTTTCTATATAGTTATCAAGTTCATCAAGATATACTCCAGATGCTACATACCAGTTAAGTTCAGGTATATAATTTACATATGTTAATTTTTCCTCATCCTCTTTAGTAGTTGGATTTTCCCACATATAAGAGACAAAACCTCTACCTTCTGCATCTATTTTTTCTTTAAACAAATCAAAAACTCTTTTGGCTTTTACATACTTAGCATCCTCAAATCTAGCACCAATCAAATCTTTTTGTGGATGCTGTAACATTATCCCATCCATACTACCAACTATAATGTACCCATTATCACCATAACGGATACCAGATGCTATGCTTAAGAGGTTTGATTCTATCCTCTTTTTATCATTATATTTTAGTGTAAATCTATGTTGAGCTATTTGGACAAATCTATCTACTTCTAGTTTTGATTTTAGTTTCATATTTTCTATATATATCTGACTCTCGGCATATTTTCTATCTTGTAAATTTTCGTTTGCTGAATATATAAACAACCAAACCAAGATTGCAGTTATCAGAGGGATGACAAAAATAGGGCTAAATCTGATAATATTAATTACTATCATGTCTTTTTGATCTGTTTTCTTTGCTATTTTTATATAGAACAAAAAGAGAGCAAATAGAGTAATAATAGTGGCAAAAAGAGCTATTAGATAGAACAATATAGTTTTATATTCTTCATATAAAGAGAAAGGTTTGTTTATAATTTTAGAATCTTTAGGTAGTTTTGCCTCGTCTATATTATGCTTTTTTAAGCCCTTATAGTTAAAAACAAATTGATTTGCTTGTGAGTCTTCTACAGCGATACTGTTTGCTTGTTCACCATTTAAAATTCTCAAAGCTATTTTAGACATTCTCTCGCCTTGAGTATATCCACCGATGACTTTTCCACCAACAACATTATTAGAAATATTAAAGTTAAAAAGGCAATAAACGGGAGATTCACTTGCCTCTAAAAGATAGTCTCCCACTACTTCATAAGTTATAAATTTTTTGTTTTTATCTGCATAGTAAGATCCTAAAAGAACAACTGTATCACTTTTAAGACTCGCTATTTCATCTCTTAACTCTTCAAGCGTTAGATTGTCCGAATATATAAACTTTACTCTATCTTCATAGGAAACCAACTCTTTTTGCATATCTTTTTTACTTATTAGACCTGTTTTAAGGTAATCATTGATGATAAAGATATTTTTAGCATCCTTGTGAAGTTTTAAGATAGTATCAACAGTCTCTTTGACAGAGTACTTCTCTGCTACTCCCGTTATGTAACTCATACCTTTTATGCTATCTTGCTCAAAGCCATTAACCCCACAAAAAGAGACAGGTACCTCCCCAAAAATCGCATCTCTTTTCTCAAGCAAAAAATTAAAGGCATTGTTATCAGATGCTAAGATAATATCAAACTTCATACTCTTATATTTATTTTTAAAAAACTCTTTTAGGCTTTGACAATAACTCTCAGAATTATACCTCTTAGAGTCCATATACTCCGTATAAATTATGCAGTTGTTCTTCTCTGGTTTGATTATATCTATGATAGCTTTGTTAATGTTCTCAACCCAAGTCATGCCACTATGATAAGAGTGAAGAACAAGTATTTGTTTTTTGTCACTAGCTTTTTCTATGGCACTAGAAGATAGTGTAGTATTATAAAAAATTATAAATATCAAAAATATTAAACGAAAAATTTTAATCATTGTTTAGAAGGCCTACTTTTTATATTTTTTTGATATCGCTCAATATAGTCAAATATTGACAGAATTGTAGTATGTTAAACTGATAATATAGTAATAATAAAACACTAGATTATAGGTTCGTTTATTAGTGTTAAAATACTATATAGTTTTTTGTTTTTTAGAGTTAAATATAAGTTTTTATATAGATGAAAGAGAGCCCATTTTAAAGAGTAGAACTTATTGTTTACATCATGAAGCAAATCCGCTCTTAAAGCACTCTTTTGCTACAACTATCTGCTTCTGCTTCTCTTTTCTTTTTGTATCTTTTTCTACAAAAATTTTCTTGCGCGTTTTTGGGTCTAGCTCTGTGTAGTACATAACAGCGGAGTAAGTGCTAGGAGTAGGAGTAAAAACCTGAGCTTGTTCTGGGTTCATCTTTAGTTCATCTGTTGTAAAACGCTTTAACTCATGCATATCTTTCTCTTCGCATCCAGGATGCGCAGCTATAAGATAGTAGGTTAAAAACTGATTTTTACCTGACTCTTTGTTTAGTCTATCGTACATCTTTTTAAAGTCAACTAGAGTCTCTTTACCAGGTTTTCCCATAAGCTCTAAGACATGTTGCTGAGTATGCTCGGGTGCTACTTTCATCTGACCTGAGATATGATGTTCAACCATCTCTTTAAGATATGAATATCCATGTTTTTTATCAGCAGTAATAAGATCATATCTAACTCCAGATGCAACAAAAGCTTTTCTTACACCCTCCACTTCCCTTACTTTTCTAAGTAGGCTAATATTTCTACTGTGATCAACATGCATAACCTTACAGAGTCTATCGGCATCTACACATCTGATATCATCACAAGTACCTTTTTTAAGTTTTTTAACACACTCATAGCCATACATATTTGCAGTTGGACCGCCAACATCGCTTATGATGCCTTTATAGTCTTTGTACCTGTTAAACTCTTTTGCCTCTTGTAGGATATTTTCTTCTGTTCTTGTTCTTATGGTTCTACCTTGATGCACACCAATAGCACAAAAGTTACACTCTCCCCAGCATCCATGATGAGTCATGATGGAGAATTTTATAGTCTCTAGGCACTTTACCTTTCCAAACTTTCTATAGTAAGGATGAAGCTCTCTTGTAAAGGGTAAGTTTGAGTTAGCATCCATCTCTTCTTGGTTGAGATAATCACAGGGTGGATTTTGTATAAGATATCTATCATCTACCTTTTGGCAAAGTCCTTTTGCACTTATGGGGTCATTGTTATCGTAAAAATCATCAAAAAGGTCAATATAACGCTCTTTATCATCCACACACTCTTGATGCGATGGAAGTTGTATATACTCAAGCTTTGGCTCTTTAGAGATGTAGCAAACTCCTCTAATACCACTATAATCAGTTTTGTTTTCTATAGCACGGGTTAACTCTTCTAAAGCAATCTCTCCCATCCCATAGATAAGCGCATCAGCTTTTGAGTCAAAGAGTATAGGTTTTTTTAGCCTGTTTTGCCAATAGTCATAATGACTCACGCGTCTAAGAGATGCCTCAATCCCTCCGATAACCAAAGGTACAGTATCTTTAAAATATCTTCTTATAAGGTTGCAGTAAACACTCAGAGCGCGGTCTGGCCTTTTATCGTTTTTCCCACCAGGAGTATAATCATCTGTATTTCTAAACTTTTTTGTCGCAGTGTAGTTACTAACCATACTATCAACACTTCCGCCACTCACACCCCAGTAGAGTCTAGGCTCGCCAAGTCTTTTTATATCAGTATCGCTGTTAATATCGGGCTGACCTATCATGCCAACCCTATAACCCATCCTCTCAAGCATCCGACCAACCATTGCCACGCCAATAAAAGGAGAGTCTATATATGCATCTCCACTAACTAGGATAATATCGCATCTATCCCAGCCAAGAGCATCCATCTCTGCTTTGGTGGTTGGCAAAAAATCTTTTTCGCTAAACTCTACAATATTTCGTTTTGTTTGGTTGGTTTTGCTTCTTCTGCTCAAGGTATCTCTTTTTTAAGTATAATAATACTCAATCAAATTAAAATAAGAGATTAGTTATGACATACCCTTATGAAAATCTAGATAACTATACGCTACCAAAGTTACTAGATCGTTCTGTTTTGCTATATAAGGATTCTGATGCACTAAGCAAACTCTCAGAAGTACCTATGAACTATTTAGAGTTTGGGCAAAAAGTACAAGAGATAGTAAAACTACTTCAAGAAAATGGTATCTCTCATGGTGATAAAGTACTACTTCTTAGTGAGAATATGCCTAACTGGGGCATAGCTTACTTTAGTGTAACTTACATAGGTGCAGTTGTAGTTCCTGTTCTTCCAGACTTTCATCCCTCAGAGATTCTTCATATACTCCGCCACTCTGAGGCAAAGGCAGCCTTTGTATCTCATAAGCATCTAAGCACACTAGAAGAGAGCAGTGATACTTACTTAGAGTTTGCTATAGAGTTAGACAGCCTTAAAATCATCGATGAGTCTATAAATAAAACCTATCTTAGTGAACTTAGAGCAAAGACTAAAGAGATGGCACAAAAACTCTCAAACACAGCTCCAAAAGAGATAAAAGAGGATGATTTAGCGGCTATCATATACACATCAGGCACAACAGGACACTCAAAAGGGGTGATGTTAAGTCACAAAAATATTGTAACAAATGCCCTCTCAACTCACTCCATCTTAGAAATAACAAAAGATGATGTTTTTTTATCCATACTTCCTCTAGCCCATACCTATGAGTGTACGGTTGGCTTGATCGTTCCCATACTTCACGGCTCAAGTGTTGTATATATTGAGAAAACACCAACTCCAAGCGTTTTACTAAAGGCTTTTGAGATTGTAAAACCAACTATGATGCTAAGCGTGCCTCTTATCATAGAGAAGATTTACAAAAACAGAGTCCTACCAAAGCTTACTAGCTCTTTTATAATGAGAAATCTCTATAAAAACAGCTTTATACGAAAAAAATTAAACAAGATAGCTGGTAAAAAACTCTTAGAGACTTTTGGTGGCAGACTTAGATTTTTTGGCATAGGCGGAGCGGCTCTGGCTCCATATGTTGAGGAGTTTCTAATAGAAGCAGAGTTTCCATACACTGTGGGCTATGGCTTAACTGAAACTGCACCTCTCTTAGCTGGGACAAACATAAACTTACAACCAAAGTTCAGATCAACAGGCCCTGCCTTTTACGGTGTAGAGCTTAAAATAAAAGATCCAGATCCAGTTACTAAAGAGGGAGAAATCATGGCATCTTCACCTAGTGTGATGCTAGGGTATTACAAAGATAAAGAAAAAACTGATGAGGTACTGAAAGATGGTTGGTTTTTGACTGGAGATTTAGGTTATATAGATGAGGATGGTTACCTCTTTATCAGAGGAAGAAGCAAAAATATCATCATCGGTTCAGATGGAAAAAATATCTACCCAGAGCAGCTAGAATCCATCATAAACCAAAACGAAGCCGTACTTGATTCACTAGTTTTAGAGCAAAACTCCAAATTAGTAGCAAGAGTCCACTTAAATTATGAACTCTTAGATAAAAGGTTTCGTGCCGATAAAAACACTGATGCAATGGTCAAGGAAGAGATAGCAGAGTTTTTAGAAGAGTTACGTCTTAGCGTAAATAACCAAGTAGCATCCTCTTCTAAAATAGTTAAGTTTATACAACAGATAGAACCATTTGTAGAGACCCCAACTAAAAAGATAAAAAGATATCTTTATGCTGAGTAGGTAAACTATGTTACGAAAAATAATCTTATCGATAATCTGGCTTACCTTAGCAGCTCTTCTTATTTTGCTCATCGTTCATGGTGTCTCAACTTCAGACTTTAAAAACTTAAAAAAATACAATGAAGAGGATTA
>Ga0265293_10009293_pt1 | contig 14178 bp, 9 predicted proteins | sample Munlanlewell138R_FD_192505 | JGI IMG/M metagenome (GOLD analysis project Ga0265293, IMG submission 192505) | Leachate microbial communities from a municipal landfill in Southern Ontario, Canada - Leachate well 138R | ecosystem: Engineered > Solid waste > Landfill > Unclassified | place: Canada...
CCCTGGCTATATAGCTGGATGCCAGGCTGGCGAGCCAAAATGGTGGGCAGGGATTCTGCCCCGGCATTTTTCAGGCTGACACCGGAAATAACGCTCACGTCACCCATGACCTTATCCAGCGGCTGTGCCATGCGGGCAGGGGTGGCAACAATGGTGTCCAGGGTGGTGACATTGGGAGCAGGGGTGGAGGGAGTTTGGGCAAAAAGCAACGAAGGTGCGAAACAGGCAGCCAGTGCCAGCGCACGAGGGTGGAACGTAAAATACATATAAATGGCCTTCACAATATGTGCGACCCCGCACATAGGAATTAGGGAATGTTTATTGTTTGGCTGGTGTCGGGCTTGTTGCTGGCAGTTGAATACCGGGCAGCTTACCGTTGCGGGGGCAGCACAGACTGAACAGGACGGTGTGGAAAAGGACCGGCTGTTTTCTGTTTCCCATTTAACTTTCACCGCTCGAATGAGCTGAAAGCACCTTGCAATAAGGGTAATATTGTAACACAGCCATAATATTTAGTACACTAGGGCCACGACAATTCTATTTTCAGGTTCAACGTGTCTTATCCTAAACTTCCATATCCGCTTTCCGCCTATACAAAGGGTGCCGAATTTGTCCGCCAACTGGGTTCCGGCCGCATTCTTGTCCTTGATGGCGCCATGGGAACCATGATCCAGCAATTCAAACTGACCGAATCCGATTTTCGCGGTGAACGTTTTGCAGAGCATGGCAAGGATGTGAAGGGCAATAACGAGCTGTTGTCATTGGTGCGCCCCGATCTTATCGTGGATATTCATCGCCAATATCTGGCCGCCGGCGCTGATGTGATTGAAACCAATACCTTTGGCGCCACAGCGGTTGCCCAAGGGGATTATGATCTGGCCGGTCTGGCCTACGAACTGAACCTGGAATCGGCCAAACTGGCGCGCCAGGCCTGTGATGAATTCAGCACGGCCGAACATCCCCGTTTTGTGGCCGGTGCCCTGGGCCCGCAGCCCAAAACGGCCTCCATTTCCCCTGATGTGAATGATCCAGGGGCACGCAATATTACTTTCGAAGAGTTGGCCAAGGCCTACACCGAGCAATTGAACGGCCTGCTTGACGGTGATATTGATATTGTCCTGATTGAAACCATTTTCGACACCCTGAATGCCAAGGCGGCCATTTTTGCGGTGGAAAGCGTCTTTGAAGCGCGTGGTGTGCGCCTGCCCGTCATGATTTCCGGTACCGTCACCGATGCTTCCGGGCGTATTCTTTCGGGGCAAACCGTCGAAGCGTTCTGGAACTCCATCCGCCATGCCCGTCCCGTTACCATCGGTTTGAACTGTGCGCTGGGGGCAGCCCTCATGCGCCCTTATGTGGCCGAGCTGTCAAAAATCTGTGATACCTATACCTGTGTGTATCCCAATGCCGGCCTGCCCAATCCCATGAGTGACACGGGTTTTGATGAAACCCCTGAAGACACATCTTCTTTGCTGGCAGAGTTTGCCCAGGCCGGTTTTGTGAATATGGTGGGTGGTTGTTGCGGCACTACGCCCGGGCATATCCAGGCCATTGTGCAAAGCGTCAAGAACCTGCCGGCCCGTGAGGTACCAGAGGTGCCGGTAAAAACCCGCCTGTCCGGCCTTGAGGCCCTGAATATTGATGACGAATCCCTGTTCGTGAACGTTGGCGAGCGTACCAACGTGACAGGCAGCAAGGCATTTTTGCGCCTGATCCGTGAAGAAAAATTCGATGAGGCGCTCTCGGTGGCCCGCCAGCAGGTGGAAAACGGGGCGCAAATTATTGACATCAATATGGATGAAGCCATGTTGGATTCCAAAGCCAATATGCGCCGCTTCCTGAATCTGATTGCTTCAGAACCGGATATTGCCCGGGTGCCCATCATGATTGACAGCTCCAAATGGGAAGTGATTGAAGAAGGCCTGAAATGTGTGCAGGGCAAGCCGGTGGTGAACTCAATCTCCATGAAAGAAGGCGAGCAAGCGTTCCTGGAACATGCACGCCTGTGCCGTAAATACGGTGCAGCTGTTGTGGTGATGGCTTTTGACGAGCAGGGTCAGGCCGATACCCTGCAACGGCGCAAGGAGATTTGTGGCAAAGCTTATCGTTTGCTGACTGAGGAAGTGGATTTCCCGCCTGAAGACATTATTTTTGACCCCAATGTTTTTGCTGTTGCCACCGGACTGGATGAGCATAATCACTATGGTGTCGATTTTATTGAGTCCGTCAAGTGGATTCATGAGAACCTGCCGCATGCCCGGACGTCGGGCGGTATTTCCAACGTGAGTTTTTCGTTCCGTGGCAATGAAGCCATGCGTGAAGCCATTCATACCGTCTTCCTTTATTACGCCATTAATGAAGGGCTGACCATGGGGATTGTGAATGCCGGCATGCTGGGTGTTTATGCCGACCTTGACCCTAAAATCAAGGATCTGGTTGAAGACGTGATCCTTGACCGTGACCCGCCTTTGGGCAAAACCGATCCGGCCGATGAGCGCACGCCGACTGAAAGGTTGGTCGAGTTTGCTGAAACCGTTAAAGGTGAAGGCGGGGCCAAAAAACAGGAAGACTTGACATGGCGTGAGCAGGAGGTTGAAAAACGCCTTGCCCATTCCCTGGTGCATGGCATTACTTCGTTTATTATTGAAGATACCGAAGAAATCCGCCAGCAAATTGCCGCGCGTGGCGGCCGTCCCATCGAGGTGATTGAAGGCCCGCTAATGGATGGCATGAATATTGTGGGCGACCTGTTTGGTGCCGGCAAGATGTTTCTGCCCCAGGTGGTCAAGTCGGCCCGGGTCATGAAGCAGGCCGTGGCTCATTTGGTGCCTTACATTGAAGAAGAAAAGCGGCAGATTGAAGCCCAAGGCGGTGATGTGCGTGCCAAAGGGAAAATGGTGATTGCAACGGTAAAAGGCGATGTGCACGATATCGGCAAAAACATTGTGGCCGTGGTCATGCAGTGCAATAACTTTGAAGTCGTGAACATGGGCGTGATGGTGCCTTGTGCCGAGATTTTGGCCAAAGCCAAGGAAGAAAAGGCAGACATCATTGGCCTGTCAGGCTTGATTACCCCCAGCCTTGAAGAAATGGCTTATGTGGCCTCTGAAATGCAGCGTGACCCGTATTTTCGCGAGAATAATATTCCCCTCATGATTGGCGGTGCCACCACCAGCCGGGTACATACCGCTGTCAAGATCGCGCCCCATTATGATGGTCCGGTTGTTTACACGGCCGATGCCAGCCGGGCGGTTGGTGTCGCCACACAGCTGGTTTCCGATCAGGCCGAGGCTTTTATTCGTGAAACGGCCGAGGAGTACGAAAAAGTGCGTGAGCGGCATGCCAATCGCAAGTCCACGCCGATTATTCCTCTGGAGGAAGCCCGCAAGGCCAAGCCTCAGATTGACTGGGCCAACTATACGCCGCCCAAACCCAAATTCATTGGTCGTCGTACGTTCAAGCAGTATGATTTAAGTGAAATAGAAAAATTCATAGACTGGACACCGTTTTTCCAGACCTGGGGATTGTTTGGTCAGTTCCCGGCCATTCTGGAAGACAAGGTGGTGGGTGAACAGGCCAGAAAACTGTATGAAGATGGCAAAGCCATGCTGAAAAAAGTCATTGAAGGCCGCTGGTTGACGGCCAGCGGCGTGGTGGCTTTTTATCCGGCCAATACGGTCAATCACGAAGATATTGAAGTTTATAAAGACGAGTCCCGCAGCGAAGTCCTGTTTACCTGGCGTAACCTGCGCCAGCAAACCGCCAAACGCGAAGGGGTGGATAATAAATGTCTGGCCGACTACATTGCCCCTAAAGAAAGTGGCGTCAAAGACTACATCGGCTTTTTCGCCGTTACCGGCGGTCTGGGTATCGAAGCCCATGAAAAGCGCTTCGAGCAGGAAATGGATGATTATTCCAGCATTATGCTCAAGGCACTGGGAGATCGCCTGGCAGAGGGCCTGGCCGAATGCCTGCATGCACGGGTACGCAAGGATTTGTGGGGTTATGTACCCGATGAGGTGCTTGATAATGAGGCGGTGATTGCTGAAAAATACCAAGGGATTCGCCCGGCACCGGGCTATCCGGCTTGCCCCGAGCATACCGTCAAACGGGCCATGTTTGATGTTCTGCAACCCGAGGAAATTGGCATGCAGCTTACCGAAAGCCTGGCCATGTACCCCGCCTCCAGTGTTTCCGGCTTCTATTTGAGCCATCCGCAGTCTTCCTACTTTAACGTCGGTAATATCGGAGAGGACCAGTTGCAGGACTATGTTCAGCGTAGCGGGCTTGATGAAGAGGAAGTTCGCAAGGCTTTAATGAGCAGTCTTGGGTAAGTCGGGCCATGGGTATCAAGTCAGGGGGATCGGCACATAAACAGGTGTTGGGCGAATTTGTGCGCAATGCCCGATCCAGGGTAACCCCCCAAATGGCCGGGCTCAGCCACGGCCAGCGTCGCCGGACCCCGGGCTTGCGTCGTGAAGAGGTGGCGCAGTTATGTGACATTAGCGTCACCTGGTATACCTGGATCGAACAGGGCCGCGATGTGTCCGTTTCCAGTACGGTATGGTCCCGTTTGGCCGATGTCCTGCATATGAACAAGGCGGAACGGGCGTACCTGTTCGAGTTGGCGGAAATGACCGATCCGGATCATGGCAAGTCCCAGTATGGGAGTCTTCCCTCTTCCTTGCAGGCCTGTGTCAATAACTGCACCGGACCGGCCTATATCCTTGATCGTTGCTGGAATATCCTGTTTTTCAATCAGGCACTGGACACGGTTTTCAATCATTGGCCCAGTCGCCAGCAAGCGCCCAATTTGCTCAGGTTCATTTTTCAAAATCCCGAGGCGCCCAAAGTGGTGGTCAATTGGGAGCAGCGGGCACGCCGCTCGGTGGCCGAGTTCAGGGCCGACATTGGGGCTCATCTTGATGAGCAGGATATCAGCCAGATTATTGAAGAGTTGCTGGCTTCCAGTGAACTGTTCCAGCATTGGTGGTCAAGACAGGCGGTCGTGGAGCGTGAAGGGGGAATACGCGAATTCATGCATCCGGAAAAGGGATATCTGGAGTTTGAGCAGATCACTTTCCGCTTGGCCACTCACCTTGACTATAAGCTGGTGATGTTATTGGTAAGACCCGATTGACTACACGATTGAATTTTCTACAAAACATTGCGGATTGTTATTAAAATATAAGAAATGTCAATCCTTAATGATATAAAAAAACATTTTAAACCAATGGTATAGCTGATGATTTGGGTTTTCTGGCCACAAAAAAGGAGATCTTGCTAGTACTTGTGTCTGACGTAGTATGTTAGTATTCCAGCGGAAAGCATATTGATTTAAGATATGGGTTATTTAACCATATATTATTTTGATCATACTTGCCGTAGTTCATCATCAAGAACACAGATTCCAATAGGAGAAGTACATGAATTATCGTTTAACACGTCTTGCCGGTGTTCTGGTCGCCGGGTCTATTCTGGCCGGTTGTGCAACACAGGGTGGTAACACCGCCGCTGGTGGCGGTATTGGTGCGATAGTGGGTGCTGGTCTGGGGGCGTTGATTGGTGACAGCTCCAAAGCGGCAGGTATTGGTGCCGGTATCGGTGCGGTCACCGGGGCGATTGTTGGCTATAACTGGGATCGTATTGTTGGCAAGGTTGATCAGGCCGGCGGCAGGCAACTGGGTATTTCAACCACCCAAATGCCCGATGGCAGCCTGAAAGTCAATATTCCCGACGGCGCCACTTTCGATATCAGCAAAGCCACACTTAAACCCGCCATTTATCCTGTCTTGAATGCACTGGCAACTTCTATGGTCGAAGAGCCTACGTTGCGCCTGAAATCAGTGGGTCATACCGACAGTACCGGTTCTGCCGCTTTTAACCAGACCCTGTCGGTTAATCGTGCCTCAAGCGTGGTCAACTACCTGGCTTCCCAGGGTGTTGCCTCTAGCCGTATGAGTGTGGAAGGCCGTGGTCCTAATGATCCGGTTGCCGATAACAGCACGGCAAGCGGACGTGCCATGAACCGTCGCGTAGAGCTTTATCTGTATGCCGTTCGTTAAGCGCGGGTAATAAGCCGGTCGCTATATTATGCGAGCCAGGCAAACCTGATAAAAAGACCCTTGTTACACAAAGTGCAAGGGTCTTTTGTATTTTATTTGGCTGTTGGCATGGCAAATTCTGCGCCTTTGGACATGCTTTCAGGCCAGCGCTGCATGATGGATTTCTGACGTGTGTAAAAACGTACACCTTCTTCTCCGTAGGCATGCATATCGCCAAAGAGGCTTTTTTTCCAGCCCCCAAATCCGTGCCAGGCCATGGGTACCGGAATGGGTACGTTAATGCCCACCATGCCAACCAGAATGCGGCGGGCAAATTCCCGCGCGGTATGGCCATCGCTGGTAAAGCATGAGACACCATTACCGAACTCATGGTTGTTGATCAGTTCAATGGCCTCACCCAGATCGGCCACCCTGACGCAGGACAGCACAGGGCCAAAGATTTCCTCTTTGTAAATACGCATGTTGGGTGTGACGTGGTCAAACAGGGTACCACCGGTGAAAAAACCGTTTTCGTGACCGGGAACGGTAAATCCTCGCCCATCAACAAGCAGGCTGGCCCCTTCCTGAACACCCGATTCAATATAAGATTCAATTTTTTCCAGAGATTGACGGGTAACAATGGGGCCCATTTCAGCCTCCAGATTCATGCCGTCCATGATTTTGAGGTTGCGGGTCCGTTCAGCCAGCATCGGCATTAGTTTGTCGCCGACATCACCTACCAGCAAGGCAACGGAAATGGCCATGCAGCGTTCACCGGCAGAACCATAGCCGGCACCCACCAAGGCATCAACAGTGCGTTCCAGGTCGGCATCGGGCATGACAACCATATGGTTTTTGGCACCCCCCAGCGCCTGTACCCGTTTGCCAAAATGGGCAGCGCGTTCACTGATATAGTGGGCAATGGGTGTAGAGCCGACAAAACTGATGGCGGATATATCCGGGTGTTCCAGCAAGGCATCAACCGCCGGTTTGCCTCCTTGTACAACGTTGAAAACACCATCGGGCAGGCCAGCCTGTTTCAACAGATCGGCCATGAACAGGGAGGCGCTGGGGTCCCGCTCACTGGGTTTGAGAATAAAAGTATTGCCTGCGGCAATGGCAATCGGAAACATCCAGCAGGGAACCATGACCGGGAAATTGAAAGGCGTTATGCCGGCGACTACGCCCAAAGGCTGGCGCATGGTCCAGTTGTCAATATCGGTGGATACCTGATCGGTGTAATCGCCCTTGAGCAATTGGGGAATACCGCAGGCAAATTCGATAATATCAATGCCTCGGGCAATTTCGCCCTGGGCATCGGTAAATACTTTTCCATGCTCAGCGGTAATAATGGCTGCCAGGGTATCGGTTTGCTCTTGCATCAGGCCCAGGAATTTGTTGATGATGCGAGCCCGGCGGATGGGTGGGGTATTGGCCCAGTTGTTGGCAGCGGCTTTGGCCGCGGCAACGGCCTCATTGACTTCCTGTGCACCGGAAAGCATCACATGACGGTTCACTGCACCCGTGGCGGGATTGTAGACCGCCTGTTTTTCTGCCTGGGTAGGAGCGGTTCTTGTGCCATTAATATAATTGACAATATCTTCACTGCTGGCATAGGCTGGGACGGGATTCATGATGCGGCTCTCCTGTTTTGAAATGAGGTTTTAAAGCAGTATAGAGAGCTGCCACCTGATGATCAATACTTGAAAACTGGATTTATTGTTCATAATATTGGACAATGCTTAAATGGATATCCGAAAAATAGAACCTCTCTGGTCACACATTTACTGGCTTGGCATTCTTGATGATGCGGGCAGTTATACGGCAGCGGCACAGCGATTGGGTGTGAGCAAGGCGGCCATGAGCCAGCGCATCCAGGAACTTGAAAAAGCGCTGGGCATCATGCTGGTGCAGCGTACCACCCGTAGCGTGCGTTTAACCGAAGCAGGGCGGGCCATGGTTGTTTTAACGCGTCCGGCTTTTTCTGAAATAGAAACCGGTTGTGAAAAAATCCGGGAACTGGCCGGGCAGCCAAAGGGGGTTGTCAGGGTAACTGCACCGGTTGCGCTGGCCCGTCAGCAGATCGTGCCGCGTTTGGCTGATTTCATGCGGCGTTACCCTGAAATCAAGATTGAGATCGAGTTGTCCGATCATATCAGCACGCTTGCGCAAGAGGGATTTGATCTGGCTATCAGGCATACTTCGGCCGTGCCCGAAACCTACGTGGCATGGGTTTTGTGCCAAACCCAAACCCTGCTTCTGGCAAGTCCCGAATATATACAGGGTCATGGCATGCCAGTCCATCCTTCAGATTTGAAGAAGCATAACTGCCTGACTTATTTGCGTTCGGGTTCCCGGCCTACCTGGCATTTTGAGCGCAGGAAAGGCGCTGGGGAAAGAGTCAGTGTGCCGGTAAATGGTTCTTTTTCTGCCAATAATAGTGAAACGCTGCGGGAATTGCTTTTGGCACATCAGGGGATCGCTGCCATTCCTGATTTTTCAGTGACATCTGAATTGAAAAAAGGCACACTGGTACCGGTCTTGTCACCCTGGAAACCGGTTAGTGTTTTTGGGGAAAGCATTTATGCTCTTCGGCCGTACAGTCCGCACGTCCCTAATATTATCCGTCTGTTTGTTAATTACCTGAAAACTGCCTTTGAAAATGAAAATTTTATTTAGATTTCAATTAAATAATCAAGTCGGTTATGATTGAATTAGCCGAGGAGGCTGTTCAATTAAATTTTTTATGAGTGAGTTGGTTCAACCCTATGAATGAGCATTCAACAGCAATAACAGAGGCAAGCGCTAAGAAACAAACAAAAGTAGGAATATATTATCTTGTTGCTGCTGTGGTTGGGTTGTTAACGGGTGTGCTGGGGTCATTTTTTCATGAGGTTATCAACTATTCATTGGCCTGGTCCCGCCATTTGCCTGAATTCTTAGGGTTGGAAGGGATAGGGCTTTATCTGTTTATGTCCTTGTTTTCAGCTGTCATGTTTTGCCTGGCTGTGGCGCTGGTACGCTCGGTGGCACCCGAGGCCAGCGGCTCGGGTGTGCAGGAAATTGAAGGTGCCATGGCAGGTTTGCGCAATATACGGTGGCAACGTGTGTTACCGGTAAAATTCATTGGCGGTACGCTGGCTTTGGGAGCGGGTTTGATTGGCGGTCGTGAAGGCCCAACCATTCATATGGGTGCCTCCATTGCCAAAGCGTTTGGATCGTGGTTTTCATTTGGTCAGAGGGATACGCGCGCGCTTTGGGGAGCCGGTGGGGCTGCCGGTTTGACAGCGGCCTTTAATGCCCCTATGGCATCCGTTCTGTTTATTCTGGAAGAGGCACGTAATGTCTTCCCCCATAGCGGGCGAACTTATAGCGCCGCCATTATTGCGTGCGGTGTGAGCGCGATTGCCACTGTGGCAATTTCAGGCTCGACACCGTTTATGGCTTTGTCATCAACGGCCATGCCCCTGTCCTTTTTACCCGTGTTTGTTGTGTTGGGGGTGGTATTGGGGGCGATGGGAGTGGTGTTTAACCGTATGGTTTTGGCAGCTCTTGATCTGTCCTTGCATATTGGTTTGCGTTTTTCTCCTTATTTAATCCCGGCTTTACTGGGTCTTGTCATTGGGCCCATGCTGGTGATTTTTCCTGAAGCGACTGGCGGTGGCGAGTCCCTGGCGGTTGCTATTGTCAATAATCCGATGCCGATTGGTTTATTGGGATTGGTCATTCTGGTACGGTTTTTTGGTACGGCCGCCAGTTATTCTACCGGGGCTCCCGCAGGTATTTTTGCGCCAATTCTGGCCTTGGCCACGGCAAGCAGTGTGTTTTTAGCCGAATTGTTGAGTCTGCTCATGCCCTTGCCGCCTGGCACAATCGTGGCATTTGCCGCAGCCGGTATGGCGGGTTTATTTGCCGGTACCGTACGTGCACCACTGGTGGGTATGGTGTTGGTGGCTGAGCTTACCGGCTCTTATGTACTGGTGATTCCGGTTTTACTGACAGCCATCATGGCCAATATCGTGGCCGATGCCCTGGGGGGGCGTCCTATTTATGAAGTGCTGCTAGAACGTACCTTACGACTGGAAAAGAAAGCATGATTGGCCTGGTTGCAGCGCTGTTGCCTTAGGTTTGAATGAAAAAATCAAATTTATTCTGGCTGACGGCTTCACCCATGGGGTTGTAAGTCATTTCGCTAAACAGGGCCTGGCCACTTTTATGTACGGCAATAATGGTTGAACAGCGGGTGCCATAGTCGGGGCTGACAATAAACGGGCTGCTGAGCAGTCGTTCGCGCTCCAGCGATAACCCGGTATTGGGTAAATCGTTGTCGGTAGCGCGGGTATTGTCACGCAAAATATCAAAAATTTCGGGTAATTGGTCGGGTAGAAAATCAAGCTCAATGCTGTCCAGCGCCTTGCGCAGCCGTTCGGCCTTGGGCCATGGTGTGTCCATTAAATGGTTGGACAGGACATGACTGCCCGGCTGCAGTTCGGCCGGTTCGATCTGGTGGCTGCGATTGCTGATATACATGCTTTTCTGTGGGTTGCCCACGACCAGGTTGAAAGCATTGTATTGTGCTGCCCGGCTCAAAATGTTGCTGGCATATTCCACGGATGGCGTATTGGTTTGCAGAAATTCACTTACCAGATGACCACGGCTTGGTGCCCCGGGGACGATAGTGTTGACATCGCGGTAATTGGTCAGCAGGGCAAAACGGCCGTTGGTATTGATGCCCAGCCAGGTTCCGCCCGCTTCGCTGTCGATTCCGGCAATAATGGCCGGATTGCTGTGCCATCGAGCGGCTGCCAATGCCTTGCGCTGGTGAAATTCGTCCCGGTTGGCTGCAATGAACAAGGGCCATTCGGGATGCTTTCTGATAGATAAATAGGCAATGCACATAAAATATTTCCAGTGGTTATCAGACTTTATCTTCCCAGTCTATCCATTCAACAATGTAGGCGTTTAAATAGCCATTGACGGCCTGGCCGATCGTCGGGAAAAAACGCTCATTGCCAAAACGTGCCGACAGGCCGAATTTGCGCAACTTGTCCCTGACCGGGTCTTTCATTTCAGCAAAGCAGAGTTCAATGCCGGCCGCCTTGAGCTGCTCGTCCAGTTCAACCAGCATGTCGGCAGAGGTGATATCAACACTGGTAACCGGTTCTGAGGTAATAACAACGCGTTGAACCGGGTGCTGGGACTTGGCAATGGTATCCAGGACGCAGTGATGGAAAAGTTCGGCATTGGCAAAAAACAGTGGTGCATCCCAGCGGAACAGGACCAGGCCCGGGATGAGGCGGGCCGTCGGGTGGCGGCTGATGTCGTGATAACCCTTGAGATGGTCAACCCGGCCAAGAATGGCGTAATGCGGCCGCCAGCCGTTCCATAAGTATTCCAGGATGGCGATGGCGACAGCTATGCCGATACCCGGTAAAACGCCGAATACCGCAACACCGGCAAAGCAAACCATAGAGAGCCAGAACTCCCATGGTTGAATGCGGTAAATGCGCTTGAGATCTTTAAACTCGAAAATACTGATTATTGACGTGATCACAACAGCGGCCAGGGTTGGAGCAGGCAGAAAATACAGCAGATCAGGTGCCCAGAGCAGAAGTGAGCCTACGATGATGGCACCGGTTATGCAGGCCAATTGGGTTTTTGAGCCTGCGGCTTCAGAGACAGGCGTGCGCGAGGCGCTGCTGCTGATGGGGAAGCCTTGAAAAAAACCGGTGAACAAATTGGCAATTCCAAGCCCGAAGAACTCCTTGTTGGGGTTGATGTAACGATTGTATTTGGCGGCATAGGTGCGGGACAAAATACTGGTCTGGGAGCTGGATAACAGGGCAATTGCCCCAGCCCCCAAAAGCAGGGGTATCAGGTCATCATAGCTGATCACGGGAATCGTGAATGAGGGCAATCCTCCAGGCAAATTGCCCAGGATTGTCACGCCATGCCGGTCAAGCTCGAAGTACGCCACCACGATGGTTGCCAGGGTCAGGACCACCAAGGGGCCTGGAAAACGCCTGAAGCGTTTGATAATCAGCAGTAAAATCAGTGAAGCAAGACCGATGAGCAGTGAGAGCTTGTTGGTCTCGGTTTTGAGCAGCGACAGCCAAATCGCTTGCAGTTTGGCAAAAATATCGCTTGCGTCTGTTGAAATGCCTATTAAAGCGGGTGTCTGGCCAACCAGGACGGTCAGTGCGATCCCGTTCATGTAGCCATAACGAATTGGCTTGGAAATCAGTTCGGTAATAAACCCGAGTTTCAGAAGGCTGACCAGGATGATGATCAGTCCTGAAAAAATGGCCAAGGTACTGGCCAGTGTAATCAGCCGTTCGGGATTTCCTGCAGCCATAGGTACAATAATGGCAAAAATGATGCCTGCCAGGGCGGAGTCCGGGCCGATGACCATTAAGCGGCTGGGCCCGAAAATGGCGTAAACCAGCAGGGGAATAATCGTGGCATATAGGCCATAAATGCCGGGCAATCCGGCAGCCACTGAATAGCCAATGCCAATGGGGATCAGAACCGTGGTCAGTACGAGACCGGCCGCCAGGTCATGCCTGAGCCATTGCCTGCGATAGTTAAGCAGTGTGTACAGTCCGGGCATCCACGATAGCAGGCCAGTAGCGTCATCCTTGCGGGAAGGCAGGACGCCTGAGGATGGGGGTGACGGAATGGGGGCTTGATTGTGTTTTGCCATGTTCAATGTGAAAAATCAGTAGGTATATGCCTTAATCATTGGTATTGTAATGAAAATGTTTCATAATTAACTAAATTGTGTTTTGAAGTGTGATGTTGATGCCCGGCATGGTTAGTGTGCCAGGAAGCGTAAAGGAAATCTTGTATGAGTCAAAATGATCGTTTTCAGGCATTGGTCAATACGGCCATCGGCCTTGAAGAAAAGCATGTCTGTGTGGTTGTTCATCCCTGTGATGAAGTTTCATTGTCCAGTGCCGTACAGGCAGGCAAGTTAAATCTGTTTACGCCCGTTCTGGTGGGTCCCGAAGAGCGGATCCGTCAGGTTGCCCGGGAACATGATTTGGATATTGGCGGTTTGCAAATTATTAATACCGAACACAGCCATGCCTCGGCCGATGCCGCGGTTGCCGAGGTGCAGGCAGGCAGGGCAACACTGATGATGAAAGGCAGCCTGCATAGTGATGAGCTACTGCATTCGGTGCTGTGTTATAACGGTGGCTTGCGTACCGAACGCCGTATCAGCCATGTGTTTGTCATGGATGTCCCCCGTTACGACAAACTGCTTTTCATTACTGATGGCGCAATTAATATTTTTCCCACCCTGTGTGAAAAGGCCGATATTATCCGCAATGCCATTGACCTGCATCTGGCACTGGGTCTGGATACCCCACGGGTGGCGATTTTATCGGCTGTCGAACAAATCAATGAAAAAATGCAAAGCACGATTGATGCCGCCGCCCTGTGCAAAATGGCCGATCGCGGGCAAATCAAGGGCGGTATCCTGGATGGTCCGTTGGCCATGGATAATGCCATCAGCCCTGAAGCGGCCGCCATCAAGGGCATCCAGTCTCCGGTGGCCGGACATGCCCAGATTCTGGTGGTGCCCGATTTGGAAGCCGGCAATATGCTGGTCAAGAACTTAACGTTCTTGTCAGGTGCCGATGCTGCCGGTATCGTGTTGGGCGCGCGGGTGCCCATTATTCTGACCAGCCGGGCAGACAGCGAACGAACCCGTTTGGCTTCTTGTGCAGTTGCGGCGGTGTATGCCGACAGCCTGATTAAAAACAGGGCCATTGGCAAATAAAAAGGTGGGTTGAATATGCAAGATACAATTTTAGTCATGAATGCAGGAAGTTCAAGCTTGAAGTTCCATGTTTATGAAACCGACGGCATGAATACGCTTGAGTTTTCTTTTGGCGGGCAGGTGTCGGGCATTGGGGGCAAGCAGCCGTCTTTCAAGGTTAAAGACAGGCATCAAAAAGTGCTGGTAGAGCAGACCTTGCTGCCGGAACAGGCACAAAACCTGCAGCTTTCCCAGCGGGTGGTTGGCGATTGGCTGGGTACGGTCATAACCAAAGAACCCTTGGCCGTGGGGCACCGTATTGTGCATGGCGGGCCTGATTACGATCACAGTGTCATGGTTGATGATGAG
>Ga0265293_10009294_pt1 | contig 14178 bp, 16 predicted proteins | sample Munlanlewell138R_FD_192505 | JGI IMG/M metagenome (GOLD analysis project Ga0265293, IMG submission 192505) | Leachate microbial communities from a municipal landfill in Southern Ontario, Canada - Leachate well 138R | ecosystem: Engineered > Solid waste > Landfill > Unclassified | place: Canada...
TTATAATCTGTCCTAACTTAAAGTAAATTTTTATCTCATATTTGAGATAAAGTTATTATAAATCATAAATAGAAAAAAACATAATAGTCTTTAACTATTTATGTCCTTTATTATACATGTTATAATAAAAAAGAGGTGTTCATATGATTATAGATATTATATTCGTATTAATAATAATATTATCTGGAGTAATAGGATATTTTAAAGGTTTCTTTAGAGAACTATATAGTATTATTAATATTTTCATATCATTATTATTAATGTACCTAATAAACAATGTTATAGGGTTTCATATATTGAGTAATTTTATACAAACTAATGTTAAAGCAGGTAATTGTGAATCAATAGAATTAGTTGATAAATATTTAACCCCTATTTTATCAGGTATAGTATTATATATTTTAATTTATATAATACTATCTATAGTTATTAAATATTTAATAAAAAAGAATTTAATTCCAAATAATAAAGAAATATTAAGAATATTAGGGGTGACTTTATCTTTGTTTAAGGGAATAATATTTATTACTTTTATATCTTTTCTTTTGAGTTTTACTACATTAACAAAAGATTTCAATGTATATGAGAAATCTTCTTTAACTTCTGTTTTTTTAAAGATTAATCCTCCTTTAAATAATTTAAGTAAAAATACAAAAAAATTATATTATGATTTATTAGAAGTTTCTCCAGTAATAGGATTTCTTAATAGTAATGATAAATTGACTGAAGAACAAATGGACTCGCTTAAAGAATTATTTAATAACGATTTAATTACTGAAGATTTTTTAATTGAATCATCAAAGGTAATATTTAATAATTTAGATATTAATAGGGAAGACTTAGTTATCCCAGAAGAAGTAGATATGAATGAAGTAAAAGAGGCAATAATTGATAGTAATATATATCTAGTATTAAAAGATTTATATGAAGATAAAATTATTAATGATAAATTAATAAAAGACATTATTGAAGAAAATAATTTAGACGGAATAAATACAAGCGATATAATTAAATTAATAAAAGATTAAAAAACATAAAAATTATGTTTTTCTGCTTAATTTTATGATATAATATCAATACAATTTATTAATGCAGATGTGGTTTAATGGTAGAACATAACCTTGCCAAGGTTAGAACGGGAGTTCGATTCTCCTCATCTGCTCCAAAAGAAAAAAACTCCTTATATTATAAGGAGTTTTTATTATATAATCTTATCCTTGATTACATAGATGATATAATATAAAATTATTATAGGAGTGATGTAGTAATGAAAAAATATTGGAAATATGGGATAGGAATAATTTTAATTATTACAATCATAGTAGTTCTGTATATATTTCTATCTAAAAATGTATTTAAAGTAAAAGTAGAAATTAAAAAAGTTAATTTAGAATTAGAACTTATAAATACTTCGAATAATATTTATTCTATGAAAATTCCAAAGGGTTGGAAAATGGAAACAGTCGGAGAATATGAAAACTTTGGATTTCATTTATATGATCCAGATAATCCAGCAAGGCAAATATTCTTCTATGGGAAATTTAGTCCATTTTTAAAAAGCAAATCAGGGAAACAATTTTGGAATAATTATGTAACAACAGGAGGTTATTCTTCTTCTCAATATTTAGCTGATGCATATGTTTTAAATACTGCCACTGTTGAATCATTTTTTTCTAATTTTGACAATTTTTCTGAATATGCAAAACAGTATGGAATAAACCATAATTTTCCTATTTTAGGTAATTACGAAATCCTCGAAAGGCTTAATTATGTTACTCCAATGAATAATGTAGTTAAAGATGAAGCTATTTTGAGAATGTTATTAGAACAAAATGAAGTTCTTTGCGAAGGCTTAGTTACTGCGAGTGTTGTAGACGCAATGAAATATTATGCTGATGGTATTGATACAGGATACTATAATGTGTATGTGGTATCTGGGATAATAGCTCCAGTTGAAGAGTATACTATACTTGAAGAAATATTAAGTGAATCTTTATCAACGTTTGCTTTTAAACAAGAATATATAGATATTGGAGTAAGACAAAGCCATTGGGGTACCCAAATGGCTTTAGATATAGGGAAAACGTTATCAGAAGCAAGCGATTCTTACAATCAAGCGTGGTGGAATAGACAAAAAAGTTACGATGCATTATCTCAAAAAAGAAGTGATAGTAATTTAGGTTATGATAGAATATATGATTCTGTAACAGGAGATGTTTATAGGGCGGAATTAGGATTTTATGATGAATATAAAATAAATCCTGAAAAATATGGGAACCCTAACCTGCAACTTGTTTCAGATAATGATTATGATTTATATTCAAAAGAGATATCGGGTTATATATCTAATTCAAAAAAATAGATAAATAAAAAACTCATACAATTGTATGAGTTTTTAATTTACTTATAGAAATCTAATGGATTATAGGGTTTATTGTTATATCTTATTTCATAATGTAAGTGGGTACCAGTAGAGCTACCAGTACTACCCATGGTACCTATTATTTGTCCCTTTTCTACTGTTTGTCCTTTTTTAACACGAATTTTTAATAAATGTCCATATCTAGTTTTATAACCGTTGTTGTGATCTATTTCAACCCAGTTACCATAACCATTTCTTTCATATCCAGTAAAACTTACTGTTCCATTATTTGTGGCATAAATTGGTGATCCAGAACCACAACCAGAAATATCTATACCGGCGTGTAAGCGGCCACGACCATAACCATATACATCAGAAATACGATAAGGTTTAATAGTAGGCCAACCCCAATATTTAGAATCTCCAACATAAGGGATAATTTTGCCACCTTTAATATAAATTCTATCAACAACAGGTTTTAACTCCTCTGTATTTACGATATAAGCTGGCTCACTATAACCATTAACATATCTAACTTTCATTGTGACTTTATCTTCCCCATTAGCTCCTGCTTGTTTTTCATAATTAGTACCCATAGCTAATGATGAATCATATTTTATGATTGTTTCATATTTTCTTATTTGCTTTTCAACAATATGTTTTTCTACTACAACACTTACTTGTGGTGAGATAAGTCCAATTATTACTTCTTGTCCTGGATATAGCAAATTAGTGACATCAGTAAATTCGGGATTAGCTACTAAAAATTCTTCAGAACTTAAACTATGGTTATATGCTACATTTTTAATAGTATCCCCTGCTTTTACTGTATATGTTTTTTGATTTTTAGTAGTACCAAATAATACATATTTAGCCATATCTTCTTCATTAGTAATAATAGTTTCATTAGTTGGTATATGAGTTTGTTTAATGGTTATTTCTTCATCAATATATACATTTTCTATAATACTTCCAAAGTCTTTTATTTCCTTTTGTTTATCATTTAAATAATTATTATAATTTGTTTCTCCTACAAATATATTTACTGTTTTTTCAACAGCCGTCTTAAAATGGTCTTTATTTAAAGCATATATATAATTAGTACTTTCATCACCTTTTATTGTAATAACATAACCATCTATTGTGAAAGATTCAATATCTTTTATCTTTTCATATACTTCTTTAGCACTTAATATTTTACCATTGTAAGTTAATTCTTTTTGTATTACCAAATCATTAGGAGCATAAACTTTATCAACATTATATTTCTCTTTAAGAGATTTTTGTTCTTTATCTATATAATTATCTAATTGTTCTTTAGATGTTATTAAACCAATGCTATTACCATTTAAATAAACACGATATAATCCAATAGGCTCCTTTGTTCTTTCATTAGTGAAACCTAATAAAAATATAGCTGTAGTAATCATTATACTTACTAATAATAATGGGAAATTTTTTAATATTTTTATCATTTATACAACTCCTTTCCCACGTGCATAATTATATCAAAAATCAAAATAAAATGCCAGTTATTGTTTAATAAGCTCTTTACAAATATTTCTTTATTACAATATATGTGTATAATATAATATATGAAAAAATTATTTTTATCTTAATATATCTTGATTAATTTAAGAATACTTGTTAAAATATTATAGTATTTATATGGCGAGTATGGTGAAGTGGTTAACACGGTAGATTGTGGTTCTATTATGCGTGGGTTCGATTCCCACTACTCGCCCCATTAATAGGGTAATCAAACCTTTTGGTTTTTAAAAACAAAGAAAACCTAGGTATTCCAATAGGAAACTAGGTTTTTTGTGTAAAAAAGAAAGGTTGGATTTTATGAAATATATAAAAGAAAAAATGTTATTAAATGATAATTTGTATAACAAGTTAAATAATATGTGTATTTTTAGTAATTTAAAGTTAGAAGTTGTTAATGGAATTATATTTAAGGTAAATAATACGAATATTAATTTTATTGAGCCTCATAGATTTATAATTAAGATTAATGATTTAGTTTTAGTAGTGTTATGCTATGACAATTTGAATTTATACCTATACAATAAAGAAACGCCAATAAATGTGCCAATATTAAGAGAGTTGATTGATAGTATTAAAGGTGGTGTTTATAATGGCTAGAAAGAAATTAGGTATAGGCAGTATTGAGATTAATAAAAAGTTTAAAGATAAAGAAGAGGCATATAGATATGCTAAAAGATTGATTGAGCATATTAGATATGTTTGTAAAAAGAATGCTAAAAAGGGTTGGTATGCTCAAGCTATGGTAGTAGTTAGTAATTTAAAAAAAGATGCCAGTCGTTTAAAGTATGAAAATAGCGGTAAAAGGGGAAGACCAAGGAAAAGGTTAGAGATAAATGAAAACATTGCATATGGGTGGTATAAGGGCGAATATAAGACGGATTGGCATTTGCATATATTATTAGTTAGCAAGCCAAGTTATATGTTTAGAAATGAAATAAAAGATTATGTTGATAAGAATTGGATTGAAGTACCAAAGATTTATGAGGTTGAGCCTTTTGATTTAAGTAAATTAAATAAGAAAAAGGTATATAAGAAGTATTGTAATATAAAAATGAGTGATTATTTTATATGGCAATGTGAAGATGTATTGTTTTGTAATTGTAATTTCGGCGAAGAAGAGAAATTAAAGTATAGTTTAAGAGACTACCATAATGAATATTTAAAGGTTGATAGTGCTAAAAGAAGATTATATGCTAAGCATAGAGAAAATCCAATGAGTGAAGACAAATATTTAAAAGCATTAGAAAAGATAGAAAGTAGATTTAATTTAATAGAAAAGTATTATTTAAATATGACAAGAGAAAAAGATAATAAAGAAAATGAAGAATATATGGGAAGGGCTCAGTCAAGTCAAAATAGTAATAAAGAACAGGCTATTCATCATAGTAGAATAGATGATAATAGTTCATTTTAAAAGGGAAAATATTAGATATTATAGTTAATAATAGCTATCATATAATATTTAATAATGTTTATAATATGTTTGCATAAATGATTATATATATGTTTATATAAATGATTATATAAAACATCGGTTATTTTTGTATAAAATAAGGTGATGATAGTATAAAAAAACATATGATTACATATGCAATCATATATTTATATTTGTTATAAATAAAACGGAAAAAGAAAATAATTGTTTAAGTGGCACTATATAAATATGAGATTATTTATCGTTTAAGCCATCAATATATGCTTCTATTTTTGATTTATGCTCTTTAGAAAGACTACGATATTTATTTATAATACTGAACTCTTCATCAGTTATATGATTAGGTTTTACATTTTCGACTCTACAATTAATATTTGTTCTATCTAAAATATAATCGGTAGTGGTATTAAAATGATCAGCTAATTTAATTAATGTATCAGCACTAGGTTTAGCTTTGCCATTTATATAGGCACTAATTGTTTCTTGGGTAATGCCTATTTTCATTGATAAATTAAGTTGAGTAATGCCTTTTTCTTTTAATAGGTTATCCAAATTATTCATTCTATCTGCCATAATATAAACCTCCTATGTTAATTATAGAAACTATATTTGTTTGCGTTAGATATATGAATTGTTTAAAATATAGATATGATTTGTTAAAATTGATATAATTGTATTAGTTAAAGTATAGGTGATATAGTATGGCTAATACAGAATGGAATAAGTTAAACAGAATGCAATTAGGTAGATATGCAGAGTATTATGCAAAAATGGAATTTGCTTCTTATGGTTTAGATGTCTATACATCAGAGGTAGATGACCACGGAATAGATTTTATAGTAAAAGATAAAAAAGGTTTATTCAATGAAATCCAAGTTAAGTCTTTAAGAATTGATAAGAATAATTTAGTTTTTATGCACAAAGATAAATTTGATATTGAGAATAAATCCTTATATTTAGTTATTTTAGTATTTGAAAATAATTCAGTTCCAACAATGTATTTAGTACCTGCTAATGCTTGGAATAGTGATAGTGAATTATTTTTAACAAAAGATTATGATGAAAATTATAAAAGTAAATCGGAATATAGAGTTAATATGAGTAAGAAAAATATGCCATTATTAGAAGACTATAAGTTTAAAAATGCAGTTAAAGATTTTATGTAATTATAAGGTATAATTTAATTGGGAGATAATTATGGGTAAGTTAAATGTGTTATGTGGTAATATTTTAGATAATTTAGATAATATGGATGCTATTGTTAATTCAAACAACCAATATATGATATGTGGTAGTGGAGTTTGTGGTTTAATATATAAAATGGCGGATAAAGATAAATTAGAAGAATATTGTAAAAATAATTTTAAAGAAAATATGAAAGTTAATGAAGTTAGAATAACACCAGGTTTTAATTTAGGAATAGATATAATTCATATTTATTGTCCTAAAGCTTATCAAAGTAAAGAGCCAATAAAAGATTTATTAAAAAGTTATGAAAGTATCTTTATTAAAGCTAAAGAAAGAAATTATAAAAATATTGTATCGGTAAGTTTAGGAACAGGGGTACACGGTTATAAGCATAGTGAAATAGCAAAAGAAATTATAAATTTCCTTAATAAATTAGTCGATGAATATAATATTAATTTTAATTTGGTATTAGAAAATAAAGAAATAATAAAAAAATATAACTAATTCAGCAATAAAGGACTATATATTGATGTTTAATAATTTAAAAGTTCAATCTTAGTGATAAAGTAAAAAATAATAATTTCCAACAAAAAGGCATAAAAAAAATGTTAAATACTTAACATTTTTTATTTTGCCTCTCAATTTTCCAAAGATAGGGTGATGAATCCAATGAACTTCTAATTTATGATTATTAGCAAAAGATGTTCCCTTACATTTTGACCATTCATTTGATTTTCCCCCATAAATATTTGAATAGTATTTTGCATTTCTAAAAACTTTTTTAGTTCCTTTGCCTGCAAAGGGGTGAGGATTTGATATTGTACTACCTTTAGGTAAATAAAAAGTTTTATTATTCACCTCATATTTAATGGGATAGTTGTATTTTGTTTGTCTTACCTTTTTCATAATTCACCTCATAAAAAAAGCGAATCTACTATTGTAGTTCGCATTCAATTTTTAAATTTTTGCACAAAAAAAGACCGTATATACGATCCTTCTTGTGTTTTTAAAAGTTTGATTGCGAACTTTTCTTAAAAAAAGGTCACAAAAAACCACGAGTAAATTATAACATTTTTTAAATAATTTTTCAACATATTAATCATAATAACCTTATTTTATAAAGAAAAGGTTAGAAGTTATAGTTTGATGACATTTTAGTAATTGTTCACATGGGGCTGAAAAAATGTTATAATTGTTAAGGTGATGTTATGATTCTTAATTATAAAGAGATAATTGATAAAGTAGGGAATAATTATAATTTAACTAAATTGATTAAAGAAGAAAAACTCTTTAAAGTGGAAAAAGGCATTTATTCTGATAATAAGGATATAAATTATTGGCAAGTAATCTTTAAAAAATATCCTAATGCTGTAATTGCCGATAAAAGTGCATATTTTTATTACGGATTAATACAAAATCAACCAGAAATTTATTATGTTGCTACAAAAAGAAACCATACAAGAATTAAAGATAAGAAAATAAAACAAAAATTTTATAAGAATTTGGATTTAAGAGATTCTGTTGTTAATTTCCAAGTAGTAACATTAGAGGATACTAATGTTAAAATATTAAGTAGAGAAATGCTACTTGTAGAACTGTTTAGAAATAAAAATAAAATTTCTAATGAAACGTTTAATCAAATATTGAATGGTTTTAAAACAAATATAAATGATATTGAATTAGATGTTGTTAAAATTATTATGTATAATTATTATGATTATGAAACTGTAGAAAGGCATTTTAAAATTATAGAACAGTTAATATTAAATTAATTTATAAATGTGTACTTTTTCAAACGTTTGAAAAGTTAAATTTGAAAGAAAGAATTTTAAATGATAAAATATTAGTTAAAAGGAGGAATAAATTATGAAACTTGTTTTAACTTCAAGTGGTATATCAAATAAAAGTATTGAAAAAGAATTAAGAAATATCATTGGGAAGGATTTTAAAGATTTAAAAATGCTATTTTGCACCACGGCTTCAAATTATGACGGTGGCGAAATGAATGAGTGGCTTATAAAAGACATAGAGTATTTCAAGAACTTAGGATTTAAAATAGATATATGTGATATCAATGGTGTTAGCAAAGAAAGATTTTTACCAAGATTTGAATGGGCAGATGTATATTTTTTTGAAGGTGGTAGTACACAATGGCTAAGAAAAAGTATTAAAGATTCCAGCTTAGAAGAACATCTGATAAAGTTATTAGAAACAAGAGTTTGGATTGGGGCAAGTGCTGGTAGTTGTGTTTTATGTCCTACTGTTTGTAACTCATGTCAAGATTTATTTGATGAAAATATAAAAGGTTATCCAGTTGACGGTTTAGGATTTGTAGATTTTCAATTTGTTCCACATTTCAATAACGAATGGTTTCCGAAGATAAGACAAGAGAATTTACAGAATGCAAGTAAGAACTTAAAAGAAATAGATGGTAAAAAGTTATATGTTATTGATGATAACGGAGCGGTTTTTGTAAATGATAAAGATGTTAAAGTTGTAAGTGAAGGAAAATGGTTTGAGGTTTAAAATTGTGTACTTTTATAAAGATTTAAAAATGAAAGTTTTTAAGTCTTTTTTTTGTTTATAAAAGTATCAAAACCAATTATTTCGGCTTTTTTAAAAAAGTCCCTGGCCAAAATCGGTGATTGTATCCTAATATTTATTAAAAGGAGGTGAATAGAAATTGCAAAGTAGAGTTTATGGTTATGCAAGGGTTAGTAGTAAAGAGCAAAATGAAGATAGGCAAATAAGATGTTTTGAAGAAATCGGTATTAATGAAAGAGATATATTTATAGATAAGCAAAGTGGAAAAGATTTCGAAAGTAGGGAACAATACCAAACATTAAAAAGAATGCTTAGAGAAAATGATTTGTTAGTGATCAAAAGTATTGATAGACTTGGAAGAAACTATAATATGATAATAAATGAATGGAAAGATATAACGACTAATATTAAGGCTGATATAAAAGTAATAAATATGCCTATGTTAGATACCACTAACCATAAAGATTTATTAGGGACTTTTATTAGTGATTTAATATTACAAATTTTATCCTATGTAGCAGAGCAAGAAAGAACATTTATTAAGCAACGACAAAAAGAGGGAATTATAGTTGCAAAAAACAAAGGTATTAGATTAGGGAGACCTAAGATATTGAAACCAAGTAATTTTGATTATATTGCAAATAAATGGCGAAATAATGAGATGAGTACAAAGGAAGCATTAGAAATATTAAATTTAAAGCCCAATACTTTTTATAATTTATTAAAAAATAATTAATTTATTTACATAATTTTACAGATTTTGAAGCTAAAATGGCACAAATTTAAAGTTTTTTCAACAAATTTTATAGCTAAAAATAGCTAAAAAATAGCGCAAACCCTTATGAACAAAAGAAAAAGTGCCAATTTGAGTCAAAAAATTTTCTGATGCCTACTGCATATAATAATAATAACTTGTTTTTTTGGACAAGCTTTGTTAGGCGGTGATGAAAATTGATTGTATTAAAAAACTATTAAATGTTTAATGGTAATTGAGAACGCAATAAACATTTAATAGCACAAATTATAATCGGGCTTTTTAATGCCTTCATATATATTTATTATATGTTAAAAGAGAAAAATTATTAAGCCCTAAAATTTTAATTAAGGGAGGAAAATAAAATGGCAAGAAGAGGAGCAGGAGCAATACCAATTTTTACTGATGTTATAATTAAAAATCCAAATGAAAAAACTTTATTTCCGATTAATTGGGAAGAAGGATTAGATGAGAGTAGATATTGGTATGAAGATGAACCAGTATTTGATAGTGAAGGTAATTGTACTATGAAGAGGAATCTATATATTGTGCAAAAGAAACTTACCGGATTTTATTATCGAAAAAAGAGGAAAAGTAATTACTCAGGACAAAAACCATTAATTGAATTGAAAGGAGATGATGAGGCTGATGAAAACAAACCAAATTAAAACAGCTGTTTATATTAGAGTATCAACAGAAGACCAAGCTAGGGAAGGCCATAGTTTGGACGAGCAGTTAGATAGAATTAAAGAATTCTGCAATTATAAGAAACTTAATATAAAAAAGGTTTATAAAGATGATGGAAAAAGCGCTAAAGATATGAAGGGTAGACCTGAGTTTTTAAAAATGGTTAAAGATGTTAAAGACGGAAAAATAAATAATATTTGTATTTATAAGTTAGATAGACTAACAAGGTCAGTAAAAGATTTAGAAGAGATATTAGTGTTATTAGATGAATGTGATTGTGGTTTAATGTCAGTTAGTGAGGAAATAAATACAAAGGGTTATATGGGTGTATTCTTTATTAGATTAACAATATTATTAGCGCAATTAGAAATAGATCAGACAAGAGAAAGAACGATAATGGGTCTAATTGGAACTGTTAAGCAAGGTATTCCAATAGGTAAATTGCCATTGGGATATAAAAGAGATGTTAATAATAAAGATTTAAAATTAAGAAAAAGAGCAATTATTGATGAAGAAGAAGCAAAAACAATTAGAAGAATATTTAACCTCTATTTGAAAGGCTATTCATATTACTATATAGCACAACAATTGATTGAAGAGGGTAATACTCAAATAAAATGGAAAGATTGGGTTATTCAACAAATAATAAATAATCGTATTTATTGTGGTGATATAGAACATAGGAAATCAATAAAAGATAAAGAAACAATTATTTATGAAGATGTTGTACCTCCAATCATTTCAAAAGAAGTATTTAATGATTGCCAAGTATTAATTGAAAAGAATAAACATAGCTTTGGTGGTAGTTTAGAATATATGTTTGGTAAAACATTATATTGTAATAAATGTGGCAGTATGTTAGGGGTTAGTTCAAACAAAGGGAAAAATATTAGACATTATTGGTGCAAGAAATGTAATAGTAGATTAAATGAAAGTAAAGTTGAAAAAGCAATTTTAGAAAAGTTAGAGAATTTAGAGAAATTTAATATAGCCTTAACTTACAATGCTATTATGGTTGATAATGATAGATTAACAGAAATATTAAATAATGTTGAATTAGAAGCCCCAGATGAAAGATTAAAAAAAAGAAAAGAAGAATTAAGAGATTTATTAGATGATGCAGTTTATAAAGCAAATAAAGAAAAAAATAAGAGTGAAAATGTGTTATGGTCAGATATGAATTATGAAGAGAAAAAAGCATTTATTAGTACAATGATAGAAGCAATTTATATTGATAAAGTAAAGGGCAGTAATCAGCAAAATTATGAAGTAGTAGTTAAAGGAATAAGATTTAAGCAAAGTAGAGTTATGGCATTCTATAAATTAATAAATCAAGGTATTATCGACTCAGTAAGTGCAAAGGCAAATTCTTATTATAATTCGCTAGCATTAATTGATAATGAAGAAGAAATAAAAAAGTATATAGATAAGTTAAGAAAAAAGTACAAAATTAAAGTTGAGGAAATAATTATTAGGGGCGATGAGCCAAAAAGAAAAAATAGCTTAAAGCGAATGGATGACTTTTTTGAAAGAGTATTTTATAATAATGATAAGTTATTTAAGTTAATTAAGGTTGGCAGAAAAAATGAGTTATTAAAAGATACTTTTAATAAAGAAAAACATATATTTATTAGTTTAGAAGAGTGAAAAATGTGATAAAAGGTATCTTATTCTATTTTTATTTATTGTATAATAATTATTGGAGATGATTAAATGGATATTAAAATTAAAAAAGCCAATATGGAAGACTTTCAAAAAGTGCAGGAGTTAAATCATAAACTATTTGAGTTGGAGTATGAGTTCTATGACTCTTCTTTAAATGTTGGGTGGACTTATGAAAAAGAAGGAAATAATTATTTTAAAAATATGATAGAAAATGAGATAGTTTTTTTGGCTATCATTGATGATGAAATAGTTGGATATTTGGCAGGGAGTATCTGTGAAATGAGTTATACAAAAGATAAATTGGCAGAATTAGATAACATGTTTGTTATAGAAGAATATAGAAAATATGGTATCGGCACGAAGTTGATTGATGAATTTAAAAAATATTGTTTAGATAAAGGCCTGGATAGCATAAAAGTTACTGCTTCCTCTAAAAATAAAAATGCAATTGCATTCTATATTAAAAATGGATTTGAGGAATGGGATATCACTTTAAGATGTAAAATATAGTTTTAAAACGTTTTGTGCCTGTTGGAATCTTGCCCCATTAATGAAATATGGCAAATTCCAATAAGGAGTTCGTTTTCTTTTTATAAAAAATGATATATAATTAAAATAGAGGTGAGAATATGATAATACCAGAATCATTGCATACAGGAGACAAGGTTGCTGTTGTCAGCCTATCAAGCGGTTCAATTGGTGAAGAAAAAAATATAAACAGGTATGAAAAAGGGAAAAAAGTGTTGGAAGAAAAATTTGGTTTAGAAGTTATAGCTATGCCAAATGCATTAAAAGGAAAACAATGGGTTAAAGATCATCCGGAATTAAGAGCTAAGGATTTAATGGATGCTTTCTTGGACCCAGAAATAAAAGCTATTTTTACACTTACTGGTGGAGATGACACTATTAGATTACTACCATATATAGATTTTGACATTATTAGGAACAATCCAAAAATATTTATGGGATATTCTGATACAACAGCTAATCACTTTATGATGAATAAAGCTGGGATAGTTTCATACTATGGGCCAGCTATAGCTGTGGAATTTTCTATGCCAAATAATTTTGAGCAAAATTTAATAACTTTCTATAATACTTTTTTTGCCCCAACAGAAAAATTAAAACTAGAACACTATGGTATTTTAGCTAATGATCCATCAAATTGGAATGAAAGAATTTTGCAATATGAAAATGATAATAAGGGATATGAGGTTTTACAAGGCGGAGGAATTGTTAAAGGGAAAGCATTAGGCGGATGTTTAGAATTGTTTCAAATGATTAATGGGACTAAAATATGGCCTGCTAAAGAAGAATGGAGGGATAGAATATTATTTATAGAAACATCAGAAGAAAATCCTTCTCCATCAGTTTTAAAATACACCTTATATAATTTGGGTGCTCAAGGTATTTTAGATGAAATAAATGCAATTATGATAGGGCGCCCAAAAAATGGTGTAAACTATAATGAGTATAATGAAACCATATTAGAAGTCTTAAGACAGTTTAACAAAACAGATTTGCCCGTTATTACAAATTGCCATTTTGGACACGCTTGGTTATGGAATATAGTTCCTATGGGAACTGAAATTACAATTGATTTTGACAAAAGAAATATATTTTTATCTGAATGTCCAACAAAAAATAGAAATATAGAGAACAAAAAAATATAGCATAAAACGTTTTGTGCCTATTGGAATATTGCCCCATTAAGAGAATAATCGAACCTTCCAATAGAGGGTTCGTTTTTTGTTTAAAATAGTATATAATTAGATAGAGGAGAGATAATTATGAATTTTAGTATATCAAAAGTAAAAATAATTGTTACTTCACCAATTGAAAATGCAGATGAAATAAGAGAAGCGCTTGGTAAAGCAGGTGCTGGGATTATTGGTAATTATTCATATTGTAGTATGTCTGAAAAGTGTGTTGGTACATTTAAGGGTAATGACAATGCCAATCCTTATATTGGTGAAAAAAATAAATTACAAT
>Ga0265293_10009295_pt1 | contig 14177 bp, 11 predicted proteins | sample Munlanlewell138R_FD_192505 | JGI IMG/M metagenome (GOLD analysis project Ga0265293, IMG submission 192505) | Leachate microbial communities from a municipal landfill in Southern Ontario, Canada - Leachate well 138R | ecosystem: Engineered > Solid waste > Landfill > Unclassified | place: Canada...
ATCACCAATAATATGCAATATACGATCTTTATTTTCAAAAAATATCTCATATACAGATTTAGAAATAATTGTCTTATTTATTTATAAAAATGAGACTGCAAAGAAGAAGTTCTTTCACAGTCTCTCCTCGATGGGAATGCATATAGGTATATTTTGTAGTCTAAGTGATGATTATCTCTGCTTAGTTTATCTGCATTGTGCCTAAGAGGAGAAAGAGAAAATACTTAAGCATTTAGCGCTTTTGCTAAGTCTTTAAAAAACTCTTTTTCATCAGGTAGCTCTATAGTTGCTTCTCTTAGCTTTTCTCCCCACATTGGGTTTGGATAGTGTGAGTCATTCTCAAACCTTGCCATTATATGTATGTGAACTCTAGGTAGCATGTTTGCAAATGATGCCATATTGATTTTTATAGGTTTGTAGTAGCTTAGCATCTCGCTCTCTACTATGTCGTAAATATCCCAAAGTCTTACCCTTAGCTCTTTTGGCAGGTCGCCGAGCTCTTTGTATGGCTCTTTTGTAAAGATTTTTAGCCACGGTATTTGGCTCTCTTCTTTTTCTATATAGAAATCTCTGTCTTCGTAAATTATATTTTGCATTAGTCGTCCTATATATTTTTAAGATTGCATTATACTCTATTGTTTGACGCTTGCGTTACTTGAATGATGTTTCTGTAATTTGCTTGACATCTCCGTCATTGCGGGCTTGATCCGCAATCTCATTATGTTTTTAAAGCCTCAAGAGACCCTGAATCAAGTTCAGGGTGACGAGTTTGGAGCTCAAGATGGCGAGCTTGGAGTTCAGGGTGAGGAGCTTGGAGTTCAGGGTGACGAGTTTGGAGTTCAGGGTAACGAGTTGGGCGGCAGGGTTGGAAGTTCATGGTACGAGCTGGGAGTTAGAAGATTGATTTGTTTGAGAGGGATACTCTAAGCAGAGGTGCTTAGAGTGTTTTTGCAAAGTATTATCTAGCTCTGCTTGAACGGTTTTTATCACGGCTTGTAGTACCACGGTATCCGCCTGAACGGTTTCTATCTGTTTGACCTGATGGACGGCTGCTACTGTTAGAGCGGAATGAACCACCTCTTGAGCGGCCACCTTTTCCTCTTGAGTCATTTCTTTGAGAAGCTCTTGCTAGGATTGCTTCCATTTTTTCAGCTGGAATACCAATGTTGTTTGGTCCCTTTATATCTTGCTGATCTAGTAGCATAGAGATAAGTTTATAAGCCATCTGCTCTTCATCTATATCTTCGCGAAGCTTATCTAGAACTTTGTGAGCTTCATCATAGATTTTATGATCTTCTACTTTTTTAACAAGATTGTCTATAGTAGAACTTCTTAAGTCAGTCTTACTTGGAACATAAGCGTGAGCCATTGAAGTTCCAACTTTTTGTTTGATGCGTTGAAGCTCTTTAAACTCTAGTGGAGTTAAAAGTGTGATAGCTTTACCCTTAGTTCCAGCACGGCCAGTTCTACCAATACGGTGAACATAAGACTCTGGATCAAAAGGAATATGGTAGTTAAAAACATGAGAGATGTTGTTTACGTGGATGCCACGAGCAGCAACGTCAGTTGCCACTAAAACCTTTACAGAGTTAGATTTAAAACCCTTGATAACAGTCTCACGTTGGCGTTGCTCCATATCTCCATGAAGTCCATTTGCTAAGTATCCAGCGTTTGAGAGAACATTTGATAGTCTATCAACTTCGCTCTTTGTTCTACAAAATACAACTGACTTTGTAGTCTCTTCTGAATCCATAAGACGGATGATTGCATCATCTCTCTCAGACTCTTCTATAACATAATACAGTTGTTCTATGTCTGTGTTTGTTGTTTCACCTTGAGTGATAGATATAAACTCTGGGTTGTTTAAAATTCTCTCTGCTAGAAGTTTTATAGGCTTTGGCATTGTTGCTGAGAATAGTAGAGTTTGACGGTTTGTTGGAAGATAAGAGAATATCTCATTGATATCATCTAAAAATCCCATATCTAGCATCTCATCTGCTTCATCTAAAACAACTATGCTTGGTGTAAAGTTTTTTACTAAATTTTTCTTGAGGATATCTAAAAGACGACCTGGAGTAGCAACAACTACGCTTGCACCTCTGTCTATGAGGTCTATCTGTCTGTTATATGAACTTCCGCCATAAACTGTAACAGTTCTAGCGTTTATCGTTCTACCATATTTGAAAAGTTCATCACTTACTTGAGTAGCAAGTTCTCTTGTTGGAGTGATAACGAGTATCTCAACTCCAGCATTAACGTCGATGTTATTTAGTGCAGGAAGACCAAAAGCTGCAGTTTTACCTGTTCCAGTGTGAGCTTGACCTACGATATCACGGCCTTCTAATATAAAAGGGATTGCAGCTACTTGAATTGGACTAGGTATTGTAAAACCAGCATCTTTTACGCTTCTAAGCATGTTTTTGTTTAAACCTAAGTCATCAAATGTGACTAGATTCTCCTTTTGGGGTACGTTTAGTTCTGTTTGTGCATTTTCTTGCATCATTATCCTTGTAATTAAGGAGATGATACAATTTTGCCAAACGCAAAGCACCTTCCCCTTAAACTATTTGGCGGATTATATCCAAGTAAAACATAATTTAGCTTGAAGTTGATTATATTTTTGATAATTTAAGTTTATATTGTGTAAAAAAGACCAGAAACATTTTGAATCTCTCAAAAAACTGAACCCTCTGATTAATCTTTCGTAGCTTTTAGGTATGCTAGCCAATGGCATACTATATGATTAGGGTGCAATCTACGTTTTGCTCCTGTCATTTTAAGTAAACTTACTTGGTAATATGCATAATCTTAGTAGATAATGCTACGGTTTCTTCCACTGTTTTTAGCCCCATAGAGTGCTTTATCTGCTCTTTGTAGGATTGCTTTTGCATCTTTATCATTATCTTGTCTTGAAGATATTCCTATGCTTAGAGTGTATTTTATACTTTTACCATCATGATTTACAACTGAGTTGGAGATTTTTTCACGGAATCTCTCAGCAAAGATAAGAGCGCCATCAGAGTCAGTCTCTCTTAGCATCACTACAAACTCTTCACCGCCAATCCTAGCTACAATATCTAAATTTCTTGCCATGCTTAAACATATACTAGAGAAGTGTTTAAGCACTTCATCGCCAGCATCGTGTCCATAAGTGTCGTTTATCTTCTTAAAGTGGTCAATATCTAGCATTAAAAAACTTAGCTCACTTTTATAGCGGTTTGAACGCTCTAGTTCAATTTGAGACAACTCATCAAACTTACGGCGGTTCATAGTACCTGTAAGAGGGTCAATATATGCCATCTCTTGAAGCTCAACATTCTGTTTTTGATGAGACTCTATCTCTAACTCTTTTTTATTTAGATAGAGTTGGGTGTAGATATCACCCTTTAGGAGTTTTTGTCTGGTTGTCTCGTATGCATCGTACATAACAGCTAACTCATCTCTGTTTATATTTATAGGAGAGAGTCTAAGCGACCTTCCTCCTTTAGCTAAATCTTTCATGGCATCTGTGAGTTGATGGATCTGGTACTTTGTGCTTGTTCTAAAAGTATAGAGCATAGAGAGTGTAATGATTAAGATAGTTGTAGCAAAAAATAACCATAATAGAAGATTTATTATAGAAGCTTCTTTACTTGCATTTACCAAAGAGGTGATATTAAACAAAAGATAATCTTCAAAGATTTTTATCTCATCTATTAGTTTTGACATGGAGTCAAACCAGACTTGTGAACTAAGAGAGTCAAACTCCCTTAAATAGATGCTCTGCTTATACTCATCTACTTTTTTTGCTTTATCTGAGGATATAATTAAGTTATATCTATCTTGTTCTAAGGCAGATGCACTCTGTTTGAATATTTCATGGAAAGCTTTTTGAGTACCTTCTATGTTTGCAAAGTTTATAAACTCTTTAAGTAAACCGCCTTTGTTTTCTATAAGCATTGTTGCATAGGCTCTTTGTTTTCCTAAAGATTCTTTTAGATGTTGTAAGGATGAGAGGGTAGTAATGTTAGAAGATATCTCTCTATCAAAATTTAAAAAAGCTATTTTTGGAGTGATGTTTAAGAGATTTTTGATAATCTTAGTGTAGGCTTTTATCGCAGCATCTTGTGTTATTTCTTTAGCATCTATTTTACTTCTAAGCTCTTTAAGTGTTGAAGAGTCTGCTTGAAATTTTTTTATAAATGGTTGGATTGTATGAATGTTTTTTATTTGTGAGTTATTTGAAATAAATAAAAAATTATTTATTGAAACATCAAGAGTGAGCCTTTGTTTTTTTAAAATATTTTTAAACTTATTATCTATGCTAGTGAGTTCCCCAGTACTTAGTCCTCTCTCTAGCTGCATCTGATGTGCTACATTATCCACACTAGATACTATTTGAGTAATAGTAGAGGTCCTTTTCATATTTGTGTATGTTGTAAGATTATTAAAAAGAATGATAGTCCCAAAGAGGAGCATTCCTAAGAGAGGAATAATGGCTGAGAGAAAAATTCTCTTTGTAAAGCTAAAATTTTCTATAGTTTTTTTTGTTATTTTAGAGATAAAACTCTTTTTATTACTCTTTTTTTCTTTTGTAAGACCATGCTGTTCATATATACTAATAGTTGGAATATCTTCTTCTATGATATGGTTAAATAGCCAATCTGTTAGGAAGTAACTTACTTCTTGTGCGCTAGCACTATTTTTTGCATCGGCTAGTTTTGCCATAAGTTCGGGAATTTTTTTGCCAAACTCTCTATGCTGAGCCATATGCTCTTTTATATCTTCATAATTACACTTTTTAAGGAGTGCTTCTTCTCTATGAAAATGCTCTAATATATACTTCTGTAAGTCTTTGAATATTTTATCTATAACCTCTTGTGTGTTGCCATTTTTTATAGCATCTGAGAGAGTGTTGATAATATTTAGGAGTTCTTTATGGTCATCATCAATGGCTTTTACGCCAAGACTTAACCCTTCGTGCCATTGGATCATAAAGTTGATTCTAGCATAAAAGATAGCATTTTGCATTGAAATGAGACAATGCAAATACAAATACTGTATAATTTATACAAATCAAACTTAGGATAATTTTTAATGGATTTATATTTGGCTCTTTTGATTGTTAGTTGTGTAGTTATTGCAACATTGTTGTATCTCTATGTATCGACTCTTCAAACCAAAAATGACTTAAGAATGAGATACGCCATCTTAAGTAGTAAGTATGAAGGAAACATAAAATCTCATCAAGAGAAGATAGAGATGCTCCAAAGTGCAAAAGAGGAGCTATCAAAAGAGTTTAGACTTCTAGCAAATGAGATTTTTGAGACAAAATCAAAGAGTTTTAACCATACGCATAAAGAGCACTTTGAGATGCTTCTTCGTCCTTTTCGTGAACAGATAACAAACTTCTCAAACCAATCAAAAGAGCAGTTTAGTTATGAGACAAAAGAGCGGCATCTACTAAAAGATGAGTTAGTAAGGCTAAAAGAGATGAACTCTAAACTATCTCAAGATGCATTAAATCTTACAAATGCTCTAAAGGGTGAGAACAAAACCCAAGGAAACTGGGGCGAGATAGTTTTAGCTAGAATCTTAGAAGAATCAGGCTTAAGAGAGGGGATGGAGTATAAAACACAAGTGAGTCTAAAATCTCCTGAGGGCAAAAGTTACCGCCCTGATGTTGTAATTCATATGCCACAGCAAAGAGATATCATCATAGACTCAAAAGTCTCTCTTGTAGCTTATGAAAAGTTTGTAAAAGAGGATGATGCTAAGCTAAAGAGTCAGGCCCTAAGAGAGCATCTAAGCTCTATAAGTACGCATGTAAAAGAGCTTAGTGCTAAAAAGTATGATGCACTTGATGGTGTAAATACACTTGATTTCACCCTTTTATTTATGCCAATAGAAGGAGCTTTTCTTCTAGCACTTGAGTCAGATGGAGAGTTTTTTAAACGTGCTTATGATAGTAATATCTTAGTAGTCTCACCATCTACACTCCTAGTGACACTTAGAACCATAGAGCATATTTGGCGAACAAAACACCAAGAAGAGCATGCCCAAAAAATAGTGAGTGAGGCTGAGGCGATGTATGAAAAACTTGTTTTGTTTGTAGATGAGATGCTAAAGGTAAAAGAGCATCTTCAAAAGGCTCAGGACTCTTATGATATCTCTATGAAGAGACTAAAGAGTGGTAAAGGAAACATTATAAAACGGGCACAAAATCTTGTGGAGTTGGGGCTTAAGCCTAAAAAAGAGTTAAACATAATAAGTGAAGATTAAAAATGAAGATAAATGAAAAAAGAGTAATCTCATATCTTATAGTCGTAGTGCCATTAGCCTTAGTGCTGACGGCTAGTTTTTTTATTACTACTTTTTATATAGATAAGGTAAACGCTTATTTCAAAAAAGTAAAAGAGATATCTATAGCTGAGCATATAGAGTCTAAAAAAGCTAAGAGTGAGATTTGGGTAGATCAGCTAAACCTTCTCTTTGACTATAAAACAAATCGTTTAGCTGATGGCATAAAAACAGAGCTTAAGCAGAGTGTTGATATGGCTTATGATAGTGCTAGATATATCTATGAAAAGTATGATATGAAAAAATCAGCAAGAGAGATAAAAGAGCGGATAATAGATTCTCAGATGGCATTTAACGCAGGTAAAAGCCCCATTTTTATGGTTAGTTTTAATGGAGAAAATATTCTACCACGAAGCCTAAAACTATCGCAAAAAAACATTATAGCTTATGAAGATGCTAACCATAGAGCCATAATCTTAGAAGAGATACAAAAGGCAAGGAAATACCAAGAGGGTTTTTTAGAGAGCGATTTTTATGAACAAAAACAGAGCTATATAACATATGTTAAAAATTTAAATATTTATGATTACTACATAGGCTCATCCATAAATGTTGAGAATAAGAGAGATTCTCTAAAATCTGAACTCCTAGAGATGCTAAAGAGCATACCTATGGATAGAGCCGATTTTATGGGTCTCTATGAAGCAAAAGAGCCTATTTTTCTATCTAAAAAAATGTCATCTTACTTAGGTGATAATTCACTTGAATTCATATCTACAAACCTCTCAGAAGAGTCAAAATGGCATAAAGATACCTTAGATAATTTTTACTACTACTCTAAGTACTATGAGCCACTTGATTGGTACTTGGTTTATGGTTTTGAGACATCTAAGATGAGTAAAAAAGAGTTAGAAAAACAGAACCAACTAGAACAGATGCTAGATAATGAACTAGACTTTATCCTAAGTGCATCAGCGGCTATTGTTATCTTTGTTGTTGTTCTCTCACTTCTTCTCTCAAGAAAGATAAATGGTATATTTTTAGAGTATCAAGATGAGGTGCAAAGAAGAGCTGATGAACTTGAGAAGTTAAATGAGTCACTAGAGCAAAGGGTTGCTGATGGATTAAGGGAGCAGAGACAAAAAGATAAGATGCTAATTCAGCAGTCAAAGATGGCAGAGATGGGAGATATGCTAAGTATGATAGCTCATCAGTGGAGACAACCACTCAATCAGATGTCATACTTGTTTATGAATATCGACTCAGCTTATGAGCATAAAGAGCTTACAAAAGAGTATCTTGATGAGAAGTTAGTTGAAGCAAATGCTATCTTAGAGTTTATGTCTGTAACCATAGATGACTTTAGAAACTACTTCAGACCTGATAAATCAAAAGAGTTTGTACTTGTTAGCGATGTAGTAAATACAAGTGTGAGCTTGATGCAAAAATCGCTTGAGCTTAGCGGCATAGAGCTTGAACTAGATACTCAAGGACAGGATTTGACTCATATATATAAAAATGAGTTTATACAAGTTATGTTAAACCTTATAAAAAATGCAAAAGATATATTAGTAGAAAAAGAGGTACAAAGTCCTAAAATCACCATCAAAACAAGATGCCAAAAAGAGAAACTAGTTGTAGAAGTTTGTGATAATGCTGGAGGGATTGATGAGGCTATAAAGGAGAAAATCTTTGAGCCATACTTCTCTACAAAAGATAAACATAACGGAACAGGTTTAGGACTCTATATGTCAAAGATGATTATAGAAGAGCATCTTGGAGGAAGTCTGAGCGTTAGCAATATGGAAGATGGAGTTTGCTTTAGGATTGAGATATAGTTTTGTATCTTAACATTCATGTAATGGAGTTTTGTGTAGAATGTTTGCATTATGAAAATGATTAAAAAAAGAGTTTTAGCTCTACTTCTTATTACTTTTGCTTTTTTTGTTGTGCATGACTATGTTGTGCACGATATGCATCACGATGCAAATTATGAGCTTAGTTACAAGGTGTATGACAAAGCAGATATGCAAAGTAAGGTTCATGACACCATCCACAATATTTTTAATTTTAACCTCAAAGATACTTTTTTTATAGAGACTAAGCTCTTAGATACAAAGCCATCGAGCATTATCCTCACTCTAAGTTCAAACACATCACAAGTTCCACAAAGACCGCCACTCATATAGACTTTTTTTATAAAACTAAAATTTTAAAAAAAGGTTAAATAATGAAAATAAAAATATTCTTACCACTCTTTATATCTACAGCTCTTTTCGCACAAAATCTAAGCGAAATATTAGAAGCTGGGAAGATGAGCAAAAGAGTGACTTCAATGAAAGAGCAGACTAAATCAGAAATCGCTCAAACAGAACTTTTAGGTGCCTATGATGCTCCATATTTGGGACTTAGCATCTCTCACGCTGATGAGACTGGCAAAAAAGGAGAAGAGTACGGAGTTGGCATCTCTCAAGAGATAAGCCATCCCTTTGCAAACAAAAACAAAGCTGTAGATGCGAAAAAAGAAGCTATAGAGATAAGTGCATCTTTCGCTCTTGATATGATGAGTTTAGATATAGCAAAAACATATCATCAAGCCTGCATCTCAAAAGGGATGAGTGAGTCCTTTGGAAGGCTATATGATGAGCAAAATGAGGGTTTTTTAAGACTTCAAAGAGCTTATGAACTTGGAGAGATTTCAAAAAAAGAGCTACTCTTTAACAAGTTGGATTTAGCAAAAACAAAGCAGAGCCTTTCAGCTTTTAGGCGAGCCTATATCTCAGAACTCTCAAGTTTAAATGAAGCAGTTGATAATCTTACAATAGAAGAGTTGGCTTGTGACGATTTGTTTAAAATCACAAAAAGAGTTGAGCTAAAAGAGGTTCAAGAACACGCTCTTATAAAAGCGATAGCTCAAGAACAAAGCTCCATAAAGGCTTTTTATAATGTATATAACTCAACATTTAGCTCCATAGGCTACGAACTGCTTTATGAAAAAGAGCTAGATACAGAGCGCTATACTTTTGGAGTGAGTCTTCCACTTGATTTTTTAAGTTCAAAAGCCCAGCTACAAAGAGCAGAACTACTTCACAAAGATGCCTCACTTGTAGCTAAAAAAGATGCACTAAGTATTGAGATAGAAAAGTCTCTTGAGGCATCTGCTAAAAAGTTAAAGGCCCTTTATGAGGAGTCTGTTCTCTTAGAAGAGGAGATTTTACCTCTGAGTTTAGAGTTAAAAGATTTGGCTAAAGAGTCTCTTAGAGAGGGACATAGTAGTGTTTTAGAGTATCTGGATGCAACGCGTTCATATTCAAAAACACTTCTTGAACTTCAAGAGATTAACAAAAATTATTACAATGAGCTAATAGAGCTTTATAAAAGAGCTGATATGAGGGAAAAATTATGAAAATATTAACACTTTTAACACTTATCTTTATAACTCTTTTTGCAAATATTGAGATTAGTAAAAAGCAAGAGAGTGAACTTGGTATTAAAACCGCAAAAGTACAAAAAGCTACAACTATAGAGTTTGGAGCTTATAACGCGAAGGTGAGCTTAGATGCAAAAGATATCATCTCTGTCGGATTAGCAGTAGATTCGGTTGTCTTAGATATATTTGTCACAAAACTCTCCTCTGTAAAAAAAGGAGATAAGCTTATCTCTTTAAGAAGTAGTGAGCTTTTAAAGCTTCAAAAAGAGTATATCAACGCTCTTATAGAGAAGCAAAACCTACTTAAAAACCACCAAAGAGATGAGAAGCTCTTTAGTGAGGGAATCATCTCAGAGAAGAATCTATTTACCTCACAAAAAGAAAAATTAAACTCCGAGTTAAGAGTGAGTTTGAGTGAGGGCGAACTCCTTATGAGCGGCTTTGATGAGGTTCTACTAAAGAGAGTTAGAGATACTCACACGCTTGTAGAGTCTATAAATATCTTGGCACAAAGAGATGGTTTAGTAGATGCCATAGCTGTAAATGTTGGACAAAAAGTTGAATCTAACAAAACTATGATGAAAATCTATGCAGATGCAAAAAGGTATTTGGAATTAAGTGTGCCTATTGCTGTTGCGAAAAATATAGTTCTTGGAGATAGATGCTATTTTGAATCAAATAGTGCCGAGATCGTTGCCATTTCAAACATCGCAAATGAAGAGACACAGTCTGTAAATGTAAGAGCTATCATAGAAGATGCAAAAGGAGTGATGATAAATAGAGTCTATTTTGCAAAGATAAAAAAGAGTGTAGAGAGTGCATTTGTGGTTGAAAAAAGTGCTTTAGTTTATAAAGAAAACATGCCAATAATCTTTAGAAAAACCCCAAAAGGATATGAGGCTTTGAGTGTTGTGATACTCAAAGAAGATGCACAAACTTACACCATAGAAGCAAATTTGACTGATGAAGCTGAAGTAGCTGTGAGTTCCACTTCCGCACTTCTTAGTGCAATGGAGCATCAAAGTGAGTAAGAGACTCATTAGTTTTGCACTTTCGCAAAGGTTTTTAGTTCTCTTAGTCGCGTTTGGAGTTTTGTTTTTTGGTGCATCTTCGATGCTAAAACTACCAGTAGATGCCTACCCTGATGTGGCTCCAACTCAGGTAAAAATCATACTAAAATCATCTGGTATGACACCAGCTGAGATGGAGTCTCGTGTGATGATTCCAGTTGAGCAAAACTTGCAAAGCATACCAAAACAGGTGATGGTTCGCTCACTTGCAAAGTATGGACTTTGTGACATAACTATCGACTTTGAAGATGGGGTTGATATCTACTGGGCGAGGCAGCAAGTGGCACAAAGGCTAAGTGAGGTAAAAGATGTACTTCCTGAAAATGTCACAGGAGGACTAGCTCCCATTACTACACCTTTGGGTGAAGTTTTGATGTTTACTATAGAGTCTGATGACTTAGATTTGATGCAAAAGCGAACACTTCTTGACTGGGTTATAAATAAAAAAATCCGCTCAATTGATGGTGTAGCAGACACAAATGCTCTGGGTGGATATGTTAAGACTTATGAGATAGTTCCTGATTTTTTAAAGATGAAACTGCACAAAATCACAATGAGCCAACTCGAAGATGCCATTAAAAAGAACAATAAAAATGAAGGTGTTGGAAGGCTCTCTATAGGCGAGCAGAGCCTCTTTATAAGAACAGAGGGGAGACTAAAAAATCTTAGTGATATATCAAGACTAATTATAAAGAGTGTTGATGCAAGAGATATCAGAGTCTCTGATATTGCTGAGGTTAGGATTGGCTCACTTACAAGAGGTGGTTTTGTCACAAAAGATGGTAAAGAAGAAGCAGTTCAAGGCTTGATACTCTCGCGAAAAGGTGTTGATACTTCTGGGGTTTTAAAGAGAGTAAAAGAAGAACTAAAAAATATAGAAAAAGATTTGCCAAAAGGCACAACTATCAACATCTTTTACGACCGTTCAGACTTAGTCTCAAAAGCTATACATACAGTTACTAAAGCACTACTTGAAGCTATGGCTCTTATCATGATAGTTCTGTATCTCTTTTTGGGAAGCTTTGCATCTGCTTTTAGTGTAGCCATCATCTTGCCTTTTGCCGCTATGATGACCTTTGTGGCTATGAGTTACTTTGGTATTAGTGCAAACCTTATGAGTCTTGGAGGGCTTGCTATTGCCATCGGGATGCTCGTAGATGCTGGGGTTGTGATGGTTGAAAACATTGCAGAACACCTGCAAGATGAGAAGTACAAAGATGAGTCAAAACTAAGTGTGGTTTTAGCTTCGGCAAAAGAGGTTGCAACTCCAGTTTTTACTGGGATACTCATCATCATCATAGTTTTCTTACCACTACTAACACTAGAGGGCTTAGAGGGAAAACTCTTTGTTCCAGTTGCTCTTAGCATTGTTTTTGCACTAACTTCTTCACTCATTTTAGCACTTACTTTTATACCTGTTGTGAGTTTTTATGTGCTAAAAAAAGAGCCAGGAAAAGAAGTGGCTTTGATGGTATTTTTAGAGAGATGGTATGAGAAAATACTAAGATTTTCACTCTCACATCAAAAGAGCGTCTTTGCTGTAGTTGGGGTTTTATGGATAGCTGCAGTTGTTGCATATCTCGGAGTTGGAAAGACATTTATGCCAACGCTTGATGAGGGAAATGTCATCATTGGAATAGAGAAAAATCCATCTATCTCACTTGAAGCTAGTCGTGATATTGACTTAAAAATCCAAAAAGCTCTTATGCGTGATGTCCCAGAAGTTCTCTCCATAGTAGCAAGGGGAGGAAGTGATGAGATAGGACTAGATCCCATGGGCTTAAACGATACAGATACATTTTTGGTTTTAAAACCAAAAAATGAGTGGAGAGTACCATCAAATGAGTGGTTGCTCGATGAGTTTAGAGGAGTGCTAGATGAATTCGTGGGCATTGAGTATAGTTTTACGCAACCCATAGCTATGCGAGTATCTGAGATGCTAAGTGGCTCAAGAGGGGATATAGTTGTAAATATCTATGGAGGAGACACAGAGAGGCTTGAAGAGATAGCTAAAGAAGTAGCCACAATTACAGAGTCCATCAAAGGTAGTAGTGATGTTTACAAAAAGGCTAACGAGGGAGTCGCTTACTGGGAGATAGAGTTTAAAGAAGAGGCGATGGCTAGACATGGCGTAAACAAAGATGAACTCTCAAATTACCTAAAGGCTAGTGTTGATGGGATTGAAGTGGGGATTATCCAAGAAGATTTAAGACGGATTCCACTTATGATAAAGGGAGATAAAACTCTTCAAACTACAATGAGCAAAAACAAAAACTTGCAATATGTGCTTGCTACTGGAGAGAGCGTTGAGATAAACGAGTTGGTAGAGTTTAAAATGACACAAGGTCCTGTGCAGATTGACCATGAGAACTCTATGAGAAAGTCTCTTGTACAAACCAATGTAGTAGGGCGAGATCTGGTAGGTTTTGTGGATGAGCTTAGCACTTTAATAGATGAGAAGCTAGAACTTCCGCAAGGATATTTTATAGAGTATACAGGAGAGTATCAAAACCAACAAAGAGCATCTAAACGGCTCTCAATTATAGTGCCACTTAGTATAGTTATGGTTTTTATCTTGCTTCTTTTGACATTTAAGTCATCTTTGCAAGCATTTTTAATCCTCTTAAACATACCTTTTGCACTTATCGGCGGAATATTTGGACTTTACTATATGAATGAGTATATGAGTGTGCCAGCTAGTGTTGGTTTTATTGCTCTGATGGGAATTGCAGTCTTAAACGGCGTTGTGATGCTGGAGTACTTTAACAAACTAAGAGGAACTATAGAGGACTCGCAAGAGTTAGTTATTCAAGGCTCACTAAGAAGACTTAGACCAGTTTTGATGACAGCATCCATAGCAGCACTAGCACTGATTCCAATGCTCTTTGCAACAGGACCAGGTTCAGAGATACAAAAACCACTAGCCATAGTTATCATAAACGGTCTAGTCTCATCAACCTTTTTGACACTAGTTCTTTTACCGATTTTGTATCATAAGTTTGTAGTGAAAAAAAACTAGAGTAAATCGGAACCGCGAATTTCTCTGGCTCCCATGCTCCGAGACTGTGAAAGAACTTTCTAAAAGAACTCTTAAGTAAGGGTTCTTTTAATCCCTAAAATAGTATAATATCGTCATATAACTTCGTAATATAGGGCTTTGATGAGTAGTAATTATAAAGAAGGCTTGAACCGTAAACAACAACTACTATTTCCTCTAAGTTTAGATGAATATGTAGATGATATTAACCCAGTAAGAGTAATAGATGGTTATGTAGATATAACTATCCCTAATCAAATAAAGAGAACAAGAATTGCTTAGAGCTACTAAAAAGTAGTAGAGATGTTTATAAAATACGAATTTAGTGAAATAGAAAAAGAAGATATAAAAGTTGCTATGA
>Ga0265293_10009296_pt1 | contig 14176 bp, 13 predicted proteins | sample Munlanlewell138R_FD_192505 | JGI IMG/M metagenome (GOLD analysis project Ga0265293, IMG submission 192505) | Leachate microbial communities from a municipal landfill in Southern Ontario, Canada - Leachate well 138R | ecosystem: Engineered > Solid waste > Landfill > Unclassified | place: Canada...
CAAAGTCCAGGTGTTTGCAGAAGCGGATGACAGCAGCCTGGCTTGCCGAGGATTGCTTGGCGAGCTCGCGTACGTTGAGGTGCAGGACCTTCTTCGGGTTCTGCACGACAAAGGAGGCTACCCGTCTTTCGCTCTCTGACAGGCTCTCCCACCGTGCGTTGATCTCAAAGAGGGCTCCTGGGATCTGGTGTGTGCTCTCCATACTCTTGCCTCCACACTCTATCCTAGCGCGTAGCGCTCTGGTGGTACAAGCCGATTGCTTTTGAGATGGGGCCGTCGGCCCTCCGGTCCAGCTCGATCGCCTCTTGGGCATCGATGGAGAGGAGGATCATCAGGATGGCGATCTTCGGCCGTTTGCCCGACGCTTCGAACGCGCTGTTCGCCTCCTCGTCGGTACACCCGGTGGCTTGTTTGATCAGGCGTTTGGAGCGGACGACCAGCTTGGCGTTGACCGGGGTGAGGTCGACCATGAGGTTGCCGTAGACTTTGCCCAGGCGGATCATGGCGGCGGTGGTCAGCATGTTGAGCACCAGCTTCTGTGCGGTGCCTGCCTTGAGGCGGGTGCTGCCGGTGATGACCTCCGGCCCCACATCGAGGAAGATCGTGTGGTCGGCGATGGCGAAGGTCTTGGAGTTTTCGTTGCAGCTGATGGCCCCGACCGCGGCCCCGATGCTTTTGGCATAGATCATGGCACCCAAGACGTAGGGGGCCTGGCCGCTGGCGGTGATGCCGACCAGCGTATCACGCTCGTTGAAGCCAAGGCTCTTCAGTTCATCGACGCCCTCTCTCTCATTGTCTTCGGCGTCCTCAATTGAGCGTACCAACGCCTCCCGCCCCCCTGCGATGAGGCCTTGGACCATCGTACGGGGTACACCGAAGGTCGGCGGGCACTCCGAGGCATCGAGGACCCCGAGTCTGCCGGAGGTGCCGCTTCCGATGTAGAAGAGACGTCCGCCACACTTGAAGGAGGAGACGATATCCTCGACGAGGGCGGCGATGGACGGGAGTTGTCGTTCCACCGCGTAGGGGACGGTCTTGTCCTCACCGTTCATGATGGTGAGGATTTCCAGCGTTGAGGCTTCATCAATGTTCGTCGATCGCTCGTTCCGCTGTTCAGTGGTCATGCGTTCAAGCAACTGCTCGGTGATCTGCTCTTGGGCCACGAAAATCCCCCTTCGTCTATCGCCTTCTGTTCTACTCTATCATCGGCTGAACCGTTTGTAAAGAAACAATGTTTCAAATGTATTTGCAAACTGAAATTATGTATCATATACTGAGGCCAAGAGGTGAGTTATGTCAAAAAAGAGCCGTATCCAGGCGTATCGATCAAAACGGATCCACCACATCATCGGCCTCATGAGCGGTACTTCCCTGGATGGGGTGGACGGGGTGCTGGTCGAGATCAAGAGCGATGAAGGGGGGCAGCCGTCCACCATCACGGTCCTGGATCGAGAGAGCATCGCCTACACCGATGAGGTCCGCCATCGCGTCAATGACCTCTGTATCCCCGGCAAGGCCGACATCGCCGATATGAACACTGCCCACTGTGGCCTCGCGCACTGGAATGCGGCGGTCGTCAATGAGCTGCAGCGCCGCGCTTCGGTGGATATCGATGTCGTGGGGATGCATGGGCAGACCGTCTGGCATGAGCCGCAGGGAACGTGGTTCCCGCTGCCTGAGGGGAATACGCTGGTCAGGGCGACCTTGCAGCTGGGCAACCCCCAAGTCCTCGCCGCGCTCACCGACCTTCCGGTCATCAGCGATTTTCGCAGCGCCGACATGGCGGTCGGAGGCCAAGGCGCCCCCCTCTCTCCCTCTATCGATCACCTCCTCTTCGCTGAAAGGGGCAAGGGGGTGGCGGTGCAGAATATCGGCGGCATCTCCAATGTGACGATCCTGCCCAAAGACAAGGGGCCGGCTGAGATCTGGGCCTTTGACACCGGACCGGGAAACATGATCATCGATGCGGTGGTGGGATGGGGGAGTGAGGGGACACTGCGGTATGACGATGAGGGGCGCATCGCCTCGGAGGGCGAGGTGGACCGAGCGTTGCTCGCCTCCCTGATGGAAGACCCGTACTTTGCCAAGAAGCCACCCAAGTCGACCGGACGGGAGGTCTATGGGGCGGCCTTCACCAGCGAGTTCATCCAACGCGCTGTGGTGCGGGGGCTGGACTATGCCGATATCGTGGCCACCGCAACGGCCTTCACTGCTCAGAGCATCGTCGATGCGTATCGCTCGTTCGTCCTTCCCTACACCCCCCTCGACCGGGTGGTGGTCTGTGGGGGAGGGGCGCGGAACCTGACACTCCTGGCGATGCTGAGGGGAGCCCTCGACGCTGAGGTGGTCTCCTCCACCACCGTGGGGGTAGTGGACACCGACCGTGAGGCGATGGCGTTCGCCCTCCTGGCCCACGCCTCCATGATGGGCTTGCCCTCCAATATCCCCTCGGTTACCGGAGCTCAAAAAGAGGTGGTCCTCGGAACCATCACGATGGGGCAGCTTTGAGAGTTTTACAGCGAAACGGTAAAAAGTGGCAAAAAGGGTGTTGAAAACCCTGCAAAAAATGGCAAAATGAGAAGAAATAACTGGTAAAAATGTGCAGATGAGAGTATTATTACAATAGCTATAAGAGATTATAAGGAAATAGTAATGCTCAGAAGAAAAATTGACCAAGAACTGATCAAATGGCACAGAAGAACCTCCTTCAAACCAGCCCTTCTGCTCTTAGGCGCCCGTCAGGTGGGCAAAACCACCTCGGTGCGGACTTTTGGGAGGCAATACTACGAATCGGTGATCGAGATGAATTTTGAGGAACAACCGAGCCTGAAGCGAATCTTTGCTGGTGATCTCAATATCGAAAGTATCGTGGAAAAGATCAGTGTTGCCGGCTTGGGGCGCTTGGTTGCATCAAAAACCTTGTTGTTTCTCGATGAGATCCAAAGCTGTCCGAGTGCCCGTACCGCCTTGAAGTTCATCGTTGAAGATGGGCGATTCGATGTGATCGCTTCAGGTTCCTTGTTGGGTCTCCACTATCGTGAGGTCTCTTCATATCCGGTGGGATTCGAACACAAGGTTGAGATGCACAGCCTTGATTTTGAGGAGTTCCTCTGGGCCAATGGCATCACTGATGCGACGATCGAAGCGCTCAAGCAATCGTATGAGCAACGGAAGCCGGTAGACGAATACATCCATCAACGCATGATGGAGATGTTCAAGCGGTATATGATAGTCGGCGGCATGCCGCGGGTCGTCAGCTCATACGTCCATGACAAGGATATCGGTGAAGTGCTGCTTCTGCAGCGCAGCATCACGGAGAGTTATCGCGATGACATTTCCAAGTACGCCGGCAAGCGAAAGGGAGAAGCGAAACGGGTTTTCGATGCAATTCCGATGCAGCTTACCCAGCGGAACAAGAAGTTCAAGGTGAGTCAAGTGGAAGAAGGAGGCCGACTGCGCACCTATGAGGATGCCCTTGAGTGGTTGCATGATGCCGGGATCGCGAGCTTCTGCCACAATGTGGCAAACGTTGAGCTGCCCTTCGCCCTGAATGCCCGAGCATCCTTCTTCAAATTCTTCATGCGTGATACCGGTCTTCTCTCCTCGATGTCGATGGGGAATGCCCAAAGTGCCATCCTCAACGGTGATCTGAGCATCAATGAAGGTGCCATCGTAGAGAACTGCATTGCCGATCTCTTGGTCAAGAGAGGGTATCCACTCTTCTATTGGGACATCAAGGGAAGATTAGAAGTCGATTTTCTCATCCAGAAAGAGAACACCATTGTCCCGATCGAGGTGAAGAGCGGTCGAGACTATCGTCGCCACGCCTCCCTCGATCGTCTGATGGCGACCTCATCGAGGCATGAGAAGCGGGCGCTGGTCCTGAGCCCGTACAATGTTGAAGTTGCTGAACAGATCGACTATCTGCCGCTCTACATGGTGATGTTCCTCTGACCATCCCCACCATTGAACCTTGATGATGCTCCCCAAAGGTCCCGCTCTGCATACAGGACGTTCTCACTGCTAAGCGTGTCTGCCCCTTGACGGAATCGACGCTCCACTCCACCCTTTACTGAAGAGAGGAGTTGTGCCCTATGCTCAATCTACGCGTCGACCAACACGGATCGGGAGACTATTGCACCATCACCGAGGCTTTGGAGGCCATCCCATATGAGTGTGAGGCTATCGTTACGGTGAATGAAGGCGTCTATCGTGAGCGCCTCTTCAGCGACAAGCGCGCGCTCACCATCCGCGGGGAGGGGGAGGTGGTCATCATCGCCGCAGCGGGCGGCCATGACACGATCGACGCAAAGAAGAAGCGGGGGACCTTTCGTTCCTTTACCGCATTCTTCAGCGGGGAAGCGGTGACACTGGAAAACCTCACCATCATCAACGAAGCCGATCCGTCGCGTGGGCAGGCCATCGCCCTCTCGCTGTACAGCCACCAGTGCCACTGCATCGATGTGACACTGAAATCCCACCAAGACACGCTCTTTATCGGGCCGCTTCCGGAAAAGGAGCGCGAGACGGATGGTTTCTATGGGCCACGCCACCTCCAGCCGCGCCGCCTCACCGAGCTCCTGTTTGAAGGTGGACTCATCGAAGGAAGCATCGATTTCATCTTCGGAAGCGGGGATGCGCGTTTTGTGTCCACCGAGATCCGCAGCGTGGATACGGGGTGGGTCTGTGCCCCATCGACGATGGCAGGCGGACAGGGCTTTGTCTTTGAACGCTGTGTGTTCACGCAGGGGGAGCGAGTCGAACCCGGCTCGGTCTTTGTGATGCGCCCCTGGCGCGCTGGAGGGCGGGTTGAGTGTATCGCCTGCCACTTCGGGAGACACATCAATGCTGCCCTTCGTGACGATTGGCCTGGAGAGGGGGCGGGCGAGGGAACGTTGGAACACCGGCAGTGCTCCGTTGCACCGGGGCGGGAATTCTCGAAGATGTGAGGCTGCCGGATGCCCGACAGCCTCAGTAAGGCGTCCTTACTTGATAACCCCGCTCTTCTTCAAGTCATTGATATTCAATGACTTGCCATAGGGGACGTCGAGCTTGCCATCGTTGACCAGCTTGATGACCTGAGTGCGGTACGGGGAGGAGAGGTCGACGCCGACGATCCTCCAGTTGTTGTCCACCTTCGGGGAGATGACCCCCCGCTCCTTGATGTACTCCACCAGCATGTCGCGGATCGAATTGGGGCTCTCCCACTCCTTGGTGCCCGCCACCAACTTCTGGGCCTTGAGGGCCGAGGAGTAGCGGTAGTTGTTCACCGCGAGAGTCAGCTGTTCCGTGTCTTTCAGCGGGCTTCCTTTGTACATCACGCTCTTGATGCGCCGGCCGGCCGGCTGTGAGAGATCGATCTCGTAGTCGACTCCGGCGAACATATCATAGAGGTAGCCGGGCTTCTCCGGATTGAAGCTGATCGAGATATCGCCGGGGACCCACTGGTTGTAGCAGGAGGCCGACCACTCCATGTACGCCTTCAGCTCGGCACCGGTGACCGGTACCCGGTAGAGGGTGTTGTCGTACTTGTAGATGCCGAAGATCGTACCGTAGTTGATATCCCCCGCCTTGATGTCGCTGGTGTCGGCGAAGAGGGCCGCACCCGAGACATCGGCGCCGCTGTTTGCCAGCTGCACCTCGTTGATGAGGTCCATGACGGCGGTGTCGCGAAGCTTCCCTTCGGGGATGCCACGGATTTCGTTCGCCGGCTGGAAGGTGGTCGCCGCCACCCCGAAGACACCACCGCTGCGCACTCCATCATCACCGACCGGGCCGCCGAGGATGTAGTCCCTCGTCTCCTCGTGGGCTTCACGGATGAAGGCGTTCCCTCTGATGAGGTCGCTCGGCTCATAGTCGGCCATGTCGACGATGGCGATGGCGCGGTCGACTACCCGCTTGTTGCCATCGAGCGCCAGATCGATGCGGATCACTTCGCGGGCGAGGTTCCGCGTCCCGCCGATGACCGTGTTGCCGCGGATCTCCTTGATGGTGTTGTGGTCGTGGCCAACGATGAGGACATCGATCTCGGGGCAGAGCTCCAGGATCTTGTTGGCGCCGTCGCTGCCGCCCTCCTCATCGTACTCGGGGTAGATGCCGACGTGGGAGACCACCACGATGACGTCGACCTTGTCCGCGATGATGTCGATGGCCCGTCGGGCCGCCGGCCCCACGGCGGAGAAGACGAACGGGTCGGTCTTCTCTCCATCCCAGCGCGGCGCGTTGGGGTTGGTCAACCCGATGATGCCCACCTTCACCCCGCCTCGAGTGACGATGGTGTAGGGGAGAGCCGCCATCGTTCCGTCCACCCGCGCCATATTGGCGGCGAGGACGGGGAAGTTGGCCAGGATCTGGATGCGTTTGATCAGGTCCTCTCCGAAGTTGAACTCATGGTTTCCCAACGTCATCGCATCGTAGCCGAGCAAGTTCATGGCCCGCATGACGGGGTGTTCCCCCTCCCGTTTGTTGTACAGGTCGTCGGTCATGATGTTGCCTTGGATGACGTCACCGTTGTCGACGAGGATGACGTATTCCTCCTCGTCCCGTACCGATTGTACATAGGTGGCGATCCTCGCCATTCCGGTGTTGGTCGTCTCCTTGTCATCCTCGTAGCTGAACCCCCAGACATTTCCGTGGATGTCGGTGGTCGCCAGGATGACCAGCTTCTCAGCTTGTCTGATTTCCGCCAGCGGTTGCCCCGTCAGGATACTGCTGAACAGTGAGACAATCACCAAGAGGAGAACCGTAATCCTCACATATCTTTTTTTCATACCCCACTCCTTTTCGACTGATGGCAGTCGATACCTATGGTGCAGGCAACACTCGTTGCCGCTGCATGCTGCGTTCGAATCATCGAAGAAGTAACAGGATACTGTTCGTTGCGGGGTGTAGAGCCATGCACGTCGGGTGCGGAGTAGATCCCTTGCTTCATGATATCACAAAACTCGCAGACGTCGAGAGAAGTGCCACGTTCACATTCCGGGGATTTTTCTGAATGAGCATGCCCTGGTACATTGCATCACGGAAATGAGGTCGATATTCTCTTGGTATGGAGAAGGTGATGATGAAGACCACGATAGAACAGAGAGAGCTGCTGGAGACGCTGAAGAAGCGCTTTGAAGCCAAAGTCGAACGCCATGAAGGCATCGTGTGGGAGGATGTCGCCTCCCGCCTGAGCGAATATCCGGAGAAAATAGCCTCCCTTGCCCTCATGGAGGAGAGCGGTGGTGAAGTGGAGCTGCTCGATCAAGATGAACGCGGAGCCTACCGCTTCTTCGACTGCGCCCCCGAGAGCCCGGAGGGACGACGCAACCTCTGCTACGATGAGGCATCGCGCCGAGCGCGGAAGGCCAATGCTCCGCTGTCAAGCGCCGAGGAGGTGGCAAAGGAGATGGGAGTCGAGCTCTTGGACGAAGAGGAGTACCGCTTCCTGCAGGGTTTCGGCCCCTTCGACCAAAAGAGCTCGAGCTGGATCCGGACACCCGCCGAAGTACGCGACTTGGGCGGAGCGCTTTTCGGAGACTGGCGCTATGGGCGGACCTTCATCTACCACAACGGGGCGCAGTCGTACTACAGCGGGCGCGGCTTTCGCTCACTGCTTCGCGTGTGAGGGCGAACACCCCCCACGCTTCATGGAACATGAAGCCGGTTCTGATCAACAGCCTCTGTGATGCGCCGTTCCCATCATCGACGCTGACGACGATCCGCTCGGCCTCCCTGTGGGCGAAGACATGGTCAACGAGGCGGGAGAGCATCGCAGAGCCAAAGCCGCGTGAGAGGTAGGCGCTCTCCCCGATGAGGTAGTCGATCGAATAGCTGCCCTCTCTCGGGCAGTGGATGAACACCGCTTCGTCTGTCCTCTCGATGGGATAGTATTGGCAGAAACCGAAGGGCACATAGTGGTGATAGGCGACGAAATGGGTGATGAAATCGAAGACGTCGCCTCGTTGGGCAAGCTCGGCCAACCAAGCCTCAGGATCTGAGAACCACGGTCTTACGTGTGCCGCCTGCAACCATGTTTCGATGAGCGGCAGATGGTGGTCAGCTACCCGTTTCAAGATGATCTCTCTCATATGCCCACAGTATACCGGCATGGTCGGCACTGGACAATTGCGCTGAATCAGCGGTGATGCACAAGAGGATACTATTTTTCTATTTTCGCTTGACAAAGGGAAGGAAATATCGATAATGAAACTAAAGTTAGGCAAGGCTAACATTATTGATTTGAACTACGGGACCCTCGGGTCACCAGACGATATAAGGATGATGCGAAGATGAGTGAGAACTTGACGAATCTACGTCCTGGAGAGAAGGGCCGGGTGTATGCGATCGATGCGGGAAAATACGCGACGAAGCGTTTATATGAGATTGGGTTCAACACCAGCGCCCACGTCACGGTCATCAAGAACGATGCCGGTCCGGTCATCGTGAGCATCAACGGCAACAAGGTCGCCCTTGGCCGTGGGCTCGCCGGCAAGGTCGTATTGGCCAAAGATCTGTAGTACATACGCAAACATACCCAAGAGGGATCAAGGATATCGGTATGAAAACAAAACGAATCGCATTGGTCGGCAACCCCAATAGTGGGAAGACGACCTTGTTCAATGCCATCACCGGCTCGAATCAGCACGTCGGCAACTGGCCGGGTGTCACCGTGGAGAAGAAGGAGGGAACCTTCACCTACAAGGGGAAGGAGTATGATGTGGTGGACCTTCCGGGCATCTACAGCCTCGGGGCCTTCTCCGAAGATGAAGTTGTGGCGATGGACTACATCCTCACCGACGATGCCGATGTCATCATCGACGTCATCGATGCGAGCAACATTGAGCGAAACCTCTACCTGACCACGCAGCTCTTGGAGATGGGCAAGAACGTGGTCATCGCGTTGAACATGGTCGATGAGGCGGAGAAGCGTCAGATAGCATTCGACCTCGAGGCGATGAGCAGCGCCCTCGGCGTTCCGGTGGTGGCCACGGTCGCCAGTCGAAACAACGGGACTGATGCGATCATCCAGGAGGCGGTCAAGGCGATCGACAAGAAGGTCAGCTATACGAATCCGCTCACCTACAGTGAGAACGTCAATCATCATATGCAGCACATGGTGGAGCTCTTTGCCGGCAAGAACATGCCATACTCCCCCGAGTGGGCGGCCATCAAGGTGGTTGAAGGCGATAAGCACATCATCAGCGTCATCGAGGCTTCCATCGATGATGAGGCGGTGGTCAACGGCATCAAGGAGTTCCATAAGTTCCACAGCAGTGAGAACTTCGAGCTTGAGATCGTCGATTCGCGCTACGCGTTCGCCCATCGCATCGCCGAGAAGACGGTCAAGAGACCCGAGGTGGAGGTGGTGACCCTCAGCGACAAGATCGACAAGATCTTGATCAACAAGTACCTGGGCATTCCCATCTTCGCCCTCATCATGCTCGCCGTCTTCCAGCTCACCTTCGCCATCGGCCAGGATTTGCTCGGCGGCTATGCGGCCGCGCTCGTGGAGTGGCTGGGCTCACTGCTCGAGAACTTCCTGGTGTGGGTCCATTCCCCTGACTGGCTCGTCTCCTTCATGATCGACGGGGTCGTCAACGGAGTCGGGGCGGTCGTTGAGTTCGTGCCCCTCATCACCGTCATGTACCTGCTCTTGAGCCTGCTCGAGGACAGCGGCTACATGGCCCGCGCCGCCTATGTGTGGGACAACCTGATGAGGGCCTTCGGCATGCAGGGCAAGGCGTTCATCTCCATGATCATCGGTTTCGGTTGTACCGTGCCCGCCATCATGTCGACGCGGACGATGGACAACAAGAAGGACCGGATGGTCACCCTGTTGATCACCCCGTTCATGTCCTGTGGGGCGAAGCTGCCGATCTACTCGGTCTTCATCGCCGCCTTCTTCTCAAGCCATGGCGGGTTGGTCCTCTTCGGCCTCTACGCCTTCGGAATCCTCATCGGCCTTTTGATGGCCAAGCTCTTCAACAAGACCCTCTTCAAGGGTGAGAGCTCCTACTTCATCATGGAGCTGCCCCCCTACCGCTTCCCGGCGGCCAAGAGCGTGCTGCGCACGATGTGGCTCCACGTCGGCGACTTCATCAAGCGGGCCGGTACGATCATCTTCTTGGTGATCACCATCATGTGGCTGCTCGCCGTGCTGCCCGGATCGGCTGCGCCGTACAGCCAGCAGAGCTACCTCGGGCGCCTCGGTACCCTCTTGGTCCCGATCTTCCGCCCCGCCGGCTTCGGTACCTGGCAGGAGTCGGTCGCCCTCTTCGCCGGTATCCCGGCCAAGGAGGCGGTGGTCGGTACCCTCGGCATGCTCTATGCCGGAGAGTACATGGAGGAGGGAGTTCTCCTGGTCAATGCGATCCAGCAGCACTTCACCTCGTTGACCGCCCTTGCCTACATGGTGATGGTCCTGCTCTACACCCCCTGTGCGGCGACGCTCTCGGCGGTGGCCAAGGAGACCAAATCCGCCAAGTGGACGGTGGCGATGGCGTTGTATACCTTCTTTATTGGATGGATCATGGCGGTCCTTGTCTTCCAGATCGGATCCTTGTTCGGATTCGCATAGTGAGGAGGAGCGAATGCTGAAGGAACTCTTGGCCCATATCAACGGAAATGGATACTTTTCAAAGCCGTTGCTCGCCCGAACATTGAACATCAGCGAAGCGATGGTCGATGAGGCTCTCGCGCAGCTGCTCAGGATGGGGTATATGAAGGAGGAGGAGACTCCCACCTCCTGTTCTGACGGTTGCTCCGGCTGTGCCTTCGCCGCGTTCTGCCACAAGGAGCTGGTGAAGATGTACCAGCTCACCGACCGTGGCAGGGCGCTGCTCGCCTCCTGACCACCTCTTGCACCGTTGTACGCGGTGCGGCACAATGAGAGGCGGGGGAGCGCCATGGGTGAGACGATTCGCTTCGGAGTCTCGATGGATAGTGAGCTGGTCCGCCTCTTGGACCAGCTTACCCATCAGAAGAACCACGACAACCGATCACAGACCATCCGGGAGTTGGTCCGGGATGCCGTCATCAACGAGAGCAGCGTCGATGATGACCGTCTCGTCATCGGGACGCTGACCCTCCTCTACCACCACAAGACCCGCCTGCCGCGATCACCGATCGACGCATACCCCTCCTTGACCATCACGGCAAACCTCCAGTTCCACGTCGAAGGGGACATCGTGGCCAAGGTCCTCATCGTCAAGGGCAAGGGAAACGAGATCCGTGCCTGGGCACAAAGCTTGCTCACCAGCCCCCGTACCATCGCACACCTCACCTACACGGCCACCGACGAGCTCATCGCGGAACTCTCCAAGGAGTGAAGGCTGCGGTTGACGCAGTTGCGGCTGTCATAGTATCCTCCCAAGGAGTAACACGATTTGAACTATTCGTGTTACTCTAGTGAAGGAGCCAACTCTATGGATACGAAACGGAACTCGGTGAAGTCACGAACAAGAGCATTGATCATGATCATCACGCTCATGATGATGGCCATAGCCACTCTTGGTGCAATGGCGCAGAGCGAAATGAAGGCAGCGCGTGTCGTCACCGACATGCGGAATCGCTCAGTCGCCATCCCCCACGAGGTGAAGCGCATCATCGCCCTCGATGCCGGATCGCTGCGCTTGGTCAGCTACCTCGATGCCACCGACTTGGTCATCGCGGTGGAGGATGATGGGCATGGGCGGGAGAAGAGTCAATACGAGTTCTTCAACCTCGCCACCTACCGTATCGCCCACCCTGAGCTGCGGGATCTGCCATCCATCGGCAGCGCGGCGAACCACGAAGGGATCATCGCATCGGAGGCCGACCTCATCATCTCGTCGGCCGTTGATGGAGCCACGCTCGACCAACTGCAGAACATCCTCGGCATTCCCGTTTTCGCGGTCGATGTCGACGTCGAGCTCTACGACCGCGAGCGCTTCTACGCCCAGAATGAGATCCTCGGCGTTGTTCTGAATAGAGAAGAGCGGGCCAAGGAGCTCAATGAGGGCATCAAAGCGGTGCTCAGTGATCTGGAGAGTCGGCGGGCGCAGGTTCGAGAGCCGAAGCGCGCCTATGCCGGTGGCATGATGTTCTACGGGCCGGCGGACCTCTTGCGCACCACCGGTGATTTCCTTCCCTTCGACCTGGTCGGTGCAGTCAACGTGATGGAGAGCAACCCCACCGGCAACCGACAGCCGTACATGACGAGCCTCGAGGATCTCATCGCCGCAGAGCCCGACTACATCTTCCTCGATGCGGCGAACATCACCCTCTCACAGGCAGGGTACACGGGCAACAAAGCAACACTCGATGCCCTGGTGCCCGCCTTCTCCAACCAGGAGGTCTACTCCACCTTCGTCTACAAGTACTACGGCACCAACTGGGAACACCAGCTGGTCAACGTCTACGCCGTCGGTTCGACTCTCTACCCCGAGCTCTACAGCGACTTCACCATCCGCGAGAAGGCAGAGGAGATCTGGGCGCTCTTCTTCACAGTCCCCCTCTCCTTCGATGCGGTATGCGAAGCGCAGCACGTCGTCCCTGGGCGCGTCGATTGGTTCAACTGATGGAGGACACCCCCAGCGCTCTCTCCTCGGAGGGGGGGCGATATCAGGCATATCGGAGACGGAAGAGGCTCCTGGTGGCGCTCCTGGTCGTCGCTGTGGCCGCCGCCGTCTTCATCGCACTCAGCATCGGCAGCATCAAGATTCCATTCTCCCGGGTGCTCTCCTCCCTGCTCCTCTTTGACCGGAGCGGGCAGGGGAGGATCGTCTGGGATGTGCGGCTGGTGAGGGTGTTGGCGGCGCTGTTGGTCGGCGCCTCCCTCTCCCTCTCCGGCACGATGATGCAGTCGGTGCTGCGCAACAGCCTCGCGTCTCCCTATACGCTCGGCCTCTCCAGCGCCGCCGCCTTCGGGGCGTCGGTGGCCATCGTGTTCTTCGGTGCGGGGACCAGCACCACCAGCACCATCATCGTCAGTGATATCTTCACCGTGGCGGCAAGCGCCTTCGCCTTCTCCCTCCTCTCCACCGCCGCCATCCTCATCCTCACGCTGTTGACCACCATCACGGCCGAGGGCATGGTGCTCGCCGGCATCGCCATCGGCTCGATCTTCTCTGCCGGCCTCACGCTGATGCAGTACCTCGCCAACTCGGTCCAGCTCTCCGCCATCGTCTCCTGGACCTTTGGGGACCTCGGACGGGCCAATTGGCGCTCCCTCTCGATCATCGCCTCGGCCTTGGCTCCGATCCTCCTCCTCTCGCTCTTCTTTCGCTGGGACTTCAACGCCATGGACAGCGGGGAGGACACCGCCAAGGGGTTGGGAGTACGGACGTCCGCCCTCCGCATCGGGGGGATGCTCGCCTCCTCGATCCTCAGTGCTGTGGTGGTCTCCTCCTTCGGCACCATCGCATTCATCGGCCTGCTCGGCCCCCATATCGCCCGCCGTCTCTTCGGGGGCGACCACCGCTTCCTCCTCATCGCCTCCCCGCTCATCGGAGCGTTGGTCCTCCTCGCCTCCGATACCCTTGCCCGGACGATCCTCACCCCGATGGTGCTGCCCGTGGGGATCCTGACCTCGCTCTTGGGAGGCCCGCTCTTCATCTCTCTCCTCATAGCCGGGAGGAAGCGATGATCCTCGATATCAACGGCATCACCTTCAGCTACAAGAGCCGAGCGGTCATCGAGGAGATCAGCTTCTCAGTCAGAGAGGGGGAGCTCGTGGCGATCCTCGGGCGCAACGGGGCCGGCAAGACCACCTTGCTCAAGTGCCTCAACCGGATCCTCACCCCCAAGACGGGAACGGTGCTGGTCGAAGGGCTCGATACGAGGACGATGCGACCGCTGCAGATGGCGCGCACCATAGGGTGGGTGCCCCAACAGGCGGAGGCGGTGATGATGACCGTCTACGATGTGGTGCTCTTGGGACGCAAGCCCCACTTCATCTGGTCCCCGGCCAATGAAGACCATCAGATGGTGGAGCAGGCGCTCACCACCGTCGGCATCGAGCACCTCGCCCTGCGTTCAGCCGATGAACTCTCGGGAGGGGAGCTGCAACTCGTCCAGATCGCCCGCGCCCTCGCCCAGGACCCCCGCATCATCCTCTTCGATGAGCCGACGAGCAGTCTGGACATCCACAACGAGTTGCGCTTGATGCAGACCATCAGGACGGTGATCCATCAGAGCAAGCGGTCGGCCCTCA
>Ga0265293_10009297_pt1 | contig 14176 bp, 14 predicted proteins | sample Munlanlewell138R_FD_192505 | JGI IMG/M metagenome (GOLD analysis project Ga0265293, IMG submission 192505) | Leachate microbial communities from a municipal landfill in Southern Ontario, Canada - Leachate well 138R | ecosystem: Engineered > Solid waste > Landfill > Unclassified | place: Canada...
AAAACCAAAACCGCCGCCGCTAAGGTGGAAGCAGCCGCTGCAGATACAACCACTGCCTCACCTGCCGCAACTGCTGGCGTAGCTACAGAAGAAAAAACGGCAGTAAAACGGGCACCGCGCCGCACCACAACCAGACGCAAGCCTGCCGCTGCGCAGTCCACTGCGGCTGAGACAAATGCAACAAAGACAGCCACCACTGCAAAGGACACCACGCCGCCAACAAAAGCGCCGGCGTCAACGCAGAAGTCGGAACCGCCCCGCGATACAGCGGCACCCAAACCAGCAGCCAAACCTGCGGCCGCGCAGACAAGCGAAGATGATGCGTAACCACCTGCTGACAGCCTCCCATTGGTTGCAAACATAAAAAATATGCCTCAATCACACCGCCCCAGAAAACGCTTCGGGCAGAATTTTCTGCACGACCAGAATATTATCCGCGCCATTGTTGCAGCGGCGAAGCTGGAACAAGGCGACAAGGTGGTCGAAATTGGTCCTGGGCGCGGTGCGCTGACCCATGTCATCGCACCTGTCGTAGCCGAAATGCACTTAATGGAGATTGACCGGGATCTGGCGGCCAGATGGGAGTCACAGCAATACCCTGGCGTGCACGTCCACACCGCAGACGCCCTCAAACTCGACTGGAATACACTGCTGTGTGCGCCACCGTACAAATTGGTGGCGAACCTCCCCTACAACATCTCCAGCCAGGTCCTGTTCAAGGTTATTGAGCATCGCCACCTGTTTTCTACCCTGGTGCTGATGTTTCAAAAAGAGGTAGCACAGCGGCTGCGCGCCCACGCAGGAACAAAAAATTACGGCATCTTGACAGTGCTGTGCCACCTGTGGTTCGATGTCGACCCGGTTATCCACGTCGGGCCGCAGGCGTTCACTCCGCAACCAAAGGTGGATTCTGAAGTGGTGCGCTTCTGCCGCCGTGCGGAGCCACGCGCGCGGGTAGCAGAACCACAGTTTTTTATCCAGGTGGTAAAGGCCGCCTTTGCACAGCGACGCAAGACACTGCGCAACTCACTGCAAAGTCAGGGATTTACCGCTGCAGACATCGATGCGGCAGCCAGCCACATCGGTCTTGATCTGCAGCGCCGCGGTGAAACCCTGAGTCCGATGGAATTTGCCGCTTTATCGAACACCTTATATGAAATAGTATCTCAAACCGTGCATTCTGCTTAAATCTGCACATTTGAATCTGCCTTTGTGGCTCATAACATCATTCGCCCCCCTTACGGCAACAAGTATTTTGCCTGTAAACCCCCAATGTTCAGGAGAAGATCAGTGCAGGAAAAAACGCTTACAGTAAACGGAACCCCCATCAGTCATTTCGACTTTATGAACGCCATCCAGAGCTACTCCATGGAACTGTACCGTAAAACCGCAGACCAGCTCAGCGCCGAAGAGCAGGAAAAAGTGCAGGGAATCGCGGTTGAACGCATCATCGCCCGCGAGCTCATCTTTCAGCAGGCCCTGGCTGAAGGAGTTGTGGCAGACGACGCACAGATTCAGCAGGAAACCGCCAAAGTGATGCAGAACTTTCCCAGCGAAGAGGAATTCTATGCCACGTTGGAAAAAGCGGGGGTGGACAAAGAGGCGTACTATCGCATGATTCGCCAGGATCTATCCGTCAATATGCTCACCGATCAGAAACTAGCTGACGCTCAAGATGCCAGCGAGGATGAGATCAAGGCGTTCTATGCCGCACACCCAGATAAAATGGAAAAACCCGCCATGATAAAAGCGAGTCATATTCTGGTTAAAGCTGAAGAGGAGGACCCAACCCAGGCTGCGGCTAAAGCAGCTGAGCTCAAGGAGAAACTTGCCAATGGCGCGGACTTCGCCGCTCTCGCGCAGGAACACTCTGCCTGCCCCAGCGGTGCCAAGGGGGGGGATCTGGGGTTTTTTGCCCCCGGCTCCATGGTTAAGTCCTTTGAAGAGGCCGCTTTCGCCCTCAAACCCGGCGAGATAAGTGATGTGGTTTCAACCCAGTTTGGGCTCCATCTCATCAAGGTTACCGACACCCAGGAACCACATAAACTTGAGTATGAAGAAGCCAAACCGCAGATTGCCCAATTCCTGAAGGAACAGAACGGCGCCAAACTCCTGCAGGAATGGGTCGAAGGGCTGAAAAAAGAGGCTACGATTGATTTCAGCGCCTGAACAAGAGGCCCCTGGTGCAGATAAAGCCTGAAGCCAGTCTGGGACATTCGCTGTTCGACAATGCAGCTCTGCGTTGGTTGGCCCACACCGCCGCCGCAGAGCTGCAGGTTTATGTAGTGGGGGGGAGCATCCGCGACCACCTGCTTCAACGCCCCTGCGCTGATATCGACCTCGTAAGCGTCCACGATCCAACCCCCCTTGCCAAAGCGCTGGCGCGTGAATTCAATGGCCACTGGTTCTGGCTCGACCAGCAGCGCGGCTACAGCCGGGTAGTTCTTCCGAAACCGCACCCCTGTCAGTTTGATTTCTCCCCCCTGCGCGCCCAGACTCTGGCCGCTGACTTAGCGTTGCGTGACTTTACCATCAACGCCATGGCCGTGGACCTGAAAGAGTTTGACCTGAAAGGGTTTGACCCGGAACACCCCAACCCCCCGGCGGCGTCTCTTTCTGCGCATGCTCCTCCTCTGCCGCAAATATCCATTATTGACCCCTTAGGCGGACAACAGGATTTAAACAATAAACGGCTGCATCTGTGCTCTGCCACCGTCCTGCAAGATGACCCGCTGCGGGTCCTGAAGGGGCTGCGTCACTGCGCCACTCTTGGATTCAGCCTTAGCCCCGAAACCCGTAAAGCCGCCACCCTGGCCGCGCCCGCTTTAATAAACGTGGCCCCTGAGCGGATCCGCAGTGAATTTGCATCCATGTTCAGTGCCACAGAGCTTCCCACCCTGGGTTATGCTCTGAGCGAGCTCTACCGCTGTGGCATCGATACCGCCTTGTCCTTGCCTCCTGCCACCCCGGAACATCTGCAGGGGCAGATTATCCCCGCCCTTGAGCAGGGCTTCAACGCGCTGGAACGCTGCGCACACATCCCCTACATGGCGCAGCGCATCCACTGGCCTGCTGGGGACGAATTCAGCTTCGCCAGCCTCGGATTATTCGCCACCTTTCTGCGGAGCGCCAGTCTTCAACGCCCGGACCCTGCGCCACCAGCATCAACATGTACCCACGCCGCACCTGCATTAAAACTGAGCCACAGGGGGCAAGCATGGCTGAACTGGTTTCTGCACTGCCCTGCCGCTATCCTGCCACAACTGGAACAGCTGCCACCGCGGCGCTATCCCCGCCGCGCCCTGCTTTACCTGACACACCTCAAATCTCCGTTGCCCCATGCCCTCTTTGCCCTGGCGTTCTTCTGTACCACCGAATATGAAGTTGAACTGCTGGCAGAGCTGCACCAGGTCTTTGCCTTATGCAGTAAAGATGGGCGCATCTCCCCGCTGCTCAGCGGGGCTGCCATCCAGCGCAAATATCCTCAAATACAGGGAAAAGAGCTGGGCGTATGTCTGGCGCAATTGAACAACGCAGAACGCACCGGCACAATAACCTCCAGCGCAGAGGGGTGGGAATGGGTGAAAAAGTATGCTGCAACAATTAGGAGTGGCATATAGGAGTGGCATATGGGTGGTGCGATGGGGGTGGTATCTTTTTACGAATTGACATCGAACCATATTCGGTTTAAATTTGGTCTAAACCTAACCACAGGAGCCGATGATGAAACTAGCAGAGCAAATAAAACCTATCAGCTATTTAAAAGCACACGCCGCAGAAATTATTCGCATAATGACAGAGCAACGCGAGCCGATGATCATTACCCAAAACGGTGAAGCAAAAGTAGTTATTCAAGATATTGAAAGCTACGAAAAAACCCAACAAACAATGGCCTTATTGAAAATCATGGCGTTAGGCAACACGCAAATTACGCAAGGGAACGTGCAACCCGCAACAGCCGTTTTTCAGCGCCTGCGCAGCAAAAAAGCAATATAGCTATGCCAGGTGCTACGCTATTCAAGGTCATATTTACGGATGACGCGGTAGATGATCTGGAACAATTGTACCACTACATTACCCGGCACGATGTTGATGGCAAAGCAGACTATGTACTGGATCAGCTTGAAGCCTGTGTCGCACAGTTGGGGCAAAATCCAAGGCGTGGCACGTTCCCTCCCGAACTGATCGCCTTGGGAATCCGTGACTTTCGCGAAATATTTTTCAAGCCTTACCGCATCATTTACCGCATCATCAGTGAGAATATCTATATTATGCTGATTGCCGATGGCCGCCGCGATATGGAAACCCTTCTGCAAAGACGACTGCTGCGACATTAAAAGCAGAACCGAAGTTCACAAAGACCATTGCGTTATCAGCATGGTGACCATCTGCAGAAATGGCTGTTTTTCGGTGGAACGAGGAGCAGACAGGGTTGGTGGCAATGTTGGTTCTAAAAGGAAGCAGGCGATCTCGTCTGGTTAGTGCCCCATTGCCGGCAATATCAGTCCGACAAGTAATATGTCACGGTAGAAACTACCCTTACCTTTTTAATATGCGGATTGTTTTTATCTCTTGCATTAATACTGAACTGCCCCTGCGAGGCTGTTTTGATTTTACCTAACGTACTCTTCGAGTCAGACGCAAACTTTTCCGCCACCTCGCGTGCTTTTTTTGTCGCTTCCTCAATCATTTCCGGCTTTACTTCATTCAGCCGGGTGAAAAGATATTCCGTTTGTGACTCATAATTCCCGCCGGTAAAAACAATTCCCTGTTTGCCCAGCTCCGACAATGAACCCATTATGTTTCGCACCGAACCTATGTTTTTGGAGTAAACCGTTACGGTCTGGATTGCTGTGTATCGAAATTCCGCCTTCTCCTGCCCCCCATACTGTTGTGCCAATTTATCTGTAATTGAAGGGGGCGCAAAGGTTATTTCTTCTTTACTGACACCGCTCTTTTCGAGAAACAATTTTATCTTGTCCGTGCTGTGCTCAATCGCTTCATAAAGTTCTTCGAGTTTATTCCCGGTCTCAGTAAACTGAATAGGCCAAATAACAATATCCGCTTCGAATTCTCTTTCCGACAATCCTTTTACGGTGACGGTACGCTCATACTCCTTATATTTTATAGCGGTGTTCCCCAAAAGATACCCCAGTGAGGTCAAGCCAAGAAATATACACAACCCCAGTATCAACGCACTTATTTTGCAATTTTCCCGCATCTAACTCTCCCTTCAACATTACGGCATACGAGTTAAGCAAACCTTCCATTGCGCCCAAGGTTTTTATTTATACCCATTTTTTCATCCTGCGCAGAATAGAAATAATGCTAATTACCGGTAGATTTGTATCCATATCTTCTATTCGTCCAGGAAACAGGCCGGATCCTTTGCCGTGAAGGGGTCCTGCCCGTAGCCGTAGGTTACGGCCGGGCACCCGCCACACACCGGGCGTAGCCTGCAGTCGATACATGCACCAGAGCCGCGCCGGTAAGCTTTGGCTTTTTCGGCAAAATAGATCTCTTCCAGGCTATTGTGCAGAATATTACCGATAGGTGAGGGGTATTTGCGACACGCATGAACCTCGCCACTAGGCAGCAGGGAGACAAAATTGAACGCCGCGCCACAGCCGAACCCGGTGCAACCACCGAAAAGATCCAATCCCTGCAGATCTCGCTCAATGTTGATTAGATTATCTTTCATAGCCAATACCGGGTTCTCGCGGCACGCTGCGAGATAGTCTTTGACGAATGCCTGATAGTTTGCCTGTTGCGCACACTGCAGTGCGGCACCCTCTCCTACCATGGAGAGCCGATTGTATGTGAACAGGTCAACGCGCTCGCGCAACTCCTGTGCCAGAGGGAGAACCTGATCCAGGTTGTCCTGGGTCAGAGTCAGCATCACCATAGCATAGACTTCTCTCCTTTTGAGCAGATCCAGAAAGTCCATAACCGCTCTATAGTTACCCGCTCCCCTGATATAATCGTTGTGCGGTTCCAGCCCTTCCAGGCTCACCTGATAAAAAACCGGTTTTTCAATTTCCAAAATCTGCGCCAGGCTATGTTCACTTACCGGATTCCCCAGGATTGCCGGAGTCAGGTTGCGTTCTACCGCGGCGTGGTAGAGCGCCACAAAGGATGGATGCAAAAACGGGTTGCCGCCGGAGAACGACACCTGCCCCGCCACATGATGGCGGCGACAGAAATCGCGCATCTGCTCCAGAATTGTTACCCCCTGAGCAAAGCTCACATCCTCCAGCGCACTACGATCATAGCAATGGCGACAGTTCAGATCACAGCGCTGGGTGATATGCCATTGCAGAGTAAAAGCTTCGGCGCTAAGAAAATGCTCCGGGGTTGCTTCCGGCGCCGGGAACTCTTCTATGCGCCGGTGCAGGCGGGATTTTGGCTGCAGAATTAATCCTTTGCTAACCCCGTGCTCGATAGCTCGGTCCAGTACTCCTACCGCCTGTCCTTGCATGGCTGCAACCGCGTGCAGGTTCAGCTGCTCTGTAACCAGTTTCAGGGCCAGAAGATCATCTGCACTCGCCACACTCCTTTTGCAGCGTGCATCCTGCGGCTGCTTCCACAGCAGAATAAATTCCTGCCCCGGTTGTGGTTCTATCTCCTTGCGTTCAAGTAGCGCCGGCAAGCACCTCCAGCCCACCTCAATCAGGTGCAGGGATGGATTGATGCACAGCTCTTTTGCGGGCATCTCTATAGCTGCAGAATCAGAACAACACTGGTGCCACGCCAGTTCGATCCGTGCCAGATCTGGGAGGTAAACAGGGATATCTTCCGTCGGCAGAACGGCTTTGAGTGCGTGGGGAAATTCCTCCGCCTCACCCAGGTTCTGCGCAAAATACTGGCGCCAGCGTGGAGGGAGTTTCTCATAAGAGCGCGGAAAGATTTCGTGCAACGCGTTTGCCATAGAAGCTCCAGAAAAGCGGATTGGCGGCTCCAAAAAAAACCGGATTGGCGTTTTAAAAACGGCCAATCCGATAATAGAGGCAGCAGTAGAGATGAACAAATGAAAAATATTAAGTTTTCAGTACCGGGGGGTACTGATCAGTTGGATCCACCACAGCCACTCGCAGCAGGTTTTTTCTTGGGCGCATCTTCATCAGTACCCACGGTACCGTCAGGTTGCCCGTCGCCGCTACTCGCAGCGGGTTTCTGTTCTTTGTCGGTGCTCACTGCACCCTCAGCTTGTCCTGCTCCGCCACTGCCTGCAGGTTGTTGCTCTTTTTCGGCGCTGACCTCGCCGTGATTTCTGGATCCTCAGCCACTGCCGGCATGAACCTGCGCCGGTAGGGAAACGCCAACTGCGGACATCAGGGTAGCAATACCCAGACCCGCGAGGATTTTTTTCATCTCATTGTCACGCATGTAACCCTCCTGAACGTTACGCAATGGTTTTTAGCCATAAAACCTTCAACACCGCTCTGTGTTGCCTATTTTTAAACTTAACCGTTCAGACGCAATTGTCAAACTTCACCCCTGCGTTTCTTTTCCTTGACTCTGTTTCAATTCTGTTCCTATAGTTGTCTTGTTTCAATCCCGTTCCACTTTACACTTGTTCTTACACGCAGAAGATAAGGAGATAGTATGGCCTTGACAACGAAGCAGGAGAAGGTGTTTCGCTATGTAGCGGAATCGATTGCGCAAAAAAATATCAGCCCAACCATCAGGGAGATTGCAGCGGGGATTGGTTCCGCTTCGATAAATGGAGTGCACCGCATGGTGCAGACGCTGATTGGCAAGAAATTGCTGGCACGTGACCATGACGGGTTATTGGTACTGGGAGATGCGGCGGAGCAGCTTCCGCCTACCACCTCCCTCCCCTTGCTCGGCTACATCAGCGCCGGGCTCCCTATGGAGGAAACTGAAGGAGAGGAACGGATTGATGTGGGGTATTTGCTTTTAGGCCCGGAGCATTATCTGCTTAAGGTAAATGGGGACTCCATGCTGCAGGATGGGATTCTGGATGGGGCGTTGGTGGTGATTAAACCCGCCAAGCAGGTGCGCAATGGAGAGCTGGTGGTAGCGCTGGTAGATAACACCGCTACTACCCTGAAGCGCCTTTATCGGGAGAAGGATGGCAAGATCCGTCTGCAGCCGGCCAATGACAATTATCTGCCCCAGTTTTATGCTGCAGATCGGGTGGTGGTCCAGGGTACGGTTGTAGGGGTGGTTAGCCATCTGCAGGGGGCAGCGTAGCAACAATTCGAGCGCGAAATGCGGCTTCATGCCATACGCCACGAAGCGACAAGTAGATTATTTGAGTGCGGCTTGAATATGATGGAAGTTGCGAGTATTATTGGGCACCAAAACTTAAAGATGTTGAAGCGGTACACGCATCTGAGGGCAGAGGATTCAGCTGAAAGGCTGGGATAAAAAAAAACTCCTGTCTAAACATTTAATGGCAGGAGTTAACCCCCTGTGTCAGGATAGATGTCGCCTCTAGTTGAGAGACTTTGTGTTAATCTACGGGGCAAAAGAGAGGACGGCAGATGAATTCATGTACACAAATTTGTCACAGTGACTGTGACAAAGGAGGGTTTTTGAACAAAAAAAAGGATTCCCGCTAACTGTGTAAGTAGCGGAAATCCTTTTATTTATTGGAGCGGGAAACGAGATTCGAACTCGCGACATTCAGCTTGGGAAGCTGACACTCTACCAACTGAGCTATTCCCGCATATGTTTTTGCTTTTGACGCTAGACTTTTGCCCTGCAAGCACTGTAAGAATGCTTTTTCCATGGCGTGCAGGAGCGGAGTATATGAAAAGGGGCACGCGCTTGTCAATCTTTTTTATGGGCCTTTTTCTGCCCCACAGCTCCTGTAGCTGGCTTGTGGAAACTTATGCCGGGCACCACGCACGCAAGGTCCTGATCTCCTCGGCCCAGCGCTCTGGTTCCGGGGTTTCAAGTATCAGCGGGATGTTATCGAAGCGGGTGTCCTGCATAATGTATTGAAAGCAATCCCATCCGATAGTCCCATCACCCAGGGGTGCATGGCGGTCAACTCGGCTGCCGCACTCTTTTTTGCAGTCGTTCAGGTGCATCCCCTTGAGGTATTTAAACCCGACTATAGCGTCAAATTCGGCGAAAGTTTTATTACACGCGGCTTCTGAGCTTAAATCATAGCCGGCGGCAAAAGCATGACAGGTGTCGAAGCACACACCGATACGCTTTTTATCCTCAACCAGACGGATTATTTCAGCCAGATGCTCGAAACTGTAACCCAGGTTGGTTCCCTGCCCGGCGGTGTTCTCCACCACGGCAATCACGTTCGCGCTCGCATCCAAAGCTATATTTATCGATGCGGCGATGGTGTGCAGACAGGTGCTTTCATCCACCTGTTTCAGGTGACTGCCGGGATGGAAGTTCAGGTACATCAGCCCCAGCTGATCGCAACGCTGCATCTCATCAATAAACGCGGTGCGCGAACGGGTAAGCTTCTCCTCCTCGGGATGGCCTAAGTTGATCAGATAGCTATCGTGGGGCAATATCTGTTGCGGCGTAAACCCCAACTCTACACACTTTTCCTTGAATTTGGCTATTTCCGCGGGGCTCAGCTCCTTGGCATGCCAGCGTTTCTGGTTCTTGGTAAACAGAGCGAAGGCATTAGCACCAAGCTGTGCTGCATTTTCCGGGGCATTAAATACCCCTCCTGCTGCACTTACGTGCGCGCCGATGTATTTCATATCTAGCTGATATCCTTTATGAAAAAGTTATGGGGAGATTATGGGGTAGGAAGTTTTTCAGTCATTGCGGCAGCTGAACTTATCGTGTCTCAGCCGGAATTGAAGCGCCCCAGTTGGGGCACCGTTCAACCTGAATCATATCAGTTCTGCATACACTGATGCTAACATTTTCAGGCCGGGCAATTTAGAGTTGAGAATCCGATACACCTGATGATGGTCTATTTTTACATAGTCATGCACAAGCAGGTTTCTGAACGCAGCCATCCCATCTATTTCAGAAAAAAGGGCAGCAGAGACAACGCCCTGATCCTTAAGGGTGCGGAAAATATCCGCATAACTTTCCGGTTTGGGATGTCCGGAATCTGCAATGATGTGATTGCCGATATCCAGCAGACATTCGATAGCCAGGTGCAAATTGCGCTCTGCAGTGCTGTAGATGAAAGGATCGGCACAAAATCGCTCAATATCATACTCAAGCGTCTTATCCAGAACAGATAAATATGTGCGCAACCTTTCCAGCCTTGCGTCTAAAACAGCACGGTTAACCATGGCTCTCCTGCTCCTGCTGCAGCTGGCGTTTAAGATACGGGCGCTGCGTATCGCGCAGATGCTGCGTATCCAGATATTCGCCCAGCGTGCGTGCTTCAAACATAACCCGCACCTCCCGGTTTTCTTTGATTACATTGCCATTACAGATAACTTCATACTTCAACACCGGAGGCGCCTGATTGAGCACGACCAAATCAACAGGAACAAAACCCGCAAGCCGCTGCAGCTGTTCCAGCAATTGCAGGCGAAACATCAACATATCTTCGCGCTCCTGCACAAATACTGCAATATCAATATCACTCAGCGGCCCGCCCTCTCCCCGCACCTGCGAGCCGAAAAGGTAGGCAAATTCCACCTGCGGCATCCTGCCCAGCAGAGCTTTTACCTCGTTGAGAATTTCAGACATCTTCCATATTTCCCTGCAGGAGGTTTTTGGCATGTTTAAACCGTCAACTCCATGTTGTTGAACAGGCTACGCATCAAGCTGTATTTTAACATAAATATGCGGGTGCATCCCGCGCTCTTTGTCTTTTGTTCAGTACAATAAGTGCATATCCAATGGCCCAGAGCCACAAAGAGCTCCGCCAATGTAGACTCGGGGCATATTTTCAGGAATACTGCTATTGCATTAACGAGATCTCTTTGGCCTGCAGTGCTCTGTGGACAACCAAGAGCACAAATCAGTTACGGAGGACCCCATGAACAACCGCTTTATCATCAGCTGGAAAACCCTGCAACGCACCTGGAGCGACTGGCGCAGGAGTGATGCCCTGCCGGGCATTGCACCAGACCTGCCTGAAAAAGATGAAGAGATGGTGATTCAAGTACTCAGCGAGTGTGTTGCTGCACGTCATGGTGCAGTAACCGCGCGCCAGCACGCCGCGAGCATCGGTGAACTATACCTCACCCTCAACAGCAGCGGGCGACGGCGCTTTCTGGAGATCCTCGCGGATGCGGATCAGTTCGGCGTGGATCAGGAGCAGGTGCGCAGGGTTTCCCGTCTGCTGGCCGCAAACGAAGACGAGGAAGAGTTCCGGCAGAATATTCTCAAGCTGCGCGAAGCCCTGGTCTCTCCGCGCCAGCAACTCTTGCAGCAGTTCAACGCCCTGCCCCAGGGGGTCAAGTTTCTCATAGATATGCGTGCGGAACTGCTGGAATTTCTCCCGGATTCGCCCACCCTGAAACGCCTGGACTACGACCTGCAACAGCTCCTCGCCACCTGGTTTGATGTCGGATTTCTTCAGGTCAGACAGATCGACTGGCAGAGCCCGGCGGCCCTGCTGGAGAAGCTCATGGAATATGAGGCGGTACATGTCATCAGCTCGTGGAGCGATCTGCGCCATCGGCTGGAGTGGGATCGACAATGTTACGCATTCTTCCACCCGGCACTGCCGGAAGAACCCCTCATCTTTATCGAGGTAGCCTTGGTCAAGGGGCTGGCCCCAAGCATTCAGGTCCTGCTTGAAGAACACCGCGATGATATTCACCCGGAAGAGGCTGATACCGCGATCTTCTACTCCATCTCCAACGCACAGGCAGGGCTCAAAGGGATCAGCTTCGGCCCTTTTCTGATCAAAAAAGTGGTCGACTCCCTCAGCCACACCCTGCCGAATCTGAAAATCTTTTCCACCCTCTCGCCCATCCCCGGTTTCAGGCGCTGGCTGGAGCAGCTCCTTGCCGACGATACATCTGCACAGGACAAGGAATCTTTCTCTACGGTTCTGGAAGAAGCAGCGCAGGCCCTGGGGGTTGAAGCTAACCTCGCCAGCGTCATTGACCACCCGGACTGGAGGGAGAACCCTCAGGTGTGCGGCTTACTCAAAGAACCACTGCTGACTCTGTGTGCGCGCTACCTGCACCAGCGCCGCGCCAAGGATAACGCTCCCCTCGACCCGGTGGCGCGTTTTCATCTCGGCAACGGCGCCCGCATTGAACAGCTCAACTGGCTGGGGGATGTATCTGCCAAAGGGATGCGCGAATCCTGCGGTCTGATGGTCAACTACCTGTACGCACTTAACGACATCAAGCACAATATCGAAGTCTATTCTCAGGAAAAACATATTGCCGCCGCACCGCGCATCCGCAAACTCCTCAGCGAGCACGAAACCAAGCTGGGGCCGCTATCCGGTCTGCGCCGCTGGGGGAGCCGCAAGGGGCGCTGAGGGGAAGGGGCTTGATAGTTTTCATCCAGAAGCGGCCCTGCCCCGAAACCTGGGAACCAAACAGATAGGCAAATTAAACTTCAGGAAGACTTGCAAGCAACTGGGTGATCTTATCGATTCTAACTTGTATGTCAGGTTCCATTTCTGCCCCTCTTTTCCCCGCGTCATTGAGGACTTGATCCGCAATCTTGGTTCACTGCCTGCCAGCAAGCTCCGATGTGGTTCGTGCCTCACCACATCCTATGAGGATATACGTTTAGGGCTATAACAGTTCCGCTTTAAGCTGTTTTTCGAAAAAGGCCCTGATCTGTTTTTTACTCACATTTTCTTCAGGTGCAAGATGGGTTATCATATCGTCTTCAATATCTTCTATGTACAGCAACGCAACGCAGAACAGCTTAAACGTCAAGCCTCTTACAATGGGTTGCGCACATTCAAAAATCGTTCTTACACTCATACCATGCTTAACCATACAGTATAAGTCATAATAATCTCGGTACTTTGCCCGTACAAACAGCACATTGGTCTTCATAGCTGCAATCGCATCCAAACTCGCAATATTCAATGTTTGCGGATGTTCAGGTCGAAGAAAAGACCATTGTGCATTAAAAAAAGTGACTTTCACCCCATTCAGCAAAAGATCCAACTGTTCGGGACTTTTATTGATCACTTCGTAGCTCGAAAATTGCTGAGCACACTGCAGGATAAGGGTTGCGTCAAACGAATCTGAATAAGTAAAGAAATCTAAATCTTCACTTTTCCTGTGGCGCAAATACAGCGCCAGTGCCGATCCCCCGACCAGACAATAATCACACAGAAAAGGGGTATTTTCATGCAGCGTTTGCAGGACATCCCTGGTTTCATCCAGCAAGTAATCGAAGTTTATCGGCTCTAGATCTTTGATGTTCAGCAAAATAACCAGCCTCCACATCCATATTAAAAAACACCCTGGCTAAAAAATAATTAAGGCGCTTAAAGCGTGAATCTGTAAGCACCCTGTTTTCCCACACCTGTTTGACGAACCGTTGCCCATACAGCAAGAAAACCTTTTGTATATCCTCTAAAGAGGCATACTTCAGCACCGTTTCAACCAACAATTGCCCCTTTTCGATACTGTAGTCTTCTGCCGGATCGTAGCTCCACAATAACCCTTTGTATTTAATCTTAGTGTAAAGAGAATCCTTTGCCTTTTCTGTTGCGGCAATCCGCGAAACTGCAGCAGTTGACATGCGCAGGTGCGCAGCAATTTCACTTTGCTTATACCCGGCGTGCAGCGCCTGGTATATTGCCCAGTTTCGCTCAATCTTTGAAGCACCTGTCTTGAAATAATCCGCAAGGGGTGGTCCTTTTTTAGTAAGCAAAACGTCACTGCCCTTTTCTATTCGAGAGTTTTTGGCATGTTTAAAGCGTCAGCTCCATGCTGTTAAAAGAGCTATACATCAAGCTGCATTTTAACATAAATATGCAGATGCATCCCGCGCTCTTTGTCTTTTGTTTATTAAGGTTCCACTCCACCCAACGTCATTGCGGACTTGATCCGCAATCTCCTCTTCACGCAGATCCTGAATCAAGTTCAGGATGACGGTGGTTTCGCACAAAGGATTAAAGCCCAACCCTGATGCGGCTCGCAGTCACAAAAAGTTCCGGCAATATAGACCCTGGGCATATTTTCAGGCAGACATAAGCTGAGACTGTCAACCGATACTATGTATCTATCAGGGGTTCGATCACCAGATGGAGATTGCGCTTTGCGGTGCTGTA
>Ga0265293_10009299_pt1 | contig 14174 bp, 11 predicted proteins | sample Munlanlewell138R_FD_192505 | JGI IMG/M metagenome (GOLD analysis project Ga0265293, IMG submission 192505) | Leachate microbial communities from a municipal landfill in Southern Ontario, Canada - Leachate well 138R | ecosystem: Engineered > Solid waste > Landfill > Unclassified | place: Canada...
CCAACCAACCTGTGATGCTAAACAAGGCGCTAATTCTTGCTTACACAAAGGAGCGGGATATCAATTCGGACAATCTAATTCAAGAATTTGAACCGCTTGCCGAGGATGCGTTTTCCCACCCCTACGATGTTATAGATTACTTAAACAGTAAGGGTTTTAAGTTTCGCTACATCAAGCGCAAGGGCTTGATACCGTTTGACCTTCCCGCCGACTACCGCACAGATGGACTAGAGATAAAAAATATGGCAGTTTTGGGGCGGTTTCCTTTAGCCAACAGTATTTATAATGATTACCTTGCTCTAGAAAAGTACAATCTCACATCCCCGTCCATAGATGCCCTGTTAAATATACAAAAAAAGAAAATGTCTTTTAAAGAAAGGCGGCGCATTCAAAAAAAGCGTGAACCTGCCTCTTTTTATGAGATACACGACTTAGACTATGCTCAAGAGCGTGCGCTGGAGGAAATAAACCGCAAAGAAAATGTGGTGATATACGGACCGCCCGGCACTGGGAAGTCGCAAACGATTGTCAATGTGATAAGCGATGCGCTATGCAAACAAAAGCGTGTGCTTGTCGTTAGCCAAAAACGGGCGGCGCTAGATGTTGTTTTTAACAGGTTGGGTAAGCTTAGCTCAAAAGTGATTATGATTCCCGACCCAGAAAAAGATAAGTTTAAGTTTTTTGAGCGAGTGAAAGCGATGCACGAGGCGGCATCTGCTACCGATTATGACGAAAATAAGAAAAAGCACAGTCGGGTTGAACTTAACATTAAAGAGGAACTTGACACTCTGCAAAAGATAAGCGATACTTTGTTTAACAAAACCGAGTTTGGACTCACTAGGCAGGAGATGTATGCGGCAAGCTATAATATTGGGAAAGATACCTCCGATTATAAATTTTATGAACAACTCAAAAAAACGCCCATTGTAAGAAAAAACTATCCCGAACTTAGGGACGACCTAACGCTGATAACGGATAAAAGTCTTGTTTCGCTATATATTGCACAGCGAGAACTCATCAAGGAAAATGAGATGGTGCGCCATATTTTACCCAATATCGATATGCATCAACTCAAAGAGGCGCAAGCATTTTTGTACAACACCCTATCCAAAAGCATTACCCCGTTTGATACATCAAAATATCCTTACAGCCGATATCTTACCACATTTTATCTTGAACAAGCCGCCCCAGATAGGCGCTCTATTAGGAATGTGGCAAGCATTATTACGGATATTGAACATCCAAATCTATCAAAAATGCTAAAAGTATCGGCGTTTCCGCTGTTTTGGATAATGTTTCCCTTCCTCAAACTCAAGTACGATGAATTTTTGGAAGATATAAAAATTGACTTAAATATAGCCAAAGCCGCTCTTGACAGGTATCAATCGGAATACAATATTCTTAACAAAGTGCTAGACCCCGAGGGGTTTGCCCTCGCCATAGGCGGGCTGATAAACGGGAATACCGCATTTTTGCAAAAACTTGCAAGCGCATTGGATAATTATGTTAAAGTTAGGGATATGCAGGCAGCCTTGTCCTCTTTGAGTGACGGGGTAAAACTGCTTCTTGACTTTGCTTATGAAAATTCCGACCACTCCCTATACTCAATGGAGCTTGCCGTTGGCAAAATTTTGCCTATAAGGATTTATCACGAGATTATTAGCAACGACATTTATGTGGAGGAGTTTTTAAGCAAGACTGTCACATTTGACGACTTGAGAAACCGCATTCTTGCCCTCAAGACCGAACAGAGAGGAATAAGCCGCTTACTTGCGTTTGATTCTTTTACCAAAACCTATATTGACCACATAAAAAATGCGCCTGAATCTAAAGATTTCCTATACGAAATACAAAAACAGCGTGCGCTAAAGCCAATACGGGTTATGTTTGAGTATTTTGAGGACTACTTAATGAAACTGTTCCCCTGTTGGCTGCTTAGCCCCGAAGTGGTAAGTACAATATTGCCTCTCAAGGCGGATATGTTTGATTTGGTTGTCTTTGATGAGGCAAGTCAGATATTTATAGAATCCGCCCTACCCGCTATTTATCGTGGCTCTCGTGTGGTTGTCGCAGGCGACAACAAGCAGCTGCGCCCTACTGCGGGGTTTGTAAAGCGGTACTTTGGCGACGACAGCTTATCGGGCAAAGACTTAGCGGTGCAAGCGGCGCTTGAAGTGGAAAGTCTGCTTGACCTTGCTACCGCAAGATATTCACCCGTTTATTTATCCTACCATTACAGAAGTAACTTTGCAGAGCTTATAGACTTTAGCAATGCCGCTTTTTACGATAACAAGCTGCAAATTGCCCCCAATATAGTTAGAAAAAACGGCGTTGCGCCAATAGAGCGCATAAAAGTAAAGGGACAATGGCAAAACCGCCGCAATCACGAGGAGGCAGCCGCTGTTGTCAAGCTGGTTAGGACGATTTTGCGGGAGAGGGAATACAACGAAAGTATAGGCATAGTGACATTTAATGTGGAGCAAAAGGAATATATTGAGGACCTATTGGATGCCGAGTGCGACAAAGTAAAGATATTTGCCCGCCAATATGCAGAGGAACAAAACCGTGTTGAGGACGGGGAAAGCCGAGGAATCTTTGTGAAAAACTTGGAAAATGTGCAGGGTGAGGAGCGGGACATCATAATATTTAGCATTGGCTATGCGAAAAATGAAAACGACAGGGTGGTCGCTCAGTTTGGCTCGCTGTCTATGGAGGGCGGGGAGAACCGTCTTAATGTTGCCGTTACCCGTGCAAAAAAGAAGGTGTATGTGGTAACAAGCATAGAGCCAGAGGAACTTGACCGCTCACAAACGGCTAAAAATAATGGACCTAAACTACTAAAAAAATATCTGCATTATGTGCGGGCGGTGTCCGATTGCAACTACAAAGAGGTAAAAAATATACTGTCGTCCATATATACCGAAAGGAATGAGATAGACCCCGTGGGCGCATATGAGGCACAAATTAAAAGCGCTTTGGAGGCGCTTGGCTACACGGTGGATATCAACCTTGGCAACACCAAATACAAGCTGTCGCTTGGAGTTTTTGACAAGGAACTCAATAGATATGTTCTTGGGATAGAGTGTGATTATCAAGCATTCTATTCAAGCCCGAGCGTGTTGGAGCGTGATGTATATCGTATAAAGTTTTTGGAAAGTCGAGGTTGGAAAATTGTGCGGGTATGGTCTAGAGATTGGTGGCTATCACGAAAGAGAGTGTTGGACTCTCTAATTGCCGCAATCGAAAAAGAAAAAAGCTTGATTAAAGAGGCAATAAATCGCAGTTAACACACAATAACTACATTCAATAAGCAAGCAACCATCGTCTTAAATTATTATTAATTAAATAATCATATATAATCTATATTTGTAAGGAGAATATAACAATGACCGCTTTTTTTTGCGATAGCAATTGTGAACTCTGGTGGGAAACCGCCAACAGCCTTGGCATAAAAAATATTATCAAAATGCCCTACACCATCAGCGGTGAGGAAAAATTTTATGACCTTGGCAAAGACTACGATGCCAAAGATTTTTTTGACAAGATAAGAAAGGGTAATATCCCAATTACATCTGCCCTCAACCCCGAAAACTATAAGGAATATTTTGAGCCGTTTTTCAAGGCGGGAGAGGATATTTTTTATGTTAGTTTTTCCTCTGAAATGAGCGCTACTTTTAAGTATATGGATATGGCGGTGGCGGAACTATCCAAAACCTATCCCGATGTGAAATTTACCAGATACGATACAAAGGGCATAAGTCTTTCCGCAGGATTGTTAGTTTATATAGCGGCAAAAGCGCACAACGAAGGCAAGTCCACCGATGAGATTATTGCACTCCTAGACACCCTTAAAAACTATACCAACTGCTCCATAGTAGTGGACGACCTGCAACATCTAAAGCGTGGCGGACGACTGTCAGGGTTTCAAGCTTTTGCGGGCGGAATGCTAAATATCAAGCCGATTATCAAGCTTTCCAAGTTGGGAACGCTATTTTCTGCCGCTAAAGTTATGGGCAGGAACAAGGCATTTGCCACTATTGCAGATGAAATAATTGCAGATGCCGCAAACACAGCATATCCCATTGCAATTATGGATGCCGATTGCCGTGCAGAAAGCGATAGGATTGCCCAAAAAATTAAAGCAGCCCTGCCCGATGTTGAGATTTGGCAGCAAAGTGTAGGTCCTGTTATAGGCACGCACTGCGGACCGGGAACAATAGGCATTTGCTATATTGGAAACAAGGAAAGACCAGATAATCTTTAAAAAATCCCTATTCGCTGGGCGGTGAGCCTTTACGGGTTTTGTCAAAGGGCAGAAAGTCGTCCTCCGCCTCTCGGGAGTCACAGCTAAAAATTGTTTCTATTGTCACGCCCCGCCTTAGTATTCCGTAACCGTACTTCTTGCGCAAGCGGTCTACACTTATGTCTAGCTTGGACTTTTTTTCGCCCTCGCTGGCAAATATATCTGTTTGTACATACTCGCCTCCGCTCACCAACCCGTAGGCGCTTATCGTAACCATACGCAAGGGCAGCATACGGCTAAAGTCATAATTTGCCTTTAATAAGTCCAATGCTTTTGTCGCAATATCGTAGGCGGAACTTGTGGGAGAAAATAACTTGCCTTGCCTAGAGGTGTTCTTAAAGCGTGTATCACGATAATATATGGATACTCCGGAGGCAAGCATTTCACTCTGCCGCAAGCGAAACCCCACCATCTCAGACAACGCAAATATTATGCTTGTTGCATCGCCAAAATTGGTGATATCTTGCGCTGTTGTAGTGCCGTTACCCACGCTGTCGGGAATATGTTTTTCCGTGTAGCACTTTACCGATTCGCTATCCTCACCCCTTGCATACTCGGATAGCTTTGCTCCCGCCTTACCAAACTGCCGCACCAAAAAATCTTGGTCGGCACGGGCTAAGTCCCCTATTGTTTTTATATTAAATCTATCCAATCTTTCTGCTGTTGTCCGTCCAACATATAATAGTTGCGATACGGGCAGTTTCCAAGCGATATCTTTATAATTATCCTTATCGATTATAGTTACGGCATCTGGCTTTTTTATATCGCTCCCAAGTTTTGCAAATATCTTGTTGTAAGAAACCCCCACCGATACAGTAAGTCCGCCTGTCTTTTCCTTTACACGCAAGCGCACCTTGTCTGCTATTTCCTTGCCGCTGCCAAACAGCTTTTGGCAACCCGTAACATCTAGCCAGCACTCATCTAAACCAAAACTCTCCACTTCCGAAGTAAATTCGGTGTAGACACTGTATACTAGCGAAGAAAACTCCGCATATTTTTTATAAGTTGGCGGAACAAGCACTAAATTGGGGCATTTTTGCATAGCTTTCCATACAGGCTCTGCTGTCTTTACCCCCACGGACTTTGCCGCCATATTTTTTGCAAGAATTATGCCGTGCCTTTTTTCGGGGTCGCCGCACACGGCAACAGCGTGACCCTCTAGCTCGGGATGCAATAGCATTTCTACCGACGCAAAAAAATTATTTAAATCGCAATGTAATATTACCCTGTCTTTCACAAGTTAATTATACCACAATTAGCTCATAGTATTAAAGGGTGAGGGCAGCATTATTGCTTATTTTAGAAAAAAGCGTTAGTTAAGCAGGCTTTTTTGTGATTGTTTAATGTATTCTTCTTTTAAATCCCTATATAGTCGGCTGATAGCAAGCACATACCTTTCTCGCTCGGCATCCGTTAGAGATGCATAAAGTTCTTCATCTATCAACCGCCCCAATGCGCCGTACTCTATGCCCGCAAACATTAACTCGACAATTTTTTTGTAGTAGCCATACAATTCTTCGCCCGATACAATGCGTGAATTAACTAGGTATGCCTTGTTGTTGATACCTACCCTATTAATCTCGCACAACTCACGGTAGTCATTGGCAACCAATCTTTGTTTTGCCTCGTTTACAAATTGCTTATAAGAGGAAACTGCCCTCTTTGCTCTTGCCATAAGTACCTCCAAAAATTCTTATTGTATGCACAAATTATACTACATACCGCCCCGCCCTGCCCCTCAACCGACAAAATATGCTAAATAAAGCGAAATTTAGATATTGGCAAGGATTTTTGCCGCAAAAAAACTTATAAAAATTATCAAACCAAGTATTTGCACTTGACAAAAATGGCAGAATATTATATTATAGTAAAGTTAACACTAAAAAGAGGAGGTGATAATATGTCGACAGTCAATGTGAAAGAAAACGAAACATTGGATAGCGCTATCCGCAGATGGAAGAAGAAATGCGCCAATGACGGTATAATCGGTGACCTCCGCAGAAAAGAACACTATGAAAAACCCAGCGTACGCCGCAAAAAGAAATTAGAGGCGGCACGCAAGCGTATGTACAAATAATAGGTTGTTCTTGTTTAAAAACGATTTAAGACAAAAGCCCTTTGGATAACTAAAGGGCTTTTTGCTTTGTATTTAGGTTTTGTTTTGCTATATATATTTAACCCATTATTGGGGTCTTTCCTTTTTGAGGCTATCCATTTTGTGCTAACCCTTTTTGTGGCTAAGTTGCCTTGGGCTACCCTTTTTGCTAAGCAGTTTTGGAACTACCCTTTTTGGGGATAACCTTTTTGCTAAGCAGTTTTGGAACTACCCTTTTTGGGGATAGCCCTATTTGGGGCTAACCTTTTTGCTAAGCAGTTTTAGAACTACTACCCTATTTGGGGCTAAGTCGTTTTTGGGTCTAACCCATTTTTTCGGAGAGTTGCTCACCGCCCAAAATGTGTATGTGTAGGTGGTATACGCTTTGGCAACCGTCTTTTCCCTTGTTGGACACAAGGCGAAAACCGTTTTGTAGTCCTAGTGTGTCCACCAAAGTTGATAACTTTTTGAGTGCCTTGCCAAGCACAACCGCCTCGGCGTCACTCATTTGGCATATATCGGAATAATGGGCTTTGGGTATGAGTAGATAGTGCTTTTTAGCTTGAGGATTGATGTCGGCAATGATAAACATATCCTCGTCCTCGTATAGTTTTTTTGAGGGTATTTCCCCTTTTGCAATCTTGCAAAAAATACAATTATCCATTAATAACATCTCCTTTTAAACCGTCTTTGTATATCTCTTTGGGAATAACAAGTGCTTGCTTTTCCTTTGTAGCAGCATAGACTCTAATGTAATATTCGGAGTAACCTACTCGCAAACCTCCGCTATCTCCCTCAAACAAAACTTTTTGCGGGGTTTGCAGCATTTTATTTAGATAGTCTATACGCAAATCGTCTTTTACTGCGGTAAGCCGCTCCCGCCTGTCTTTGATTATTTCGCTAGACAACATAGGCAGTGCGGCGGCTTTAGTTCCCTCTCGCTTGGAAAAAGGGAATATGTGTATGTCGGCAAATCTAGCCCGCTTTGCAAACTGCAAAGTGTTTACAAAAGCTTCCTCTGTTTCGGTGGGATAGCCAACAATAATATCCGTTGTGATAGCCGCATTGAGGTTGTAGCTTCTTATCATTTCCGCCTTTTGCAAATACTCATCTGCGGTGTAGTGCCTGTTCATATCCCTCAACACCCCATTGTCGCCGTGCTGCAAGGATAAGTGAAAATGCGGACAAAAGTTTTTAAGGGAAAAGAGCGCATCCAAAAGCTCCTTATTTACTCCCTCCACATAAAATGAGCCTAAGCGTATGCGTGCATTGGTGTCTTTGATTTGGTTAATTAATGCGGCTAGGCTTGTGTTGTTGTCTTTGCCGTACTTGGAAAGATTTATGCCTGTTATCACAATTTCGCCCGAAGTTTGGGACAATAGCTCTATCTCTCTCTTTGCCGCTTGCACTTCTCTTGAACGAGAACGCCCACGGAGATGAGGAATAATACAGTAGCTGCAAAAGTTATCGCAACCGTCTTGTATTTTCACATAAGCCCGTGTTCGGTCACCCGTAGGAGCATATATGGTATCCTGATACTCATTTGGTATGGCACTGTCAAACACCGTGCTTTTACCAATATAGTCTAGAATCTTATCCCTGTCTTGCACGCCGGAAACAAACGGTATACCCTTTTTTATATAATAATCTTGGTTGGCTTGTGAGGCGCAACCAGATACCATAATAAACGCATCGGGATTTATATGCTTTATGCGTGAGATAATTTGACGGGATTTTCTCTCCGCCTCTGATGTCACGGCGCAGGTGTTTATGATATATACATCTGCTGCGACTAACTCACTAAAAGCGGTATAGCCCTTATCCCGCAAGCCGCCTATAAGTGAGTCGCATTCGTATTGGTTGACCTTGCAACCCAAATTGAATACCACAACTTTTCTGCTCATAGTTCACCCAGCGCAGACATTGTTAGGGTAAGAGCGGCTATTGCGGCGGTTTCTGAGCGCAATGTTCTCTTGCCTAAACTCACGCAAGTTATGCCCTCGTCTTTTGCTTGCTGTACTTCCTCGGCGGTGAATCCGCCCTCACTGCCAATATATATTGCGGCGTTTTTTCCCTTGTCTTTTTCGCCTATTGCATTGGCAATAGACCCCTCGCCTTGCTCCTCGTAGCATAGCAGTCTGTTTGCAATATTGTAAGAAAATGCTAGTGCATCATTAAAAGAAACGGTGTTGTGAAGTACAGGCAGACACGCCCGCCCACATTGTTTTGCCGCCTCACGAATAATGCGCTCTAAGCGCTCCTTGCTAACCTCTTTTATATTCGTACGCTCGGAAATAAACGGGCAAATATCTGTTGCGCCAAGCTCCACCGCCTTGCGCACAATAAAGTCAAACTCCTTGCACAGCCCTTGCAGTAATATAATTTGCCCTTGGGGTTCGGTGTTGTTTTCTTTTTTTTCAATCACTTGGGCGGTTAATCTGTCTTTATCTATCTGGGTAATCCGTGCCAAATAATCGTACCTATCGCCTGTTGCAACTATAATTAGGTATCCAACTTTGTGGCGGGTGGTCTTAACGGCATGATAAAACTCCTCTCCCTCTAGGGTAATAATATTATCTATTGGTGCAGGAGCAAAAAACCTCTTTATGTCCATTGTCTTTGTCCTTTAATCTTTGCTAAACATAAGCGCATTCCACTCACCCATTGCGGGGGCTTGCAGTAAAGTAAAAGCTTTTTCCTCAAAAGCGGTGATTACCGCTTGCTTTTTTTCGTGAATAATGCCAGAGGCAATCAACTTGCCTCCCTCTTTTATGTTTGAGGGTATGAGGGTTGCCAATCTTATTAAAATATCCCCCGTAAGATTTGCAAGCACAATATCGGATTTTTCTACCGTGTTTTCCACAAGGTCGCCCTTTTCGATTTTTACAAGCGCTTGCACACCGTTTAATACGGCATTTTCCTTAGCCGCCTGCACGGCAACACTATCTATATCGCACATATAAATGTCGCTAGCGCCCGCCTTTGCAGCCGCTATCCCTAACACTCCGCTACCCGTGCCAATATCTAGCACGCTCTTTTTATTAAAGTCGATATGCGACATAAGCTCAAGGCACAGTCTAGTAGATTCGTGTTCGCCCGTGCCAAAAGCCATAGATGGGTCTATTTTAATCTCTATTTTTCCTTCTTGATTTTTGTAGTCCTCCCACTCGGGCAGTACAACAAACCGCCCCGCCTCTATCCCCTTGTAATGCTCTTTCCAATTGCTTAGCCAATCAACAGGACGGTAGTCTTGGACCTCTATTTTTAGGCTGCCCATATCTATGCCACTTAATTTATCAAGCTCCGCTTTCAACTCCTCTAACTTTGAGTTTAATTCGGTTTGGGATACAAAAGCGCTAATTTTGGTTTCCCTATCTAATCTTTTGAATAAATCATTATTAATATAATCCCAGCGAATATCGCTTTTGAGAACATCTTGGATAACATTGGGGTCGTCAAATTTCACCCCCGATACACCTATTGCAAAAAAAGCGGCTGCTACATAGTCTGCGCCCTCTGCGGTTGTATTAACAATAATTTCTTTGTACATTTTTACAACCTTTTTAGTGTCTTTTCGTATTTTTCACGCTTTTCGTACTTGCCATCTTTAAGGACATCTTGTAAGCCTTGTAACTGCCGTTTTTGTTTGGACGATAGGTCTTTGGGGATATCTATAATTATCTTTACAAAGAGGTCGCCATATACATCTTTGCGCAAATGCTTTATTCCCTTGCCCTTTACCCTAATTATAGTTCCGTCTTGCGTTCCCTCGGGAATCGTTACTTTTACCGACTTGGTGAGGGTGGGAATTTCTAAGTTTGCCCCAAGTATTGCCTCCGTTACGGTGATTGGTAAATCCATTTTGAGGTTTACACCATCTCTTATAAACAAGATATGGGGCTGCACACGGAAAACTATGATAAGGTTGCCGTTAGCACCGTTGTTTGTGCCTGACGAACCTTCGTTTTGCATAGTTAGCATTTGGTTGTTGTCCACCCCTGCGGGTATTTTTACTTTTACTGTGCGCTGCGCCCTAACCCTGCTTCTGCCACGGCACTCCTTGCATTGCTCAACAATGATTTTCCCTGTGCCGTTGCACATATCACATATACGCTCATTTTGCATCATACCCAGCATTGTTCTTTGGTTAAAAACAACTCTGCCGCTGCCGCCGCACTTGGTACAAGTCTTGTAAGCCGTGCCGTCCTTTGCTCCCGTGCCTTTGCAGGGGGCGCATTTTTCCACCCGTGAATAAGTAACTTCCTTTTCTACGCCAAATGCCGCCTCTTCAAATGTGAGCTGCATCCCCACTTCTATGTCGTCGCCCGTCCTATCTGCCGTGCGCCTTGTGCCGCCGCCGGAAAATGCGCTGAATATATCGCTAAATATATCGCCAAAGCCACCAGAAAAGTTTGCGCTAAAACCGTCACTGCTAAAACCTTGAGGTCCGTTTTCGTTGCCGTATTGGTCGTAAGCCGCCTTTTTTTGCGGGTCGCTTAACACCTCGTATGCGTGCTGCACATCTTTAAACTTTTGCTCCGCATCCGCTTTTTCTTTATCGGATGCAGTTCCATATAAGTCGGGGTGGTATTTTTTAGCAAGATTGCGATATGCGGACTTTAATTCGTCCGCACTCGCATTTTTGTTTACTCCTAATGTCTTATAGTAGTCTGCTGCCATTTTGTCCTTTATTATTAATTGCTAAACAGCATTATATTTGTGGTTTTTATTGAATGTCGTCGGGGTTAACATTTATTGTTGTGCCGTCATCGTTGTCATCCTCCGGCATACCCTCTGCCCCGCCTTGCGTGTCTTGGTATAGCTTGGTGAATATGGGGTTGCTTATCCGACTAAGTTCCTCGGTGATTTCCTTTACCGTTTCGGCATCCTCTGCCTTTTCTAATTTTTCTTTTGCCTCTTTTGCCGCATTTTCTAGGGCTGTCTTGTCCTCTTCGGTTACTTTATCCGCATTTTCTAGCAGGAATTTATCTATGGCAAGTATGAGTTGCTCGGCGGTGTTTTTCATCTCGATAAGTTCACGCCTTTTTTTGTCTTCCTCGGCAAACTGCTCCGCCTCTTTTACTGCCTTGTCTATGTCGGCATCGGTGAGGTTTGTGCTTGCGGTTATCGTAATGTTAGCCGACTTGTTTGTACCCTTGTCCACCGCCGTTACCGATACTATGCCGTTGGCGTCAATGTCAAACGATACTTCTATTTGCGGCACGCCACGCATTGCGGGAGGAATTCCTGTAAGCTCAAAGCGCCCTAAGGTCTTGTTGTCTGCCGCCATAGCACGCTCGCCTTGCAACACATGGATGTCTACCGACGGTTGATTGTCTGCCGCTGTGGAGAATACTTGCGATTTTTTGGTGGGGATTGTAGTGTTTCTATCTATTAGTTTGGTGAACACACCGCCCAAAGTTTCTATACCCAATGAAAGCGGAGTTACATCAAGCAACAACACATCTTTAACATCGCCGCTAAGCACGCCCGCTTGAATTGCTGCGCCAAGCGCCACGCACTCATCGGGGTTGATGCCCTTGTAAGGCTCTTTGCCCGTTATGCTCTTTACCGTATCTGCCACGGCGGGAATGCGGGTAGAGCCGCCTACCAATACCACTTTGTCTATGTCGCTTGCCTTTAGCTTTGCGTCTTTCAATGCTTGTATTGCGGGTGCAATCGTTGCCTTTACAAGGTGGGCTGTCATATCGTCAAACTTAGCCTTGGTTAAGTCCATATCAATATGGAGCGGTCCGTTAACTCCAACGGTAATAAAGGGTAAGTTTATATTTGTTTTGGTTACGCCCGAAAGTTCGATTTTTGCCTTTTCTGCCGCCTCTCGCACACGCTGAATAGCCATTTTGTCCTTATTGAGGTCAATGCCGTTGTTGTTTTTGAACTCGGCAACTATCCAATCCATAACCACCTTGTCGAAGTCGTCACCGCCCAAACGGGTATTGCCGTTGGTGGCAAGAACTTCAAATACTCCGTCGCCAAGCTCAAGGATAGATACATCGAATGTGCCGCCGCCTAAGTCGTATATCAGTATCTTTTGAGATTTGCTCTCGTCCTTATCCAAACCATATGCAAGCGCTGCGGCGGTTGGCTCGTTGATTATCCTAAGCACCTCCAGCCCTGCTATCTTGCCTGCGTCTTTGGTTGCCTGCCTTTGGCTATCGGAAAAATATGCGGGAACAGTGATAACCGCTTGGGTCACCTTTTGCCCCAAATATGCCTCGGCATCATTTTTTAACTTTGTTAGCAGCATTGCCGATATCTCTTGAGGGGTGTAATTTTTGCCGTCTATGTTAACCTTAAAGCCCGTACCCATCTCTCTCTTGATTGAGGCTACCGTTCTTTCGGGATTTACTACCGCTTGTCTTTTTGCAACTTGTCCCACAAGACGCTCGCCGTCCTTGGAAAAACCTACAACGGACGGTGTTGTGCGTCCGCCCTCGGCGTTGGGGATAACAACGGACTCGCCGCCCTCCATTACCGCCACGCAAGAATTAGTTGTACCTAAATCGATTCCTATTACTTTTGCCATTTATTCTTATCTCCTTTTTATATAATATTTATATGTATACTAAAGCGGGTATATATTACTTGCCCACCTTAACCATAGCGTATCTTATCACTTTGCCTGCACGAATGTAACCTTTTTGCAAAACTTCTACTATCAAACCGCTGCGCTCCTCGTCCTCTACCTGCATAATTGCATCGTGAAAGTCGGGATTGAAAGGTTTGTTCAAGCTCTCTACTTCCTCCACCTCGTGCTTGGATAGGAAGGATAGTATTTGTTTGTGTATTAGTCCCACACCTTCGGCAACGGCGGCATCTTTTATCATTGTTAGAGCCGTTTCTACCGTATCTACTATGGGGAGCATCCCCAAAATTATCTCATTGCCTCCGTCATAGCGTGCTTGCTTTACACTATCGTTGTTCCGCTTGCGGTAATTTTCAAACTCCGCTTGCACACGCTGGGCAAGCTCTTTGTACTCTTTTACTTTACTGTCGGCTATTTGCAGCAGCTTTTCTGCGTCCAAAACTTCCTCTGTATCACAAGGCGCTTGCTCCTCGCTGTTATTTAACACTTCTTCCCCTACCTTGTCATTATTTTTTTTCATCCTTGCCTCCTTGGGGTTTTATTATTGTATCCAATGCCTCGCCCACATAGGACAAAACAGACATAACCTTGGAATAGTCCATTCTCTCCGGACCGATAACGCCGGCATGACCTATCTCTTTGCCGTTTATCATATACTTTGCTGTCACTATGGCGCATTTGTCCATACCGCCTGTTTCGTCCTTGCCAATTTTAACACTAAATTCGATGTCGTTGGTGTCGCCGCCTATCAAACCTGCAATGTGCTTTCGGTCGTCTATTATCGAAAGGAAGTTTCTTGCCGATTCCACACTCGCCTCGGGATAGGTTAAAATTTTGTTCTCACCCTCTAAAATCACATCCTCGTCACAGCCCTCGCAATAGGACAAGAGCAGCGCTAGCACACTATTGATAAGCTCTCTAAAGTCATTAAGCTCCCGCTCCAAAACGGAGGGAATAGTTTTTAGGGCGGCAACGGTCTTGCCAGAAAAAACTTTGTTGATAAGGTTGTTTGCGTCTTGCAAAAATTTTTCGTCTTTATAATCCACATTGATAATTTTATCTCTAATAATACCGCTGTCGGTGATTATCACCACCAAAATAGACCTGCCGTCTAGACCAACCAGCTTGATATCTTTTATGGTAACATTATTAATATTTTTTAATACTAT
>Ga0265293_10009301_pt1 | contig 14173 bp, 17 predicted proteins | sample Munlanlewell138R_FD_192505 | JGI IMG/M metagenome (GOLD analysis project Ga0265293, IMG submission 192505) | Leachate microbial communities from a municipal landfill in Southern Ontario, Canada - Leachate well 138R | ecosystem: Engineered > Solid waste > Landfill > Unclassified | place: Canada...
AGTAGGGGTGGAGGTAGTGCCTAGTCTACTTCCTGTCCAGCCGGAAGTAGGGTTTTCAATGTCCATTGCATAGTTTTCTTTAGCGTAAATCCTGGCGTTGAGTAAAGCTGATGGATCGGCAATTTCGAAACTACCGGTACCTAATACGCTGACGGCTTTGAGATTCTTAGCGCCCCAGACAGCGCCAAAGCCTCCTTGGCCTGCTCCATTTCCAGCATCGTGGATTAGAGCGGCAGTTCGACTCAGGTTTTCACCGGCAGGTCCAATGGTTAAAACGGCAGGACGTTGGGTGGTTCGGCCAGCATCTCTTGCGGTTCCGGATTGAAACCACTCAGTATAATTAGCGTTGACTTCATTCCAGATCTCCTCTTGAGTTGCAAAGGTATCAAGCCCCCACAGAGACCTTGCATCTTTAATTCGCACATCGCTGTCGCGAATATCCAGCCAGACGGGTTTGTCAGCTTTGCCTTCAATAACGATCCCGTCCCAGCCAGCATATTTTAACATCGGGGCAAAGCGACCGCCGAAGTTACTCCGAGTAAACCAGCCAATCGGATAAGATTGAACACCGATACCCTGAACCTCGCAGCGACCGGAGCCCGAAGGGGTTAGCGTTCCGGAAATCGGAGAAGTCATGATGGTTATGACATTTCGGGGATCAAACCCATCAACTGTCTTGTCCTCACAGAGATCCCAAAAGAGAGCGGATCCAATGCCATGACCACCTACCCACTCCTTATAGTTCTTAGTATCTATACTGGAGATTTTTCTTGTGGTTAAATTAACCCTTAATATTTTGCCAGCATATCCTTTCATAACCCTCATTACCTCCTTCTTAGTCAGTCGGATAACCTAATTTGCCCCAGGCATCATGTTGGCGCAGGTTAACATGATAGCCCAGATCTCCTACCTGTGTCGGAATCTTCTGGGTAAACGTAATGGCACTGACGGGGCAGACCGAAATACAAGCCTGTTTACCGTTGGGGCCACCCTTTTCATTCCAGAAAGGAGTGTTGGCACACAAGTCACATTTTTGCGAGCGTTTTTCTTCGTGGTTCCACAAAACTCGGGCTGGCTGCTGGGGACAGGCTTCGATACACTGCATACAGCCAATGCATTTTCGGGAATCGACTAGGCGGACATTACCGTTTTGGGGATCAGCTTTTAAAGCATTGGTGGGACAGGCCTCTGCGCAAGCAGGAAATGTACACTGCTTACACTGCTCGATTGTCAGGTCGTTTGGCCAAGGTTTAAAAGGGTGTTGCATGACTTGAATTCTAGCTAGGGAGAGACTTTCCCGTCCCTCATGAGCCAGAGAACAAGCTAACATACAGGTAACGCAACCTTGGCACTTTTTGGTGTCGACGAGAATATAGCCTTCGGAGGCCGCAATTGCGATCATTCCATCGCCTAACGTAAGTAGTTTCGGCAGAGCACCGCCAAACCCGACTCCGATAGCGACTCCGCTAACCATTTTCAGGAATGAACGGCGGGAATACTCTTTACTTTTGACTTTTTTATCAGCCATTTTTAGTGTACTCTCCTTTCCGATGCGGTGATTGTCGAGCCTTTCAGTTTTTTCTTTGGCTCTGGGTCTGGAAGGGTTTCACCGGTAATCTCTTCATACCACAGGGCATGGTTGTGCTTGACATACTCTAGTGGTACGTAACCGATGAGCATGGATTTAATTAGCGGCCAGGACCACGGTACGATAGAGGAGAGGACAATATGGGCAACCAGGTTTATCAGAACCAGAATGGCCGCTACATCATGTAGGAAAGTGGTTACTCCCATCAAAGTTTCGGGAAGGTTCCAGTAGTGAGCGGCTACTTTGATGATTCCGGTAAGGATAATTAACCCAACCGATAATACCCATAATGGATAAGAGAGACGCTCGCTAGCTAAATATTTGCCCTCCTTTTTTGGCGTAGCCAAGCCCAACTTTGCCGCGTAGTGCGCAATAGCATCGCCCAAATCATGGGCGGCCGGCATGTGATCTTTGAGTTTGCCGCTGACTAAGACATCGGTGACGTGCATGGTGACACTGAACATAAACACGAGCACACCGATGAAGTGGAGATTGAGCATAAAGCCAACCATTTGTGGAGTGTTAACTAGCCTTGGAATAAAGAGAAAACCAAGATACACTCCGGTTATCAACAGCACCAGACAGGATAGGGCATGCCCCCAGTGAATGAGAAATGCAGTCTCATCATGCCGGAGGACCCTGCCATCCAAAACTTCCACTGGCTTGCGTGTAGCCGCGCTGCCAGCAAACACCCCAAGAAAGACGGCAATCGGAATTAGCCACCCGTACTCGGTGAATAGTAGATTGTATTTGTAGGAACCAGCAAAGGATGCACGGTACAAGTACAGCTGAGAGGCTTCATAGGCAAGGCAAATGCCTAACGCGAAGACCGCCAACAGCACAATTGTTGATGTCGAACGTTTCACCAATATTACCCTCCTTTACATCTTCATCTTTCCTCGGCATCTGTCAGTAGTTTAGCTGCCACCCCCTTCCCTTGTTAGCCAAATACTTCCATTTTTCTTCGAAAATATCGTTACTTGCATTTTGTTAACCAGGTTAACAATCGGGCAAAAATTTTTTAGTCTTCCGGCCAGTCCAGCATCGAATCCATGGTTAAAATGAAGTCATTAAAGCCACGTAGAAAACGGATAATCGTCGCTTTCTCCTCTTGGCTATACCCGTCTAATTTGTTATGGATATGGTTAAAAGCATTACGGTATGTTTTGGTAAACCGCTCATGGACTAGCTCGCCCCGGTCAGTTAGTTTAACAAGTACATCTTTTTTGTTTTCCGGTGCTTTATAGCGTTCGACTAAGCCCATGGACTTTAATTTGGAGGTCATTTTAGATACTGCGCTTTTAGAAATACCTAGTATTTGAGCAAGATCGGTTACATTGATATCAGGATTATGGTGAATAGTGTCGATGAAACGGAGCTGCGATGAGTGCAAGGGAAAGCCGACACCTAAGTCACGCCGCTTGTACTCGTGATGAATGGCGTTAGTCAAGATCATGTTAGTTAGTTCGACGATTTGTTCATTTCGGTACATGGTCCGGAGCCCCTCCCCGGAATTTTGTTAATGTGGTTTACAATAAAATATCACTGAGTGAATTTGTTGTCAACGTCAGATAATGAAAAAACGGCGGCTCAAGCCGCCGTGTGTATGTTAGTCTTCAACTCCACCGAAACCGTAGAGCAGAGTTTGTAGGACGAAGAGGATAATAACTAGGTCAATGATACTAGATAATCCGCCATCCCAATGAAAGTTTCCACCCTTTTTTCGATCGGACATGTTGTAAACCTCCTTATGATTATTCAAAATTGAAGATACTGTTAATGCCACCGACTAAAAAATCGATGACAAATAGAGCGATAATCAAATCTAAGAGGCTGCTGAAGTTGCGTCTTTTTCCGTCAATGAATCCGCCACACATGTTAACACCTCCTGCAGTGCTATCCTATGCATACTCGTCCCCATTGTGTACAAGCATGTGGTTAATTGTGCTAAAAGATGGGTACAATAATCCCCTAGATTTTGGGAATTGAGGGAAAAGGGAGAGTCTATCGTGTGGGTGAAAAAATGTGCGAAGTCAATTCTGGTTTTAGCGTTGGTAGCGGTGGTGAGTGCGCCCGTCTTGGCGGGCGGGTTTTTGTCGCTATTTCGTCAAGATCAGAGAAATGCCTGGGCGATTGATCCCAGTGATTTTGTGACCATGCTGGAGGCTCTAGAGGGACACAGTTCGGTCGTCCGCATTGCTAACTTTGGGGTTATGGAGATAATTAATCCGGCGGAAGTGAAAAAACTACCGGCATCCCAGGACAATTTTACTCTCGCCAATCAGCAGATTAGGGTGCCGAAATTACTAGCTGGGTATGGAGCGGTCCAGCCGGTAATGATATCTGCAGCGAAAATCGAGTTCACCTTATTTACCGCGCCGATCAACCGCTTCTTGAATTCCTTATCCATCAGGGCTACTGTTCCCAGTGAGATCAATAATAAGCCGTTCGTGCTTAACACCGCCCCGCTGTTAGCTTTCACCTATAGTGATACCGACCACAAAAAGCCCGATCTGGTGATTGCGGTAACTAAGCCGAGTACGTTGGAGATCCCGCCTTCTGTTAGCCAGGATAGCCTGCAGAAAGCCATCTTAGCCATACCGGGGCTGCCGAAAGGGCTGCAGTCGCAGTTTGCTAATGTGGCTTACAATGGCCAGATCTTGATGAAGCCGGAGGTAATTGGGGAACCGATAACGATCAAACCCGGGGTTCATGGGGCCTTTACCACCGGATCGGAAGAATTTTTTAAACATTTGGTTCCCGGCGGAGCGCGCGGTGGTCAAATGCACCAAGAGTTAATAAGATCCCTAAACCAAACAACCTTGATCAATAGCCTTTGGGGTATGCGTTTTTCAGCTGATTGCCTAATCTGGTTCGAAGACGGGCTGATTTATATGGTTATGGGTGAGCTGACACCGAGTGAAGCCTTAAAGATAGCGAGGATGATTAATTAGCATGGGAATAGTGATCGAAACCAAGGGATTAACAAAGCGTTATAAGAGTGGAGCCGGCTGTTTCAATATTGACTTACAGGTTCCGCAGGGCTGCGTTTTCGGGTTATTGGGGTCCAACGGGGCAGGTAAAAGCACTTTGGTTAAGACCCTGGTTGGTTTGTTAAGGGCGACAAGCGGCCAGGCTACCGTATTGGGTAAGCCGCTGGGAACGGTAGCGGTCAGAAAAAGGATAGGTTATCTCCCGGAGAGTTTCCGCTATCAGCCCTGGATGACCGGTATAGAGCTACTGGATTTTCATGCTCGCTTGCGTCATGTGCCGGCAGAGGTTGCTCGAAGGCGAATCCCTGAGTTGCTTGAAATGGTCAATTTGCGGGGGAAAGGCGACCATCCGATAAAGTCATATAGTAAAGGGATGCAACAAAGATTGGGTTTAGCTGCGGCGCTGATCGCCGATCCAGAACTGGTTTTTCTGGATGAACCAACCTCAGCGCTCGATCCGGTGGGTCGGCGGCAAGCGCGCGAATTGATCATCCGCTTGCGGGAACAGGGCAAGACGATCTTCCTTAACAGCCATTTGCTTGGTGAGGTTGAATCGGTTTGCGACCAGATTGCGGTGCTAAACAGCGGGCAGCTAGTAGCAATGGGATCATTAAGCGAACTGAGAGGTATCCAGGTTGTCTTGGACCTAAGGGTAACCGGGATTTCAGATACTGTGAAATCAGAATTGTCCAAGCTAGCAATGGGGATTACTCAGGTTGGCGACCGGATGACGATGGTGGTTCGTGAACCCGGGGTTATTCCTTTGGTAGCGCAGTTGATCACCAACTCAGGCGCTCGGCTATACGAGCTGGTTCCACGCAGTCGGGATCTGGAAGAACTCTTCTTTGACTTAGTGCAGAATGGGGGTTGCTAATGGGAGTTTTTACTACGATTACACTCAAAGAAATCTTGCACAAGAAGTTATTTTTAATAACCGTTTTCGTCACCATAATTTATCTGTGCCTGTATTGCATTACTTTGCAGTATGCGCAAAATGCGCTAGTTACTATGGAAAATCCCGTGGTTAAAGCGGTACTAATTCCACAAATTTTGACCGCGGGCCTGTATTTTGGCAGCCTATTGACGGCTGTCTTTGCCATTTTCGCCACTGTTTCTGTGCTTAGCGGGGAGATCGAAAGCGGGGTAATGCATACTGTAGTTTCTGGATCAGTTACCCGCGCTCAGATTGTGCTCGGCAAGTTTTTGGGCTTATCTTTGATTGGAATTATCTATGCTGCTCTGCTATTTTGCGGGGTTACTTTAGCCGTACAATCGATAACGGGCAATACTGTCGAATCCTATTTTACCGCCCTGTGCACCTTTTCCTTGCTGCCGGTATTTCTGGTAAGCATCACGATGGCTGGTTCGGCGCTGTTACCGACAACAGCAAACGGGATCATCATCTTTACACTATATGCACTTAGTCTAATCGGCGGGGTAGTTGAACAGATCGCTACCATTACCGAGAATGAGGTCTTGCTTAATATGGGGATCTTGTCGAGTCTGATGATGCCGGCCGATTCTATTTACCGCAAGGTAACTAGTCTGGTAGTGGATTCAGCCAACAACCCACTGGCCGGTTTGGTCATGTTAGGGCCTTTTGGCTCGCAGACAGAACCAAGCGCGTTAATGATGTCATATACGGTCGTATATCTTTTCGCTGCTTTGTTCTTGGCTGTCCTGATTTTTCAGCGCAGAGATATCTGATATGAGCTGGTAAATAAAGTGGAGCAGGTTAGTCCCGTGATCCCTACAGGGGTTGAGAGGATGTTTTTCAACCCAGATAAGTCAGGATGGGGAGTAACCTGCTATTGTTATTATATCCGCATTTTTGGCCCATATTCACCCTTTTGTGCAAAATCTCATATCATGTAGCAGTCTAGTCTACAAGGAGGCCTACAGTATGGACAAACGTGCCCAAAGTACAACTGTCGAGTCCGCTATGATGCAGCTAGGCCGGGCTTATGTTCCGTTTCAAGTCCTCGGAGAAATGTTTACACCCGAGCAGGCGCTCATGAAAGGCACCCTTTTTCCTGAACTGTATCAACCATATAAGCCCAGAAAATGGCGCTATTAGGTTGGACAAGGAGGCTGTGAAAGATGCATGATATGGTAGCGATGCTCAGGCAGATTCAGGCAATCCAGTTTGCCGCTATTGAGCTGCACCTCTACTTAAATACTCACCCCCGGGATCAGCGGGCTTTAGAAGAGTACAATGAGCTGGTCTGTAAGCTTGAGCAATTAGAGGCCGAGTATACCGAGCGGTATGGAATGCTGTATATGTTACAACAGTCCGGATTCCCATGGGAGTGGAACCGCGAACCCTGGCCATGGGATATCAACTATAGTGCTTGAGAGGAGGGAGACAGAGTATGTGGGTTTATAAAAAGATGTTAGAATATCCGGCGGATGTAACCAAGCCTGATCCGGTCTTTGCGAAGAGCCTTTTTTCTCAGTTTGGCGGTCCTGATAGCGAACTTTCCGCGGCCTTGCGTTACTTTAGTCAAGCGTGGACCATGCCTATTCCAGAAGGAAAATCCACCTTGATCAGTATTGGTACCGAAGAAATGGCCCACTGGGAGATTGTGGGCACCTTAATTTATAAGTTAATCAAAGGTGTACCGGTTGAAGAACTTGTAGCGGCTGGCCTAGGTGCTCATTATAGCCAGCATGATCGGGCCCTATATCCACATGATGCCGCCGGTGTACCTTGGATGGCAGCATATATTCAGTCCCTTGGTGATCCAATCGCCGATATCCATGAGGATTTGGCTGCTGAGGAAAAAGCTAGAGCTACTTATGAGCATTTAATCGACCAGTCCCGGGATCCAAAGGTGATAGACACTCTGAGCTTCCTTCGCCAGCGGGAGATTGTCCACTTCCAGCGTTTCGGTGAGGTCCTGGATCTGCTCTATGATTATCTTGATAAGGATCGGCGGGATGACAAGGATCACAGGAAAAAGCCTAGGAAATAGCTGATAACCCAGGCTAGTTGGAGGGACATGGACCGATTGTTCATGTCCCTTGTTCTGGTCTTAGTTTACTACAGATCAACAGGAGGATCAGCGTGATTGATATCGTTATTCCGATGTATAATGCGGTAGAGTATAGTAAACGCTGTGTCGCAAGTATTCGCAAGACTTTAGTGGGAATTCCTTACCGGATGCATCTCTTGGACAACGGTTCGACCGATGACACTAGGCTGTGGCTGGAAAATTTGACCGGCGCGGATGTGGAAATTCAAACCGTTCCTCTTAATTTAGGAGCCCCCAAAGGCAAAAACATTATTCTTGGGCAGGTCCAACCCCGAGATTATGTGTTGTTCATCGATAATGATATTGAGTTTTTGCCGGGTTGGCTCAAACCGTTTTTGGACTTGTTTGCTGCTCATGAGGATGCCGGAATTGTGGGGATCGAAGGCTATAACATGACCATTCATGCCGAGCATCGCAGCTTGGAGCGGGTCTTGGCGAGCTTTCCTTGTCCATGTCATATTCTACGGGGCTGTCTAATGATGGCCAGGGGTGAGCTCGTGAGCAAGCTGGGCGGCTTCGATGAGAAATGCGGGATGTACTGGCATGACGATGATGATTTCTGTATCCGGGCCATCGGTGCAGGCTACCAAAATTACGTCATCTCTACTGACAAGGTGATTCACCATGAGAGCCGGTCATCTTGCACACTTGCTCATGTGCGAAATCTAGCTGATTCCGCTAGGGTGCAAAAATACCTGGTGGAAAAATGGCGGCATCTGGGCTTGGTGGATCCGAAGACTTATCAACCCCGCTCGCGGGTTTTAAAGTAGTTGATGGTTGCGGTTAGTCCCTTTTTGAGGCTGACCTGCGGTTCCCAGCCCAATAGTTCGTTGGCTAGGCTAATCTCCGGGCACCGTCGTTCCGGATCGTCTTGGGGTAACGGCAAGTAGACCCGTTTAGCTGTGGAATGGCATAATGAGGCGATCAGGTCCGTCAGCTCCCGGATACTGCGTTCATCGGGGTTGCCGAGGTTGACGATTGTGCCGGCTAGGTCCGGCCAGGTCGCTAAGCGGAACAACCCTTCAATCAAATCTGCGATATAGCAAAAGCTTCGAGTCTGGCTGCCATTACCATAGATGGTCAGATCGCGGTTAGCTAGGGCGGCAGTGATCAGGTTGGGGATAACCCGTCCATCGTCTGCTTGCATCCCAGGTCCATAAGTATTGAAAATTCGGGCGATACGGGTGTCTAGCCTGAGCTTACGGTGATAGAGCATCGTCAGGGTTTCGGCAAAGCGCTTACCCTCATCGTAATGGCTACGCGGACCGGTGCTGTTTACATTGCCCCAATATTTTTCTGTTTGGGGGTGTACCAGTGGGTTCCCGTAAATCTCCGAGGTGGAGGCGAGGATGAATCGGCACCGGTTATGGTTGGCAAGCTCCAGCATGTTCCGGGTTCCCAGGCTGTTAACCAAGGCGGTTTCTAGGTCCAGCCGGTGGTACTGTTTGGGACTCGCCGGACTAGCCAGGTGAATGATAATCTCAGGCTGGCCCAGAAAATCACGCTCGGTATTGGTAAAAGGTTCGATCACATCTCGTTGTAACAAGGCGAAACTTGGATTAGCCAACAAATCCGCAACATTTTGCGGTCGGCTAGTGCAAAAATTGTCGATACAAATCACTTCATGCCCCTCCTGGAGAAAGCTTCGGCACAAATGAGTGCCGATAAATCCTGCGCCGCCTGTAATTATGACCTTCATGGCCGGCCCACACTCCAGTACCGCCAACCATTCGCGCGGACCATCTTCGGGTCGTAGAGGTTGCGTGTATCTATTAGGATCTTCTCCTTGACTAGGTCGGAGAGCTCTGTCAGGTCAAAGTGAGCGAACTCGGGCCATTCTGTTAGGAGCAGGATGGCTTCCGCAGCGGCGCACGCGGTCTTTACATCCGGACAGAGTTTAATGTATGGCGCGGCGGCAGCTACATGAACCATGGCCTGGGGGTCATAGCCGGTCAGCTTGGCCCCTTCTGCTGCGAGCAACTGAGCCAGGCGCAATGCCGCAGACTCTCGGATATCATCGGTATTTGGTTTAAAGGCAAGGCCTAGTAGAGCCAAGTGCTTTCCCTTAAGGTTTGTCCCGACCATTTCTTTAATTGCGGCTAGGATGTAATTGGCTTGGCTGACATTGATCTCTTGCACCGCTTTGAGGAGGTCAAAACTGTAACCTACATCTTCGGCCCACTGAATCAAGCCGGAGAGATCTTTGGGAAAACAGGATCCGCCGTACCCCAGGCCGGCGCGGAGAAAAGCCACTCCAATCCGCTGATCTAACCCCATTCCCAAACTGACTTCTCCCACATCGGCACCAATCTGGTCGCACAGGCGGGCCAGGGCATTGATAAAGGAAATCTTAGTGGCCAAAAAGGCGTTGGATGCGTACTTAATTAGCTCTGCGGATTCCGGGTCGGTTTTGACGATTGTAGTATCCAGGTGCTCATATAAACCCGCTACAGTATTTACAGCCTGTACATCTCGACCGCCGACGACGACCCGGTCAGGGTGCATGATATCCTCAAGGGCTGAACCTTCGCGTAAAAACTCCGGGTTGACCACTACAGGGCAGGGATGGTGGCTCTGATCAAGGATTTCCTGGATGTGGCGAGAGGTTCCCGGCGGGGCGGTGCTTTTGTTAACGATGATTGCTGGACGAGTAATAGTTGCGGCGACTTCTGCAGCCGCTTGGAGTAGAAAGGACAGGTCAGCTTGGCCAGACTCATCCGTCGGAGTTTGCACAGCCAAAAAAACCAGTTCGGCATCTTGCAAAGCTATTGCTAGCTGGTAGTGGAAGGATAATCTGTTGGCTTTGACATTTTCCGAGACAAGCTGCGGCAAGCCTGGCTCAAAGAGGGTCACTTGACCTGCTTTGAGCTGGGAGATTTTCTTATGGTCATGATTGACGCAAGCTACCTGGTGTCCCCAGCTAGCTAGGGCGGCGGCAGTGGTCAGCCCAACGTAGCCAACTCCAACCAGCGTAATTTTCATCCGCAAACACCTCTTTCGTGATCCCCCCTGTTATACTACTGGGAATGTCTGGACAAGGGTGCTAGGCGAAAGGAATCTTTCTGGCCCCGGAGAAATTCCGGATTAGTCGGAAAACATTCTAATGGCGCTGCTAGGACATACAATATGTATTGGTACAAAACTGCCTGAGGAGGGATATCCTTGTTTAGTGGTCCATTATTAGTCGTCCTGTTGGTCTTGGCTATTGTGTTTATCGTGTACATGACAGGCAAAAAGCAGATGAACGCGTTCTTGGTCTTATTGTTAGCGGCGCTTGGTGTAGGACTCTTGGCCAAAAACCCACCTCCCGTTCCTGTTGGTGGTCAAACTGGGTTAATCGATGTCATTGCCGGTGGCTTTGGCGGCACGATGACTAGCATCGGAATTGTCATAGTTGCCGGTACGATTATCGGTACGATCCTGGAGAAAACCGGGGCGGCTTTGGTCTTAGCACAGACGATGCTAAAATTATTTGGCAAGAAAAATTCGCCTTTAGCCATGGCGGCTTCAGGCTATGTGGTTTCAATCCCGGTTTTTTGCGATAGTGGATTTGTCATCCTTTCTTCATTAAATCGGGCTCTGGCTCAGTCCAGCGGAATCTCTTTGGGGGTCATGGGTACGGCTTTATCGATGGGCCTTTATGCCACCCATACAATGGTACCGCCAACGCCAGGGCCGATCGCGGCAGCAGGCACCTTAGGGGCAGACCTGGGCATGGTTATTTTGATGGGTTTCATCGCCTCAATACCAGCAACCTTGGCCGGCTGGCTCTATGCCATCAAGGTTGGGCCGAAATACCCGATCACTCCGAAGTCAGAGGTCAGCTATGAGGATTTAATTAAAAAGTTCGGAAAACTGCCTAGCGTAAAAGATTCCTTCCTGCCGTTAGTGGTTCCGATTGTCTTGATTGCCCTGCGTTCAGTTGCGATGTTTAAGAGCAATCCATTTGGAGTGGGACTCTTCCGCGATCTGTTAGTCTTTATCGGGCATCCCATCTTTGCCCTGCTGTTAGCGGTATTCTTGGCGATGCGCTTAGCTCCGAAGATTAACAAAGAAGTCTATGGCGATTGGGTAGGTGAAGCCATCAAAAATGCTTCGACAATTCTGGTGATTACCGGTGCTGGGGGAGCCTTTGGTGCTGTGCTCAAAGCAACTGGGATTGGCGATTATTTGGGGCAGGTACTGGCCTCGTACAATCTCGGTATCTTCCTGCCGTTTATTATCGCGGCGGCGATTAAGACAGCTCAGGGTTCGTCAACAGTAGCCCTCATCACCACGGCAGCTATTGTTGCACCTTTGCTCAACGGTCTCGGTCTAGGCAATGAGATGGGTAGAGTCTTAGTTACCCTGGCTATTGGTGCCGGTTCAATGGTGGCTTCGCACGCGAACGACTCTTATTTCTGGGTGGTTTCGCAGTTTAGTGATATGGATGTTAAAACAGCTTATAAGCTGCAGACCGGTGCTAGTATCGTGACCGGACTCGTAGCGATCTGTATGATTGCCATCATGGCAGCGATTCTGTTGTAACGGGGGGTAAGATCGTGAAAATCGTTGTGGCTCCAGACAAATACAAAGGTAGCATGAGCGCTCTCCAGGTGGCTCAGGCCCTGGAAACCGGCCTACTTCGGGTGCTTCCCAAGGCGGAGATTACTAAAGTACCCATGGCAGACGGCGGGGAAGGGACGGTGCAGTCTCTGGTTGATGCGACTGGCGGCCACATACGAGAAGTTGAAGTAACGGGCCCTCTCGGCGAGAGGCGCAGAGCTCAATTCGGGATCTTGGGTGATGGACTCACGGCGGTTATTGAGATGGCAGCGGCGAGCGGCCTGGCTTTGGTGCCGAAATCAGAGCGAAATCCCCTGACTACCACGACTAGAGGAACGGGTGACTTAATTAAGGCTGCTTTGGATGCAGGTTGTCGACGCCTGATAATCGGCATCGGAGGTAGTGCCACGAATGATGGCGGGGCCGGGATGGCTCAAGCCTTGGGGGTTAGCCTGCTGGACCGGGCGGGGAATGAACTCCGCCCGGGCGGTGAGGCACTACTTGAACTAGCTGCTATCGATATCTCCGGGCTTGATCCGCGCATCCAGGAAACTGAGATTGTGGTCGCCTGTGATGTCAATAATCCACTAATCGGTCCGAATGGTGCAGCGGCCATCTATGGTCCGCAAAAGGGGGCCACCCCCGAGATGGTGGCCCGCCTTGATCAGGCTTTAGCCAACTTCGCGCAGGTTATAGAAAAGGATCTGGGCGTATCCACGCAAAACATGCCCGGGGCAGGGGCCGCGGGTGGGCTTGGTGCAGGTCTAGTTGCCTTCTTAGGAGCTACGCTCCGGGCAGGGGTGGAGATTGTTCTTGATGTAACCGATTTTCGCTCCAAACTACAGGGGGCCGACTTGGTTATTACCGGCGAAGGAGCGATGGATAGTCAGACCGCCTTTGGTAAGACCCCGGCCGGGGTGGCTAAGGCGGCCAAAGAAAAAGGCCTACCAGTAGTAGCTGTGGTAGGCACGATCGGTTCTGGGATCGAAGCCGTCTACGAGGTCGGGATCGACGCGGTTTTTTCGATTGTACCTGGGCCCTATACCTTGGAGCAAGCAATCGAGCGTGGCCCTGAACTGGTTGCAGCGACGGCGGAGAATATTGCCAGGTTGCTGGTGGCCGGCTCAGCAATCAGCTATTTATCTAAGTGAGCCAAGGCTGTTTCGAATAATTTTAAGTGTACCCGTTCATCCTCATTGATGCGTTCAAGGACTCGCCTGACCCCGGGATCATCAATCTCAATGATCAGGCGCTCATAGGCTTCAATGGCACAAATTTCGCCCTCGATATCCAGGCGTAGGAGTTCAGCCGGGGTCATTTTCACGCCGTAGGCGACATTGCCGCCATCCCAATAGGCCTTGTTAGAGCGCCAATAGCGCGGATCTCCACCGAGCTGTTCGATAAGTTCGCCCAGGAGCTCTAGATGTTCCATTTCCACCAGGGCGATGCAGAACTGTAGCCGGGCTACCTCCTTATCCGGGTTAGTGAGGTAATGGTTAAAGTACTGCGTGATGGCGGTTAGTTCAGCAGCTGCCCCATTGGCAAATGCATCCAGCAGCATTGTGGCATACTGTGGATGTGGGCGTTTTACTTTTACCGGTGGATACGGGCCCGGCGCCCGGCAGGGCAGGGATTGAATAAACTGGTCTACGCGCTCTTCGAGATCACTCAAATCAGGTAGATGCAAGATCATCGCCTCCGCATAACATTTGCTACCACTATATGCTAAAGGCGGACTTTTGGCAGTTTGGCCGCTTTTAAAGCGCGGGTGGCATTGAGCACGGCGAGCAACGTTACCCCGACGTCAGCGAAGACGGCCATCCACATGTTGGCGATTCCGACTGTGCCCAGCATGATAAAGGCTATTTTAATCCCCAAAGCTAAAACGACGTTTTGGATGACAATTTTTTTGGTTCGCTGGGCGGTTGCGATTGCGTTGAGTACTTTTGATGGTCGGGCTTCCATTAACACTACATCCGCGGCTTCGATTGCTGCATCCGAGCCAAGACCAC
>Ga0265293_10009302_pt1 | contig 14172 bp, 10 predicted proteins | sample Munlanlewell138R_FD_192505 | JGI IMG/M metagenome (GOLD analysis project Ga0265293, IMG submission 192505) | Leachate microbial communities from a municipal landfill in Southern Ontario, Canada - Leachate well 138R | ecosystem: Engineered > Solid waste > Landfill > Unclassified | place: Canada...
CCCCAGCACGCGACCGGTAAGGACGTCGCCGAAGCCATAGGCCCCGGCCTAGCGCGCGCCGCATTAGGCGTGCGCGTGAACGGCAAACTCTCCGACCTGCAGAGCCAGGTGCAGGAGGGCGCGAACGTTGAGGTCGTCACCAAGCGCGACGCCGACGCCATGCAGTTGGCGCGCCACACCCTCGCCCACGTCATGGCGCAGGCCGTGCAGGAACTCTTCATGGCTGAGGGCGCGGACCGCCACCGCATACACATGGGCATAGGCCCCGTGATCGAGAACGGCTTCTACTACGACTTCGACCTGCCGCGCAGCCTCAACCCGGACGACCTGGTGAAGATCGAGGCGCGCATGCGCGAGCTCGTGAAGGCCGACATGCCCCTGGTGAAGTACGCGCTGCCGCGTGACGAGGCCCTGGAGCGCTACCGCGAGCTGGGCGACCCGTACAAGGTGGAGCTCATCGAGGACCTGCCCACTGGCGAGGCCATCACCTTCTACGAGCAGGGTGGGGCTGAGGGCTTCACCGACCTGTGCCGCGGCCCGCACCTGCCGAGCACCGGCTCTATACCGCCGCACTTCAAGCTCATGAGCGTGGCGGGCGCGTACTGGCGTGGCGACGAGACCCGCCCCATGCTGCAGCGCATCTACGGCGTAGCGTTCGCCACCAAAGAGGAACTCGAGCACCACCTGTGGCAGCTCGAGGAGGCTAAGAAGCGTGACCACCGCAAGCTGGGGCGCGAGCTTAAGCTCTTCACCTTCGCGGACGACATCGGCCCGGGCCTGCCGCTCTTCCTGCCGCGCGGCGAGACCATGCGGCATGAGATGGAGAAGCTCGTGCGCGAGAAGCAGACCGCGTACGGTTACCAGCACGTGTGGACCGGTCACATGGTCAAGGAGGAGCTGTACCAGAAGAGCGGGCACATAGCCAACTACGCAGACGACATGTTCCCGCCCATGGTCGATGGCGACGTGCGTTACCGGCTGAAACCCATGAACTGCCCCTCGCACATGACCCTGTTCAACAGCCAGTTCCACTCGTACCGCGACCTGCCGCTGCGCATGGCGGAGTTCGCCACCCTGTACCGCAACGAGCGTTCCGGGCAGCTGGCGGGCCTCACCCGCGTGCGGTCGCTTACCCAGGACGACGCGCACATCTTCTGCACCGAGGAGCAAATCCAGAGCGAGTTCGCGCTAGCGCTGCGCATAGTGCGCGAGACCCTCGACGTGTACGGCCTCAAGGATTACTACGTGCAGCTGTCGTTGAAGGGCGACGAAGGCAAGTACGTGGCCGACGACGACAAGTGGGCGCGCGCCACCGAGGCGCTGCGAGCAGCACTGGACAGCGAGGGCGTGGAGTACGTGGAGGCCGAGGGTGAGGCTGCCTTCTACGGCCCGAAGGCCGACTTCATGGCCAGCGACGCGCTGGGGCGCGAGTGGCAGCTGTCGACCATCCAGGTCGATTTCATCCAGCCGTCGCGGTTGGGGTGCGAGTACGTGACCGAGGACGGCAGTAAGGCCACCCCGGTGGTGCTGCACCGCGCCGTGACCGGCTCCACCGAGCGCTTCCTGGGCGTGATCCTGGAACACTTCGCGGGCGACGTGCCGCTGTGGCTGGCGCCCGAGCAGGTGCGGGTCGTGCCGATCACCGATCACCACCGCGCTGGCGCCCTTGAGCTAGTGGAGAAGCTGCGCGCGGCGGGCGTGCGGGCGGACGTGGCTGACGAGGGCGAGCGCATGAACGCCGCCGTGCGGGAAGCGGAACTCCTCAAGATCCCGTACATCGCCATCCTCGGCGACCGCGAGCTGGAGAACGCTCAAGTGAGCTTCAGGAGCCGCAAGGAGCCCAACCAGAACGGCGTGGACGCCGGCGCGTTCGTGCAGCACGTGAGCGCGAACGCGAAGGCCAGGGCGCTCGAGATCGAGCCCCTGGCCTGAGGGATGACTAAGTTCTAGGGTCGGGTGTGACTCAGCGGACGTAGATGTCTACCGACTCCATGGCGTCTGGCTGTATGCGCTGACCAGGGTCTATGCGCTGGATGACGTCCAGGACATCGACGCCTTCCACGACCTTGCCGAACACGCTGTGGCGGCCGTCCAGCCACGGGGTGGGGATGAAGGTGATGAAGAACTGCGAGCCGTTCGTGCCGGGCCCGGCGTTAGCCATGCTCAGCACGCCCTTCGCGTCGTGGCGCAGGCTGGCGTCGAACTCGTCGCCGAATTGGTAGCCGGGGCCGCCCGTGCCGGTGCCGGTGGGGTCGCCCGTCTGGGCCATGAAGTCCTCCAGCACGCGATGGAACACGATGCCGTCGTAGTAACCGTTCAGCGCCAGGAACACGAAGTTGTTGACCGTGACCGGGGTCTTGTCCGCGAACAGGTCCAGCACCATGGCGCCCTTGTTGGTGGTGACAACGGCGCGGTACTGCTTACCGTCCTCGAGCACCTGCTCGGGTGCGCTGAAGCGGGTGACGCGTTCGGGGGAGAGCCGGTCGAGCTTGGTGAAGCCATCGAGTGAGTTCATCTGGTTGTCCTTCCGTTTTACGGGGTGCTTAGCGGGGCCGCGCGGCCACAACGACCGCTTCGATCTCGTCGGGGTTGAGGTAGAAGCCGAAAGCCGGGTCGGTGCCGAGCATGCCCGCCACCGCACGGTAGCCCGCCACGCTGAACGACTGCCCGGTGCCGGGCAAGGCTCCGAGGAGTTCCTCTATGGCGTCCGACACCACCTTGGTGTCGTCGACCGGTAGCTCCACCCCCTGGGCTGCCAGGTCCGCGACGGTGCCCGTGTAGGGAACCACGGCGCTCGGCTGGGTGGGGTCTATGCGGGTGATCTCGGGCAGCACCTCCAGGCCAGCGGTGACGTGCCCGAAGATGGCGTGCGCGCCCGTTAGCCACTCGGTGGGGGCGAACGTGATGAAGAACTGCGAGCCGTTCGTGCCGCTACCGTCCGGGCCGCGCCCGGCGTTAGCCATGGCGAGGATGCCTTCGGAGTCGAAGGCGAGGCCCTCAACTATCTCGTCGTCGAACTGATAACCGGGGCCGCCCGTGCCGGTGCCGGTGGGGTCACCGGTCTGGGCCATGAAGCCGTCGATGACGCGGTGGAAGGGCACACCCTCGAAGTAACGGTGCAGCGCCAGGAAGACGAAGTTGTTGACCGTGATGGGCGTGAGGTCCTCGTAAAGGTCCACTGTGATGTCGCCGCGGTTGGTGCGGATGACGGCCATGTAGTCGAGCTCGGGGTCGAGCACCTGCTCCGGTGCGTCGAACGCCTGCTGCGCTACGTCGGTGAGGAACGGCACCATCGTGAAGCCCTGCGGGACGACCTCGGCGTCGGTGAGGGGTTCGCCGTCGCCCGCGGTGGCGTCAGCGGCGCCGTCGTCGCTGGGGCTACCGGCCGTGTCGTCGGCTGCGCCGGCGGCGTCGGTAGCGTCGTTCGCTCCCGTAGCGTCGTCAGCCTCGGTGGCCTCGGTGCTGGCTCCTGCGGTGTCGGCCGGCGCGCCGTCATCTGCAGCGTCGCTGGTGCCGGTAGCAGTAGCGCCGGTAGCGGTGCTGGTGGCGGCCGGGGCGCCGTCCGCGGGGGCAGCGGTGCCGGAGCGGTCACGGGCCAGCCAGATGCCGCTCACGACGATTACGGCGGCGAGGACGGCCAGAGCCAGGATCCTCATGCGGCCAGCTCCGCGCTGGGCACCGGTTGGTTAGTAGTTGTGGTGATCGGGTCTAAGTTCATGCCGCAGCAAGTGTACAAGCTGCCGCCATGAGGGGAGGTGCTGTGGCACGAGAAAGAATCCCGTAAGGGCTCGTGGCGCAGACTGCAGCCATGCATTTCAACGATCTGCTGCAGCGCATTGTAGAGCGCGGCGCCTCCGATGTGCACCTGCATGTGGGGCTGCCAGCCATGTCGCGAGTGAACGGCAAGCTCAACCCCGTGACCGAGTCCAAGATCACGCCCCGCTTCACGGAGGCGCTACTGGACCTCATGTGCGACGAGCGGCAGCGGGCCGTGTTCGAAGCGAAGCACCAGGTCGACTTGGCCTACAGCGTGTCAGGGCTGGGCCGCTTCCGCGTGAACCTGTTCCGGCAGCGCGGCAGCGTCAGCGCCGTGCTGCGCGTCATCAACTCCAACGAGACCGCCCTGCAGGTGGTGGATCTACCCAGCGACATCCTGGAGTACTTCCGCGACCAGGAGAAGGGCCTGGTGCTGGTGACGGGACCCACCGGCTCCGGTAAGTCCACCACCCTGGCGCGCGTCGTGGACGAGATCAACCGCGTGCACTCGCGCATGATCGTCACGGTGGAGGACCCCATCGAGTACCTGCACCGCTCGAAGCGCTCCATCGTGGTGCAGCGCGAGCTGGGTGTCGACGCGCCGTCCTTCTCGGAGGCGCTGACCGCCGCCATGCGCCAGGATCCCGACGTGATCATGATCGGCGAGATCCGCGACCACGCTACCGCCGCCGCCGCACTGTCGGCGGCTCAGACGGGTCACCTCGTCTTCAGCACGCTCCACACCCAGGACTCCGTGCGCACCATCAACCGCATGATCGAACTGTTCCCACCACACGAACGCGACACCGCTCGGGTGCTGTTCGCCGAGTCGCTGGTGGGCATCGTCTCGCAGCGTCTGCTGCCCAGGCTAGGGTCGGGTCGCGTGGCCGCCACCGAGATCCTCAAGGGCACCCTACGGGTCAAGGACCTGGTGCGCGACGAGGAACGCACCCCCGAGCTGTACGACGTGCTGCGCGAGGCGCGCCTGGACGGCATGCGCTCGTTCGACGATCACTTGGCGGAGCTTTACGAACAAGGCATCATCGATTACGAAACGGGCTACCACGCCGCCACCAGCAGCCAGGCCTTCAAGATGGCTGCCACTCAAGTCAACGTCGCGCGCCAAACGCAGAGCGACGCCGTGCGCCAAACGCAAGTGGACGGCCTACGGCAGACGCAGTTCGGCTGAACAGCAAACAGTACTGGCCGGAGTCCCGCTAGCGCACTAATGGGCTAGCGGTGGCTCAGAACGGCACGTCCGCCGCGGGCGCCTCAGAACGGCACGTCCGCCGCGGGCACCTCAGAACGGTACGTCCGCCTCGGGCGCCTGCGGGCGCCCGCCGAAAGCTGGCCGGCTGCGTTCCGCCAGTAACGCCTGCCGGTCCACGGTCACCACGGGCTCCACCCAGCTGAAGCTGCTCCTCAGTTCGGTCAGCGCACCGGTGTCAATCCGCGAGCCATCCACCTGGTAGAGGGTGCGGCCGCCCGGGCCGTCGAACTCGAGGCGCACGGGCGTGCGGCCGGAGTGCTCGTCCAGGGCGGAGCGCAACTCCAGCAGCTGGTGCGGCGCGGTCTGCAGCAGGTCTATGCGCAGCACCGCCACTTCCGGCACGCCGCCGTCGGAGCCCTCCTTCGTGTCCCAGCGGATGAGCCGGTCCACCACGATCCGTACGCCCTCGCCCTCATCGGTTACGTCCACCACAGCCACCACTGGCGCGTCTTCCTCGAGCAGTGGCGCCACCGAGTCGTAGGTGCGGCCGAAGACGAGGACCTCGCGGGCGCCCGACTCGTCGGCTAGCTCGAAGCGCGCCATCATGGTGCCTTTACGGGTGGGGCGCTTGACTACGCTCTGCACGATGCCCGTGAGGACCACCTTCAAGCGGGCGTTACCGGGCATGACGTTCTGGTGATAGTGCCGCTCCAGAGCCTCCGCGCTGCACGACGCTGCCTCGGCCAGGCCGGGGTACGAGTTCATGGGGTGGTCGCTGATGTAAAGCCCCAGCGCTTCCTTCTCGAAGCGCAGCAGTTCCAGGTCGCTGAAAGCCGGCGCGGACTCTAGCGAGGGCGGCGCCACTTCTTCCGCGCCGAACAGCGACATCTGGCCGGCGGACTCCTGCTCGCGCTGCGCGGCGCCCCACTTCATGGCGGTCTCCAGGTTGGCTAGCAGCAGGTGGCGACCGCCGCCCACCTTCTGGCCGGGGGCTGGGGCCACGTCCTTGGGTAACAGCGGGTCGAACGCGCCCGCCTTGATCAGGTGCTCGATGGCGCGCTTGTTGACCGCAGTGGTGTCGATGCGGCTGCAGAAGTCGAAGAGGTCCTTGAACGGCCCGCCGTAAGTGCGCTCGTTCAGGATGACGTCCACCGCGTTCTCGCCCACGTTCTTGATGCCGTAGAGACCGAAGCGCACCACGTCGTCCACCGGGGTGAAGTCGCCGCGCGAGAGGTTGATGTCGGGCGGCAGTACCGGCACTCCCAGGTGCTTGGCGTCGGCCACGTACTGCGCGACCTTGTCGGAGTCGCCGCGCTCCACCGTCAGCAGGGCGGCGGCGAACTCGACCGGGTAGTGCGTCTTAAGGTAGGCGGTCTGGTACGAGATCATGCCGTAGGCGGCGGAGTGCGACTTGTTGAAGCCGTAGTTCGCGAAGCGCTCCAGCAGGTCGAAGAGGCGGTTAGCCTCCACCTTAGGTATGCCTTGGCCCTCGGCGCCCGCCTGGAAGATGGCGCGGTGCCGCACCATCTCCTCGACCTTCTTCTTGCCCATGGCGCGCCGGAGCAGGTCGGCCTCACCGAGGCTGTAGCCCGCCACCTTCTGGGCTATCTGCATGATCTGTTCCTGGTAGACGGGTATGCCGTAGGTCTCCGCCAGGATGGGGGCCAGGTGCTGCTCGCTCACCGGGAAGTCGGTGTAATCCACGGGCTCTTGGCCGTGGTGCCGCCTGATGTAGGTGGGGATGTTCTCCATGGGCCCCGGGCGGTAGAGGGCCGAGACGGCGATCAGGTCGTGGATGCGGCGCGGCTTCAGGCGCCTCAGCGTGTCCGTCATGCCCGTGCCCTCGAACTGGAACACGCCGGCGGCATCGCCGCGGCTGAGCAGTTCGAAGGTCTCGGCGTCGCCGAGCGGGAACTCGTCCGGCACCAGCGTCACGCCGTGAGTTTCCTTGATGATGCGCACGGCCGCTTCGATGAGGGACAGCGTGCGCAAGCCGAGGAAGTCCATCTTGATGAACCCGAGGTCCTCGATGGAGCCCATGTCGTACTGGCACACGGTGGGGCCGTCGCCGGAGCGGAACACGGGCGCCAACTCCTGCACGGGGTCCTTAGCGATGATCACGCCGGCAGCGTGAATGGAGGCGTGGCGGTGCAGGCCTTCCAGCTGGCGCGCCACGTCCACGTAGCGGTTAGCGCCCGCCTCGTACAGCTCGCGCATCTCGGGTATCTCGGCTAGGGCGTCGTCTATGGACACGCTGCGCCCGAACTTGAGCGGCACGAGCTTGCTGACCTTGTCGGCCTCGGCGTAAGGCGCCTCCATGACGCGGGCGGCGTCCTTGATGGCGGCGCGCGACGCCAGCGTACCGAAGGTGGCGATGTGCGCCACCCGGTCGTCGCCGTACTTGCGGCGCACGTACTCGATGACCTCACCGCGGCGCACGTCGGAGAAGTCGATATCGAAGTCGGGCATGCTCACGCGGTCGGGGTTGAGGAAGCGCTCGAAGAGCAGGTCGTAAGCGAGCGGGTCGATGTTGGTGATGCCGATGGCGTAAGCCACGATGGAGCCGGCGCCCGAACCGCGGCCCGGGCCGACGGCGATGCCTTGCTGGCGGGCCCAGTTGATGAAGTCGGCCACGATCAGGAAGTAGTCGGGGAAGCCCATGGCAATGATCACGCCCAGCTCGTACTCCACGCGCTCCAATAGCTCCTTGGTGCGCTCCGCATCGTGGCTGGGTGTGAAGGTCTGCAGGTGCGGGTACACGTACCCGCCGTACGCGGCGCCAGCGGCTTTCTCCTGCTTGCCGCGTTCGGCCAGGCGTGCCAGTTCCAGCAGCACGCCTTCCAGGTCGGGCTCTGTAGCCGGCGCCGCCACCTCGTACGCGCCGCGGGCGCTAGCCAGGTACTGGCGCATGAGTTCCTCGGTCAGTTCCGGGTAGCGCTGCATGAGGCCGCGGTAGCTGTCCATGCGCAGCTGCTCGGCCAGGGTCACGCCTTCAGGCAGCTGCAGCTCTGGCATCTGGTAAACGCGCCGCGAGCCCACGGGCAGGTCCACGTTGCAGATGTCCGCCACGTGGTTCGTGTTGTCGAAGGCGCCCGGGTACTGGTCCTGCGGGATGAGCTTCCACATCTCGTCAGGCGTTTTCACGTAGAACTCGTCGCACGAGAACCGGAAGCGGGTCTCGTCGCTGACCAGCGCCTTGGTACCTATGGCCAGGAGCACGTCGTGCGCGTGCGCGTCCTCCTTGCGCACGTAGTGGCCGTCGTTGGTGGCCACCATGCCGACGCCGTACTTGTCGGCCAACTGCCGCAGCACCGGGTTGAGCACCCGCTGCTCCTCCTGGCCGTGATCCTGGATCTCGATGAAGAAGTCATCGCGGAAGATGCTTAGGTAGCGCTGCAGCACGCGCTCGCCCTCGTCCTCGCCCAAGTCGAGGATGGTGCGCGGTATCTGCGCGCCCAGGCAGCCGGAGAGGGCTATGACTCCCTGCGAGTGCTCCTCCAGCAGCTCGAGGTCCACGCGGGGCTTCATGTAGAAGCCCTCGAGGTAAGCGCGGCTGGAGAGCTTGCAGAGGTTCTTGTAACCCTCGAAGTCCTTAGCCAGGAGCGTCAGGTGGAAGTAACCGCCGTCGATCTTGCTGGAGCCGCGGCGCTTCTCGAAGCGCGAGCCGGGCGCCACGTACGCCTCGAAACCGATGATGGGCTTGACGCCCTCGTCCACGGCGGTCTTGTAGAACTCCACGGCGCCGTGCATGTTGCCGTGGTCGGTCATGGCCACCGCTGGGCGGTCGGGGGAGACCTCCTTAACCCAGCGGATCAGGTCCTTTATGCGTGCGGCGCCGTCCAGAAGCGAGTAAGCGGTGTGTTGGTGTAAGTGCGCGAACCTGGTCGGTGCCTTCTCTTGCATACGGCCAGCTTACCGAATGAGCGACGCGCCGCCTGAGCGGGGGCCGACGTTCATGACGCGTTGACCCTAAGCTCGTTTTCATGGTACTTTTCCGAGGCTTGGACCGCGCCCTGGAGCGGTTCCGGGCACCCGGAAGGCCGCCACTTGCGCGGCGGAAGCAGTAACATCCGGCGCCGTAGCCAAGGGGTAAGGCAGAGGTCTGCAAAACCTCGATTCACCGGTTCGAATCCGGTCGGCGCCTCCAACTTCTGCTCCGGTACCGGTCGCAGTACCCCGTCTAGCCGGCAAGCGTGCGGCTGCGGTAAAGTGAACGACGCGCAGGCGCGTAGCTCAGTGGGAGAGCGCTACACTGACACTGTAGAGGTCGACAGTTCAATCCTGTCCGCGCCTACCAGAACGAAGAAGGGCCCCGAACTTAGCGGGGCCCTTTCGTTTGCTTGTGTAGCGGCGGCGCTCAGTCCGCGGTGAGCTCCGTTAGGTAGGCGGGCAGCTCCACGGCGTCGAGGCGCAGCGCTTCGAACAGGCCGGCGGGCAGGCTGAGGTCGCCTACGAAGAGGCGACCGACGTTACCGCCGGGCTTCACGCCGATCTTGGGTAGACCGATGCTCATGGTTATGTCGGCACGGACCACGTCGCCGGGTGTCTCGCCGTCGTCGGCCAGCATGCCCGTGGGCGTGTCGAGGGAGATGACCACGCTGTCGGTGGCCTGGTTGAGGACGGTGATGACGTCGAGCGTGCGCCCGCGGGGCGGACCCTCGAGGTTGGTGCCGATGGCGGCGTCGATGACGCAGCCGAACTTCATCTTCGGCAGGCTGGTGCGTACGCGCACCTTCTCGAAGTGACGCAGGTGCTCGAGTTGTTCTTTAGGCGTGCCGGAGTAGTTCTCGGCTTCGTGCGTGGGCACTACCCACACGCGGCGCCCGCGCGCGGCCAGCAGGCGCGCGGCAGCCAGACCGCCGCTGCCGTTATTACCGCGGCCAGCTACCACCAGCACCGGGCCGGAATCGCCGAACTCGTCGACGAGCGAGACCAGGTTGCGAGCGGTGTGCTCAACGAGGACACGGTTATCCAGGCCGAACTTGCCGGTGGCCAGCATTATCAGCTGCTGCATCTGGTTGGCCGTGATGGCCGGAACGTCATCCCAACTAAGGATCGGGAAGCTCATGCTCACCCTTTCTAGGTTCAGTCGACGCTCTCGGGAGCGTTCGCCAGATCGGCGGTGGTGTAGACGCTTTGCACGTCGTCTAGGTCCTCGAGTGCTTCGAGGAAGCGGATGACCGTCTCGGCCTCGTCGCCGCTGAGCTCGGTGAGCGTCTGCGGCACCTTGGTGAGCTGCGCCACTTCCGCCTCCAGGCCCCGCGACTGCAGACCTTCAACCACCGCGTAAAGTTCGGTAGGGCCCGTGTAGATGACGGTGGTGCCGTCCTCTACCTCTATGTCTTCGGCGCCCAGCTCTATGGCGGCTTCCTCGAGCTCCTCGCTGATATGGTCGAGTTCGATCATGCCTTTGGAGTCGAACTGCCACGCGGTTGAGCCCGAGAGGTTACCGCCGTGCTTGCTGAACACGTGCCTCACCTCGCCGGCCGTGCGGTTCTTGTTATCGGTCAGCGCTTCCACCAGCACAGCCACGCCGGCCGGCCCGTAACCTTCGTAGAAGGCCGGGTCGAACGTGCCGCCCTCGCCGCCGCCCGTGGCGCGCTCTATGGCGCGGTCCACGTTGTCGATCGGCACGTTGTCGCTCTTCGCCGCCGACATGGCGTTCTTGAGGGCCAGGTTCGTGGCAGGGTCGCCCCCGCCGCCAGAACGGACAGCCGCCTGGATGGCCCGGATGTGCTTACTGATCATCTTGCCGCGCTTCTGGTCTAAAGCGCCCTTCTTGCGTTTTATCTGTGACCACTTGTTATGGCCTGCCAAGACTGTTTTCCTCCACGGTGGCGTCGGCGCCAGCAGTAGCTGCTTCGCGCCACGATGCCGTTCATTGTACCGCACATGAGCGCCGCCACGAACTTCAGCCCGTGGCGGCGCGCTACTTTACTAGGTTGTCGCGAGCCTTCCGGCCTGTGCGGTCAGCGGATGTAGAGGGTGGTCTCGTACACGTCGCGAACGGGGAAGCTGCGGATCTCGAGGTTGATGGCCGAGTTCCATTCGCCGTTACCCATGCGGCCGCGGTACGTGACGGAGCTGTCCGTGCGGCCGGAGGTGAACGAGGCCCTCACGTAGTGCAGACCGCGGGGCGGGCCGGCGGTGTAGACCACGCGCTGGCCGGGGGTGGGCAGGAAGTTAACGCCGCGCTCCACGGGGATGTTGCGCGCGAAGGTGTACACGCGGCCGTCGGGGTCGATGGCCGACAGGGTGATGAAGCCGGGCTGGTTGACCACAAGCCTGAACTCGATCTGTTCGCCCACGCGGAACGAGGCGCCGTTGCCCCTCGTGGGGCGGAACTCTTCAATGACGTTGTTGAGAGGGAAATCGCTGCTGCCGACGCCGCCGGGCCGCACCGTGATGGTGCAGGCGGAGACGAGCAGGGCAACGACCAGGGCGGCTACTGCCAGGGTGACGCGTTTGCGGTTCATGAATGTGCCTCGCAATCTTCTCGAAGTCTAGCAACGTTACGTGCTGGTCGCAGGTTTTGGACCTTAACCGTCCGTTATGGCTTGGCCGCGTCTTCGCTTACGAAGCTAGTTAAGCGGCGGGGCCGCGCCAACGTGAATCAGTTGGTGGGGGTCTGAGCCCGGTCATAGGTGGTGACCATGTAGGGCAGATCGGTCTGATGGTAGCGGCCGCGCTCGTCGTACCAGAACACGTAATCGCCAAGAGCTTCGCTGCCCTGACCGCCCTCGCTGGCGTTGCCGGAGCGGGTGACCTTACCGTCGACTATGCCGTCGAAGATAGCCTTGCCGTCGTACGAGTAAACCGTTATGAACATGCGCTGCGCCGTGTACTCCTGGATGCTGCGCCGGATGCGGTTCTGCGTCTCGTTACGGCACGCGGACAGGAACACGGCCAAGAGGAGCACCATCACCAGCGTGAGGATTCGCTTCGTGCGTATGGACACTTCTGGACCTCCGTGGGTCGGCCTGCAGGCAGGCAGCCGAGACAGTTTCGAGGATAGCACCGGCCCTGCGCACTAGTCGCGGTTCATGCCGAACTGCACTCACTTACTGCTGTTCAAAGTATCCTCTTCAGGTGGCTGTCACGCGGCGAGATCCATATGAGGTGCTGGGCGTCCCGAAAGACGTGGACGCGGACGGCCTGAAGGCCGCGTACCGCCGTAAGGCGCTGGAGTACCACCCGGACCGTAACCCGGGCGATAAGGAGGCCGAGGAACGCTTCAAGGAGCTCTCCGAGGCCTACGCCACCTTGCGGGACCCTGACGCGCGCGCCCGCTACGACCGTTACGGCGCGGCGGACCCCGCCAACTACCAGCCAGACACAAGCAACGTGAACTGGCAGGACATCTTCCGCGAAGCCGACATCAAGATCGACTGGGACGCCCGCGGCGGTATGCCGAGTACCGGCAGCGCAGTTTTCGACGCCCTCTTCGGCGTCATGGCGGGCATGCTCAGGGGCGCGGGCATGCTGCCGGGCCAGACGTACGAGGTGAAACTGCCCCTTACCCTCGGCGAGTTGAAGAACGGCGCGGTGAAGGCCGTGCGCGTGCCGGGCGTGAGCGTATGCCAGACCTGCAAGGGCTCCGGCCGCGTGACCGGCCAGACCGCGCCGCGTTCGCCGGGCCCGTTCGAGGCCAGCGCACCGCAAGCGCAGGTGGGCGGCGCCTCGGTGTGCCCGAAGTGCGGCGGCCGCGGCGTGCGCCGAGGGGAGCAGCTCGAGGTGCGCGTGCCCGCGGGCGCCTCCGCCAGCGCCAAGTTGCGGTTAGCGGGCGCGGGTGGGCCGGGCCAGCCGCCTGGCGACGTCATGGTGCAGTTAGCGCTGCTCCTGCCAGAGCGCGCCAAGGTGGTCGGCAACCACGTGCACGCCGCGCTGGTGCTCACCCCACTCGAGGCACGTAACGGCACCACCACAGAGTTCGAGGGCGTGCAGGTGGTGGTTCCCCCCGGTGCGCGCTCGGGTACCGAGATCCGGGTGGTGGGCGGCGGCGTCCGCAGCGGCGGCACCACGGGCGACCTGGTGCTGACGCTGGAGGAGGACTGGCTCCGCGGTGGCGGACGCCTAGTTTCGTCCTGGTTTCGTAAGCTGGTGGGAGGAGGCGGAACGAGTTGAGCAGCGACAAGTCCAAAGTCGAAGGTTCGGTAGGGGACAGCGGCCAGGCGGACACGGACAGCTACGACGAGGAGCGCGGCTCCCCCCAGATTGACCTCGACCAGCCGCTCTACGTCATCAGCGTGGCCGCCGAACTGGTCGACATGCACCCGCAGACGCTAAGGCTCTACGAGCGCAAGGGCCTCATCGAGCCCAGCCGCAGCGCCGGTAAGACCCGGCTCTACTCGCAGCGCAACATCGAGCAGCTGCGCGAGATCCGGCGCCTGACGCAGGAACTCGGCGTGAACCTGGCGGGGGTAGAGGAGATTATCCGCTTGCGCGCACGCCTTGATCAGTTGCAGAACAGCATGGAGGGGCGCATCTCGAACCTGCAAACACAGCTGCGCGACCACCTCGACTCGCTGCGTAACCGGCAACTGCCCGCCCCCAAGGAGCGCGCCACTGACACGCGCCGGGGCGGGGCCCATGAAGAGAACGGCGCGGCCGACCCCTCGGACAACTGATGAGGCTCGCCTCGCTCACCCTGCAGGGCTTCAAGAGCTTCGGGAACCGCACCACCGTTGAGTTCGCGCCGGGCGTCACGGCCATCATCGGCCCTAACGGCTCGGGTAAGTCCAACGTCATCGACGCGCTCAAGTGGACTAGCGGCGGCGGGCGCGCTTCGCAGTACCGCGCGGCCGACAAGACCGATCTGATCTTCCACGGCGCCGCTGGTAAGCGCTCCGTTGGTCTGGCCGAGGTGGAGGTCGAGCTCGAGAGCCCCAGCGGCAGCCTGAAGGTCTACCGCAGCCTCGACCGTGAGGGCACCACGCGCCTGCGCCTGAACGGGCGCGCCGCTCGTTTCCTGGACGTGGAGGAGGCGCTATCGGGCAGCGGGCTCGGCCGGAGCGGTCTGGCCATCATCGGTCAGGGCGAGGTGAGCCAGGTGCTCATAGCCGACCCCGCCAAGCTGCTCGAGTACGTTGCGGAAGCAGCCGGCGTGGCGCGCCTCTCCGGCCGCCGCGACCAAACGCAGGCGCGGCTCGACACCGCCATGTCGCACTTAGAGCGCCTGCAGGACGTGCTTCTGGAGCTGGACGCGC
>Ga0265293_10009305_pt1 | contig 14169 bp, 13 predicted proteins | sample Munlanlewell138R_FD_192505 | JGI IMG/M metagenome (GOLD analysis project Ga0265293, IMG submission 192505) | Leachate microbial communities from a municipal landfill in Southern Ontario, Canada - Leachate well 138R | ecosystem: Engineered > Solid waste > Landfill > Unclassified | place: Canada...
CGTTTTTTTTCTTACAGGATATAGACTTACAACATATGTCAGTGACATATGTTCTCTTTTGGAGCAATGTGTTTTGTCACCTGTCAGCGTATGCAGACATCTTTTTCTGTCTAATTGCTTATGTATTTGTAAATTGATATTTTGCAATACATTTTAGACACATATATAATTGTGACAAATGCCATCTGTTTCCAGGCCACACCATATTGGACACAATTAGGTTGTGTCCACACTCACAGATGCCAATATTTGTCAAAAATGCCCCAAAATGACCGTGGAAGGGAGAAAACGGGGACACACCGAGGGGAGAGCGTGCACACCCAGGACGATCGAACACCTCCCCCTCGCCTCTCAGCATGCCTCAATTTCTCTAGGTATGTCTCTCGGTTGAGTCTTTTTAGCCGGCAGCGGAGACAGTAAGAAGCCCACCAGCGGCGCCGGTGGGCAGATCATGGGTGTATGTGGCTGTCCATGGCAATATCTTCTTCTTACAAATCCAAAATCGCCCGGACACCGTTGACCTTGATCTCAATATCGGGTTCAACGTCATCAGCCAATCCGAAGTCCAGCAAAGCCATCACAACGGTGTAGGTGCCACTGGGAACCTCCTCCGGGTCGGGGCTGTTGATTTTCAAGGTCATGTTCACATCGACCTTGCCGATATCGATGATTGCCGTCGCCGTACCGTTGATGATGAGGTCGTTGGGACTGATGAAATTTGGCAGTTCAGCCTTTTTTTCAGGTGAAAGATCATTACCGTCCAAGAGCGCGGCCACGGACGCTCCGAAATCGAAGTCAATCCATTTCACCGTTATTTCATTGTCACCCTCCTCTGGAATTACTTCCAGCTGATCAATATCGATCTGTTCTGCGACATAGATCATCGTATGCAGCAGGGTCAAGAAGGAGAGACCGGCTACCGTATCGGTCTGATCCTGGGTCAAGAGCGTGACTTGCGCATCACAACTTACCACCAGCACGCTGACGATGAGCAGTACCAGTATGATTGTTCGCATATGCCTCATGTGCATCCTCCTGGGTGTTAGTAGTTATTGTATAGTAAACTACTAAGATATAGAAAGGAATACGTACACACAGCGATATATGTAAATTTTTATGGGTGGAGAATATAGGGTTATTTTAGGTTTTTGGCAAATAATAGGCAGAGTTTTGATGAATATAGATATTTTTATCGTTCATAATACATTAGTATTTTACTAGTATTTATAGCGTATCAACGGCTGATTTTTGAGAGTCTCAGCGCATAAAGGAGCACACTCATATGATGGGGGGCAGTAATCGCCCTCTATTGATCATGGCAATCGTGTGGCTCGCCTCAGCTGCAAGAAGTGCAACTATCTTCTGCACTACGAATATAACTATCAGGTGCTGGGCTTCTCCTCCTATCCTGTGCAAAAAGATCGAGAGGAGGAAATTCCATGGAAGAGAAATCTGAGGAGAAGACCACGGTGACAACGGGCCAGGCGATCATGCTCTCAAGTTTTTTCTTGGTCATGCTCTTCATCTTCGCCTTCGGGTGCTATGGGTGTGCCTATCAGTCACCGTTGACGGTTGTCGGCACCGAGGAAGGGCATGCCACCTTGGTCCGCCTCGCCGGCACCACGTGGAGGCTTGACACCGAAGCCGGGGAGCCGGACATCCCGGAGTTGTACGGCCTGGTCATCACCGACCTCGCCTTCGAGGAGGAGGTCAATGACGACGGCTCGCTGAACATGGTCATGGAGGTCAAGGGAAAGCTTCCCGTCCAGGGGGCGCTACGCTACGACGAGGACCTTGGCATCATCCTCATCTACAACACCCTGGAGACGCTGGTCAGGGCCTCGTGGTCGAGCAGCAAGGATGGAAAGACCGAGACCATCACCTTTCGAGGCGGGGACTCGAACATCCAATGCTACTACCTGAAGATTTGATCACACCTGCTGCGGGGCTTCCGGCACGCTTCCAGCTCTGCTTCTTGGCGCCGGTCGTCCCGCCTTTATCCACTACCGTCATTTCTCTGGGTACGGACCCTTGCCATCGTCGCTCTCGGTGGCATGGGTTCTCCTCTTTCTGATCAAGACAATGTGGGTGGTGACAATTACTCCGATGATGGGGAGGATGATATAGACCACCGTCGAGCGGGCGATTGTCATGCTGATGGCAAGGCCGAGCCAGAGCCAGAGGATGGCCAAAACCTTTGTCCGGGTGGGAACTCCGTCACCGGTTCTCCAGTGACGCAGGTAGCTGCCCAGCACCCGGCTCTCTTCGAGGCGGCGGGCAAGCTTTGCACTGGAGAGGGAGTAGCACGCTGAGGCGAGGAGGAGGAAGGGGGTGGTGGGCAAGAGAGGCACCACGATCCCGATGGCCCCGAGGAGCACGAACAGCGAGCCCAAGATCATCAAGAGGGTGCGACGCACCCTCCGGGTCACTCTCTTGGGAGATTCAGTATCCATCTTCGCAATCGGCCAAAATGGGGCTCGTCTGCCAATGCTAGTGGGTGAAGAGCCAGTAGAGGCCCCACACGATGGCGATGAGCAGGAGGATGACCGGGGTGAAGACGAGGAAGGCACTGACGAGCATGGCGAAGAAGTCGCCCTTCTCCAGCTTCTCCTTGCCCTCCTCCTTCAATCGTTTCTCGGCGCCCTCCACGTCCAGCACCCGCTTGATCTTCTTCGGAAAGAACATCGCATCACTCCTGTTGCTCGGTCAAGGGGTGGTGGCAGGCCACGAAGTGGTCTTTTTCCAACTCCCGCCACTGGGGCACCACGTGTGTGCAGATCTCGGTCTTGTAGCGGCAACGGGTGTGGAACTTACACCCGGCAGGTGGTTTGATGGGTGAGGGGATGTCCCCTTCGAGCAGCTGGATCTCCCCCTCCTCTCTGCGGTCGGTGGTGGGGATGGCGGCCAGCAGTGCCTCGGTGTAGGGGTGCATCGTCCGGGTGAAGATCTTCTCGGCCGGCGCAAGCTCGACGATGTTGCCCAGGTACATCACCCCGATGCGGTCGCTGATGTACTTGACCACCGCCAAGTCGTGGCTGATGAAGAGGTAGGTGAGCTTGCTGCGCTCCTTCAGCTCCCTGAGCAGGTTGATGATCTGGGCTTGGATCGAGACGTCCAGTGCACTGACCGCCTCATCGCAGACGATGAAGCGGGGGTTGAGGGCCAGCGACCGGGCGATGCCGATCCTCTGGCGCTGTCCGCCACTGAACTGGTGGGGGTAGCGGTGGATCATATAGGGGGCAAGACCGCACTCCTCCATGACCTTCATCACATACTCCTGCATCTCCGGCCCGTCTTGCTTGAAGAAGCGGTGGGCCAAGAGCCCCTCGCCGATGATCTGGCCCACCGTCATGCGGGGGTTGAGCGACGAGTAGGGATCCTGGAAGATCAGCTGCATCTCCTGGCGCAGGAGGCGCATCTCGCTGAAGGTGAGCCGGCTCACATCGATGCCGTTGTCACGCAGCGCCTCGTGGTGGGCGAACTCCTCGCTGTCGTGGTACTCAGCGCGCTTTGCATCGAGGTTGGCATGGGCCCTTTTGATCAGCTCGGCCACCTCCACCTGACGGGCACGATCCGCCTCCTGCTGGGCGTTCAGCTTCTCCAGCTGTCCCTCCTTTGTGGCAGTGGAGCGCCCCTTCTTCTTCGCCGCCCGGATGGAGCGTTCGAGTTCGGCGATTGTGAGCGCACGGTCCTTGATCTTCTCATCCCCCTCATGGTGGGAGCGGCTGTGGTGGTAGAGGTCGAACAAGAGCGGGGTGAATGAGGCAAGGTCCTCCTCGATGAAGAAGCCGCCGATGAGCTGCACGATGTCCAGGTAGGCGATACGGTAGCGCTTCTCAGCCTCTTGTGCGGCGTTCTGGGCGATGTAGACGCGCTCCTGCTCAGCCTTCTCATCGCCTTGGAGGCGTTCGTACTCACCGAGCGCCTTGTCGTACGCCTCCTTCAGCGTGGCAAGTTGCTCCTTGTGCTTGGCCAGGTTGGTGATTGTCTCCTTGACGTAGCGGGGGGCAAGGTCCTCAAGGCCCATGCCGTAGTAGAGGGTCTTTCCGTCGGTCTGTCGGTAGAGCTGCAGGAGGGTGCGCCCGAAGGTGGACTTGCCACACCCGCTCTCGCCCACCAGGCCGAGCGTCTCTCCGGCGTAGATCTCCAAGTCCACGCCGTCGACTGCCCGCACGAAGAGACCTTTGGTCTTCAGCGGGAAGTGTTGTTTGAGGTTCCGGATCTTGAAGAGGATGGTATCATTGCTCATGGCGTGCCTTCTTGTCGGGGTAGAAGCAGCGGATGGTATGTCCCGTTCCCACTGCAGTCAGTTCAGGGTGCTCAGAACGGCACTTGTCGGTGGCGTACTTGCACCGGGGGGCGAAAAAGCACCCGGTCGGCAGGTCCAGTGGATGGGGCACCGTGCCGGGAATCACCTCGAGCTTGGTCTGCACCGCCGTCTCGAGACGGGGGATGGAGAGCATGAGGCCCTCGGTGTAGGGGTGGGAGTAGCGCCCGTCGGTGAAGATCACATCGACGGGGGCCATCTCGACCACCTCGCCGCTGTACATCACCGCCACATCATCGGCCATCTGGTTGATGACCCCCAAATCGTGGGTGATGAAGAGGATCGCCGTCCCCTTCTCCTTCTGCAGGTCGTTCATCAGCTTGAGGATCTGGGCCTGAATGGTGACGTCCAAGGCGGTGGTCGGCTCATCGGCGATGAGGAGGTCGGGCTTGCAGGCGAGCGCCATGGCGATCATCACGCGCTGCCTCATGCCGCCGGAGAGCTGGTGGGGGTACTGCTTGGCCACCTGTTCAGGGTTGGGGATCTTTACGTCGGCGAGCATCCTGATCGACTCCTCCCCAGCCGTCTTCTTGTCCATCTCCTGGTGGACCATGAACGCCTCGCTGATCTGCCGCTCAACGGTGAAGACCGGGTTGAGGCTGGTCATCGGCTCCTGGAAGATCACAGAGATGGCGTTGCCGCGGATCGCGTACATCTCCTTTTCGTCGAGGGTGGTCAGCTCCCGCCCTTTGAAGGTGATGGAGCCCGATGCGATGTAGCCGTTGCCATCGAGCAGTCGGAGGATCGACATGGCCGAGACTGACTTGCCGCAGCCGCTCTCGCCGACCACCCCCAGCGTCCTACCCGCCTCTACGGCGTACGAGACGCCGTTGACGGCCTTGACGATCCCCCGCTTGGTGGTGAAGTAGGTGTGGAGGTCTTTCAATTCCAATAGTATCGACACAGCTGTCTCCTATCTGTCGTTTGATTTTGGGTCGATGGCATCGCGCATGCCGTCGCCCGCCATGTTGATGCTCACCGTACAGAGGCTCAGCGCGATGGCCGGGAAGACCCAGCGCCACCAGTACTGGCTCATGACGGTCGAGTCGTTGCAGCCATAGAGCATGTTGCCCCAGGTGGCGTTGGGCTCGTTGACCCCGAAGCCGAGGTAGGAGAGCGACGACTCATAGAGCATGCACAGCGCAAAGCTGAGGGTGAGGTTGACCAACACCACCGTGATGACGTTGGGCAGGATGTGGCGGAAGATGATCTTGATCTCGGTGATGCCCATCGCCTTGGCGGCGGTGACGAACTCCTGCTCCCGGGCGGCGAGGATCTGGCCGCGCACCAGGCGGGCCAGTGACGGCCAGGAGAGGAGGCCCAAGATCACCATGATCATCGAGATGCGTCCCGTCTCGCTGATCCGGCTGCCGATGATGGCGCTGAGGATCATGGCCAACGGGAGGAAGGGGATGGCGTTGACCACCTCGGCTAAGCGCATCAGCAGCATGTCGGTCCGCCCGCCGTAGTAGCCGGAGAAGGAGCCGAGGATGATGCCGATGATGCCGCTGATGATCACGGCGATGGCCCCGATGGTCAGCGTGACCCGCCCGCCGGTCAAGAGGCGGGTGAAGAGGTCGCGCCCATACTGATCGGTGCCCATGAGGTACCCCTTCAGTCCCCAGGTAAAGATCTTGCCATCCTTGTCGATGGCGTAGTTCTGGAAGTACGAGGAGGAGATGGCGACGATGTTCTTGAGCTTCGGCGCCGTGCCCTGGCCGTAGTTGTTCCATCCCCAGCTTGTCACCGTCCCGTCATCGAGGAGGGCGGTATAGTGACCCCGTCCTGCACTGATGGCAATCGCCTTGCCCTGGATGTGGGCGGGAATCTGCTGCACGCCGTGGTCCTCACCGCCCCAAACGTAGACGTTCTTGTCATCGGTCACCGCTGCGGCAGAGCGCTCGGTGACGGCGATGTCCACCACCCTGCCCTGGATCTCGCCGGGGATGTAGGAGAAGGGGGTCTCACGTGAGGAGAGGACCACTACTTCTTTTTCCCGGGTGGTGGCCATGGCCAGCGAGGTGTTGGCCACCATCTTGGTGAAGGAGCCTTGCCGATCAGCAGGTACCGGAATGGTGATGAGGTTGGTGTTGCCCCACACGTGGATGACGCCGCCCTCGGTGAGGGCCATCGAGATCTGGTGGCCGGCGAGGACTTGCACCACACGCTGGGCCGAGAGGAGGGGTGGAATCGCATTCAGCGTGAAGCGGTCGTTGCCCCAGGTGTGGACACGCCCGTTCGCATCGAGGGCGAGGGCGTGGTCGAGGCCTGCGGAGACCTGGACGAACTTGGCAGTGGAGGTGGGCAGCTTCTGCTGCTTGGCAGCCAGTGTCCCCCACTGATAGATCTTGCCGTTCACATCGACGCCGACGCCATAGACCGAGCCGCCGTCGATGGAGACGACCGCGCCGTCCAGCTCCTTTGCATAGCGCATGAACGAGGAGGAGGGCTTGGTGTTCTTTTGTGTCGGATCCTGGAACTTGATGTCCATGGGGAAGAAGATCGGCATGAGGAAGACGGCGAGGAAGATGGCAGCAAAGATGTAGAGGCCGAGCATGGCGCTCCACTTCTCTCTGAAGTTGCGCAACATCGTGCGGTAGGGGCTCTGTACCTGCTCCTCCTCAAGGATGGAGAGCGTGGCACTCCGCCGGCCCAGAAAGAGGGTTTTTATCACATCACCAAAGGTTGATCCGTAGGTTCGTTTAGTCATGGCATCATCTCCTAATCCAATTTGACACGCGGGTCGGCAAACCCGTAGGAGAGGTCCATGAGCAGGTTGCCGATGAGGCTGAGTACGAGGTAGAACATCACCATGGCAAGCGAGACGGCGAAGTCCTGCTGGTTGAGTGCGTCGATGATGACCTTTCCCATGCCGTTCCACAGGAAGGTGCGCTCGATAACGACCGATCCACTGAAGATCGATATGAACCAGCCGGTCATGATGGTGATGAAGGGGATGAGGGCGTTGCGGAAGGCGTGGGAGTAGATGACCACCTTCTCAGAGAGCCCCTTGGAGCGGGCGGTGCGGATGTAATCCATCCTCAGCGCCTCGATCATGGTGGCGCGCACGTAGCGCGTCAGACCGCCGAGGGAGGTGAAGACCATCACCGAGAGCGGCAGGGCCATATGGTAGAGTTTGTCGAAGAACATGCGCAGGGTGCTGCCCTTCAAGGCTGGTGTCTGCACCCCACTGATGGGGAAGATGGGCATCTTCACGGCAAAGAGGAAGATGAAGAGCAGGGCGATGACGAAGAACGGCAGGCTGTAGCCGATGATGGTGACTACCTGCACGACGTTGTCGAAGCGGGTTCCCCGCCTCACCGCCGTGGCGATGCCGAGCGGGATGGTGATGGCGAAGACGGGAATCAACGACCAGACGTTGAGCATGATGGTGTTCTTCATCGGAACGCCGATCATCTGCCTGACGGGCATCTTGTAGGTCAACGAGTAGCCGAAGTCCCCCTTGATGGTGTTGAAGAGCCAGGTGAAGTACTGTACGACCACCGGCTTGTCGAGGCCGAGGCGACGTACCGCATCCTGGTAGCGGGCCTCATACTCATCGGGCTTCATGCTCGCCTTGTTCCCCTCCAGCATCATCCTTGCCGGATCTCCGGGGACGGACTTGTAGAGGGCGAAGAGCAGTACCGATGCAACCAAAAAGACGACCACGATGTAGACCAGGCGTCTGAGAACATACTTGAACATGGCGATGATTCCTTAGGCAATGATTGCCTAGGGCTGCAGGTTCACTGCAGACCCTAGGCGAGTACATCCACTGTCAACAACGCACCGCGTTATTTGACATCGGCGCGGAGGATGGCGTAGCGGAAGTCCCACGTTGAGGAGGAATCGTAGCCAACAATCCGTGGATTGAAGAAGTCGTGGTAGATGTCCGAGTAGAGGGGGATGTCCGGAAGCAGGTAGTTCCAACGCTTCTCAAAGCGGATCCACTTCTCTGCCCAGCCCTTCAGATCCTGCGGGTCGGTGCGCTTCATGTCAAGCGAGATGGCCTCAAGCTCCTTGTCCGCGATGAAGTTGGTGTTGTAGACACCAAAGTACTCGGGATCGGTGGAGTAGTAGTACCAGTACGCCTGGGTGGTTGCAAAGCCGGTTCCGAGGTTGAACATGCCGTAGACGGGCTTGTCGATGCCATCTTTGTAGAGGTGGTCGAGCAGCACGGCAAAGTCAACGGTGGTGCCGTTGATCTGCATGCCGATCTTCCTGACCTCGGGGACGAGCATCGTGCTGATCAAGTCGGAGACGGGGTTGTTGGCGGTGTTGGCCCACTCGATGATGAGCGGCATCAACGCGCCGTCGACCCGCTTGTAGCGGATGGAATCCACGCCCTTCTGGAAGGCTCTGCCGTCCTTGTTGAGGGTCCAACCATCGGCGACCAGCTCCTCTTCGGCCTTCTGCAGGTTATACTGATAGGCGTTGAGCTCGCGGTCGAGGCGCTCGGCGTTCTCTACGTACTCCCACATCGAGGCCCCGTAGTAGCCGTTGACGATGATGCCATAACCGCCGGTGTACTGGCGGGCAAACTCGTTGCGGTCGAGGCTGTAGGCGATTGCGCGCCGCACGGCGTCGAACTGGGTCGGCCCGAAGTCACAGGCAAAGGCAATCTTGCCGTAGCCGTAACGGGGGTAGGAGGCGAAGTCGACGATGCCTGCATCGTGAAGGTCGAGACCACGGGTGATCTGATCTCCGCCGCTGATGCCCTGCAGCATGTCGATGGCGCCGGTCCTCAGCTCATCCATCTGCGTTGCCGTGTTGGTCAGCTTGATGATCAAGCGGTAGATGGAGCCCTTGGCTCCGTCGTACATGCCGAGGAAGCGGGGGTTGAGCACCACACTGGCCGTCGAGTCGGCTGGATTGAAGTCCTCAAACTGGTAGGGGCCACTGGTCACCAACGGGCGATAGCGGTAGCCGGTGTTGGGGGTGAGCAACGTCTGGCGAAGCAGGTCGGCGGTGAAAGCCGCTGAGAGCGAGGCACCCTTTGCTGAATCGATGACATCGACGCCCGGGGCGATGACATGCATCGGATACGGTCCGACGCTGACCAAAGAGAGGTCAAAGAAGTACGGCAGCTCCTCAGCCTTGATGGTGATGGAGAAGGAGTAGTCACCCAAGAGACGGATGCCAGCAAACTCGGCGCTCTTGCCTTCGTGGTAAGCTTCGTAGCCTACATACTCGGGGCCACTGCTATACTGAGCACCAATTTCGGTGACCTGCGGAGACGCAGCGTACAGGATGGCGAAGACATAGTCCTTGGCGGTGATCTTCGTCCCATCGTTGTAGACGAGGTTGTTGGCCAGGTTGAAGGTGTAGGTCTTCGTACCATCAGCGTTGTCAACCGCGGTATAGGACTTCACTGCAGTCGGGTTGATCGCATAGCGTCCTTCCTTGGTCCACTCCACCGTCGAGTAGCCACTCATCAATGCCTTGAGGTAGGCGTTGGTGGCACTGTTGGTCCAGCCGTCAAAAAAGTCGGCGTTGACCTGAGTAGAGGATCCCAGGATAACCTGAGTCTCTACCTTGGCTGCCGGCTCGGCGACGCCCATTGCAAAGGCGCTGGCCGAGAAGACCGCCACGATGAGAAACAGAACAAACAGTTTCTTGCTCATGATCATAATCTCCTTTGATATCCAATAATCTCTGCTCGCATGGCGAGCATGTACTTCACAGTGTAGACAAAAAACCCGAGCGTGTCACTCAATTTTTCCTTGATTAGGGGAATCAGCGCACAAATCAATGGGTTGTAATACCTTATCATGGAAAAATACAATATACATCAATGCAATACGGCGCATTCCAAACCTCTTTGCCATCGTCTGGTCATCAAGGCGACGCATTCTGCAACGCAACTTGAAGCGTATGCCAAGCCATGGTGGCACATTTGACACGAGCCGGCATCCGGGATATCCCTGAGAACGCGACCGCTTCATCCAGCTCCTCCAACTCCTCTCTAGTCAGGGATTCAGAGCCGATCATACGAAAGAACAGGTGGCACAGCTCGCTGGCTTTTGCTACTGTGGCACCCCGGATCAAATCGATCATGATGGAGACTGATGCCTCCGAAATGGCGCACCCCACCCCGGTATACGCCGCGTCCTCAATGATGCCGTCCTTCAGGGTGAGGGAGAGCACGATCTCATCACCACAACTGGGATTCTTGCCCGGTACGGTGACGGTGGGATCGCAGAGCGTACGCTTGTTGTGGCGGGAGCGGTTGTGGTCCCTGATCACCTGGGAGTACAGGTCGCTAAGTTCCAAGGCCAAGCACCTCCCGTACGGTGGACAGCCCATCGGCCAAGCGGCGGATGTCCTCTTCGGTATTGTACAAGTAGAGGCTCATGCGACAGGTGGCGTTCACGCCCAGATGAGCCATCAGCGGTTGGGCGCAGTGGTGACCGGCCCGCACCGCCACTGCGTGTGAGGCGAGGATGGTGGCCGTATCGTGGGGGTGCACCCCGGCGATGTTGAAGGAGATGATTCCGGTGCGATTTGCAGCATCCCCTGTCGAGTACAGCACAATGTGTGGGACAGCAGCGAGCGTCTTGAGGGCATACTCCATCAGGCGGTGCTCGATCGCTTGGACGCGCTCCATGCCCACCGCCTCCAGGTAGTCGATCGCCGCACCCAGGCCGATGATGCCCTCGCTGTTTTGGGTGCCGGCCTCAAACTTCATGGGGGCGTCGAGAAAACGCACGCGCTGCTCACGTACCTCCTCAACGATGCCCCCTCCCACCCGGGCCGGCTCCATCTGCTTCAGCAGATCCTTCTTCCCATACAACACCCCGACCCCCGCCGGAGCGAGCATCTTGTGGGCGGTGAACACCATGAAATCCACGTCCAGATCTTGGACATCCACCGGGATGTGGGGCACGCTCTGGGTGGCATCCAAGAGGAGGGTCGCCCCCACCGCATGCGCCATGGCAGCGATCTCTCGGATCGCATTGATGCCCCCCAGCACGTTGGACACGTGGGTGATGGCAACGATTTTGGTGTGGCTTGTCAGCTTTGCAGCCAGCTCCTCCAACCGGATGCACCCCAGACGGTCGACCGAAAGGTAGACAAGCGCTGCGCCCTTGTTGGCGGCCAGCCGCTGCCACGGCAAGAGGTTGGAGTGGTGTTCGGCCACCGAGATCAGAATCTCATCGCCCGGGCCCACGACCTGCTCTCCATAGCTTTGGGCCACTTGGTTGATGCCATCGGTCGCACCGAAGGTGAAGACGATGTGTTCGGGGTCGGGCGCACCGATGAACTGTGCGACCTTGGAACGAACACTCTCGAACGCCTCGGTCACCTGCATGGCGATGGCATACGCCCCGCGGTGGGGGTTTGCGTTGTAGCGCTCGTAATAGGTGCGTACCGCGTCAATGACCTGCCGTGGCTTTTGGGTGGTGGCCGCATTGTCAAGGTACGCCACTTTGACACCGGTGGCATCGGTGTGGAGCAACAGCGGAAAGTCTTCCTTATAGTCAGTGTGCATCATCGAATGCCTCCCGGATTCTCTGTCGCACCTCACCTCTGAGATCGATTGTGGGCAGCAAGTCCACCAACGGGGTGAAGGAGGCCTCCACCATCACGCGCATCGCCTCTTGCCGACTCAACCCCCGGCTCATGAGGTAGTGGAGCTTGAGCGGGTCGAGCCTGCCGGTTGAGGTGGCGTGGGCTCCCTCCACGTTGTCTTCACCACAGAGCAAGAGGGGAATGGATCGATTGATGGCCCGGTCACTGAGGGCGAGCACTGTCTCCTCCTCCCGCCCCTTTGCCCCATCGGCGCCACGGATGAAGTCCAGGGTGCTCTTCATCGTCTTGCTGGCGGCCCCGGCAAGCGCGCCGCGGCAGATGATGCGCCCTTCTCCTCCCCGACCGCGCAGTTCCAGCCGGTAATCGAAGTCCTGGATGCACCCGTCACGGGCAAGGTACATCCCATCGATGCCCCCGCGGCTCTCCTCTCCCGCAAGCGAGATATTGGCGCTGCCGACCACCTGGGCACCTCCCAGCTCACAGAAGAGAACGCTGCCGTCGCCACGCTCCCCTACGGTGATGGCCGTGCCATCCACATGAGTATCGCTGTCGCCCAGCTCCTGGATCTTGATGAGGCGCACCACAGCACCCTCCTCCGCCCACACTGCGGCAAAGCCGCCATGGAAGCAGGCTGTCTGCCCCCTTCTGCGGTAGCGTACCACCACGGTGGCTTGACTGTCCGCCTCACCATGGATCTCAAGGTGATCGATGAGGACGGGCGACTCCTCATCGAGCACAAAATCGAGCACGATGGGCGTGTCGCACCGCACCCCTCTGCCGATGGTGAGGCTGAGCGCCCAGTTTTGATGTGTCGTCACGAATGAGCGCAGACGCTCCAGGTCAGCGGGGAGGTTGGGTATCTCTGTGGAGGCGAAGAAGTGGCGCTGGATCAGTGGTTCGGCTGCTGTCAATTCACCGCCGTGATACGCCAGGTTGAGGTTGGCATCGATCTTCACGCTCGTCTCGTTCATGGAGAGCCAGCGCCAAGTGGGGATCTGGATTTGGTTGATCTGTGTCAGTGTCATCGCGCCCTCCCTCATCCAATGGCCCCTTCCAGCTCCAAGGCCACCAGCCGGTTCATCTCCACGGCGTACTCGAGCGGCAGGGCCTTGGTCACCGGTTCGACGAAGCCGCGCACGATCATGGCCTTGGCTTCCCCCTCACTCAACCCCCGACTCATGAGGTAGTAGATGGAAGACTCGCTGATGCGCCCGATCTTGGCCTCGTGGCCGATATCCACCTGGTCGGTGCGGATATCCATCGCCGGGATGGTATCGGAGCGGGAGTGGTCGTCCAGCATCAGCGCTTCACAGATGACGCTGGACTTTGAGCCGATGGCCTGCCGCTGTACCGTCACCGAGGTGCGGGTGGTCGCCGTGCCACCCGCCTTGGCAATGGACTTGGAGGACATGGTGGAGCTGGTATTGGGCGCACCATGGACCACCTTGCTGCCGGTGTCCAGGCTCTGGTGTTCACCGGCGAAGCTGACGCCGATGTATTCACTCTTCGCCCCCTCGCCCTTGAGGATGCTGCTGGGGTACAGCATGGTGATGTGGGAGCCGAAGGTACCGGAAATCCACTCGATGGACCCATCCTTCTCCACCAGTGCCCGTTTGGAGTTGAGGTTGAGCATGTTCTTCGACCAATTCTCGATGGTGGAGTAGCGCAGGGTGGCACCTTCGTTGACATAGAGCTCCACACCCCCTGCGTGGAGGTTCAAGACGTTGTACCGTGGTGCGGAGCACCCTTCGATGAAGTGGAGTTTCGATCCCTTTGCGCAGATGATGAGGGTGTGCTCGAACTGCCCGGCCCCCGGTGCGTTGAGGCGGAAGTACGACTGCAGCGGCAGCTCGACCTCGACGCCCTCGGGCACGTACACAAAGGAGCCTCCCGACCACACTGCACCGTGGAGGGCCATGAACTTGTGCTCGTCGGGGAGCAGCAGCTTCATGAAGTGGGCTTTGACCAGGTCCTCGTGTTCCCGCAAGGCGGTCTGCATGTCGGTATAGATGACCCCCTGAGCGCGCATCTGCTCCTTCACGTTGTGGTAGACCACCTCAGAATCATACTGGGCTCCCACTCCGCCGAGGACCTCCTGCTCTGCCTTGGGGATCCCGAGGCGGTCAAAGGTAGTGCGGATATCGTCGGGCAGCATCTTCCAGTCATCGGTCATGTCGGCCTTGGGCTGTACATAGGTGACGATCTGATCCATGTCCAGCTCCGCCAGGGAGGGGCCCCACACCGGCATCGCGATCTCGTTGAACAAGCCAAAGCTTCTCAGGCGCACGTCGAGCATCCACCCAGGCTCC
>Ga0265293_10009306_pt1 | contig 14169 bp, 12 predicted proteins | sample Munlanlewell138R_FD_192505 | JGI IMG/M metagenome (GOLD analysis project Ga0265293, IMG submission 192505) | Leachate microbial communities from a municipal landfill in Southern Ontario, Canada - Leachate well 138R | ecosystem: Engineered > Solid waste > Landfill > Unclassified | place: Canada...
GGTTTCCTAAGGATCAACTTTTGTACCGCAAAGACCATCACGCCAGCCAAAAAGAACCTCGCACCAGCCAGTAACATGCGGGCTGATACATCGGTTGGGGAAATCTGCAGTTCGGCATAGGTGAGCTTCAGTACAGGAAAGGCACTACCCCACAAAATACAGGCAATAACGGCCATCACAGCTACGAAGTACTTGTTCGTCCAGATCGTCTGTTGTTCCACCATCTCATTCCCTACTATGTAAAAGCTGCTTGATTACTTCAACAGAGGTACCCTCTTCCCTTCCCCATCACCTTCTGTACCCCTGCGAGGGCTCATATCTGTATTATGGGGAGAAGAATGGGGCAATCGCTCTACAGGCTTGAGTCTACAACCACCCCTGCCGGCTGCGTTTCCTCTGCACGTCGAATGATCCCGATGGGAGTGCTCTCCGCAGACTGACCTAGAGGATTATCTTTCAAGAGTTTTGTCAGTAAGTTGATATCCACTTCAGGACCTGATACTCCCAGGATATTAACGCCTAGATCGTTGGCATCTATCACCGCCACATGGGCTCCCACCGCTTCCCTAATCTGCCGGGCCACGAGGTCTGGATCCTTTGGACCCAAGACTGCGTACTCATTGAAGGGAGGGATTGTGTTCTCTGTGGGACCGTCAATAGCCCTTGCCTTAGGACCACAGATCCGGTAGAAAAGGCCTTTAATGCCAAATAGCTTGCCGAGGGCTGCGATCACACTGGCAAAGATAATCTTCAGGGCACCAACTTCTTGAATGGCGAGTTCCATGGTCTCGGGCATACCCAGACCAATACCATAGGGTGATTTATGCACAAAGCGGCTTAGGAAAATGGCCAAACGGGAAGGCTTAATGTCGCTAATTCGAAAAGCCCGGCCCTGGGTAATGGCCACTACCTTTTCGCTTATAACAACCAGATCGTCCCTTTGCACAAGACCCTTCGTATAGCGCTGCACAACTTCAACGATGTTATCTGTAGCTTGAATCAGATCCGTCTGTACGGGGAATCGAAAATATGTTTGGCCCTCGATCTCTAGCGCCAACTTTTTCCCAGGATTCGCTTGCATCATTACTCCACCATTCTGTCAATTTTCGCAAAGAATTTCCACAGCTCGTCTTCTACGTGCGCTGTAATATCTTCGGTCTCTCCGTTCCTGCGTAGAACAACTGGATGATCCCCTTCAGTAATTTGCCCCACAACAAAGGCTGGCACCTGAATTTCTCGTAATCCCTCCGTGAGCTCTTGCCCACGCGGAGTCACAATGAGCATCGACCCTGAGGAGAGCAGTTTTAGGGGATCGAGACCAAACTGTTCACAGATGGCCTGGGTCAACTTGGACATGGGAACCTGAGCTTCGTTAATCTCCGCGCCAACCCCAGCTGCCTGGCAAACCTCTCTGACCGCGCCCAACAAGCCACCTTCGGTGATATCATGCATAGCGTGGACACCATATTCTGCGGCAAAAAGCCCTTCAGGCACCACAGAAAGCTGTTTGGTCAGAGACTCAATCTCCCCTTCTGGCACCTCAAAGGGTAGCAAGTGGGCAAAGTCCCGAGCCAAAATTGCGGCCGCTTCGATACCTACGCCCTTGGTAATCACAAGCTGGTCCCCTGGTCGGGCACCTTTCGATGTTACAAAGCGGCTCTTTGGGGCTCGACCAATTGCTGTGATGGAAACGACAGGGTCTGCCACTTTGCTCGTGATCTCCGTATGTCCACCTATAACTTCCACCTCGAGGGCAGCTGCGGTAGTTTGAACATCCTCCATAATCTGATGGACTTCATCTTCCTGAATATGTTCTGGGAGCAGAAGGACGACCTGTACACCAACGGGCGTACCTCCATTGGCAGCCAGATCGTTACAGGCCACGTGGACTGCGAGCTCCCCGATACCTGCTACCGCACCTGTAATTGGATCGCTTGTCACTAGGCAAACTTCGTCACCAAAATCAATGACAGCACAATCTTCCCCAAGTCCGGCGTGGACCAAGACGTCATCACGGAAAAACTGGATGGTGGATAACACCATCCTCTCAAGCATATCCCCTGATAGTTTCCCTATTTTCAAAAGCTCTCAACCTTTCGCACCTGCAACATGTTCGTGGTTCCTGGCACACCAAAGGATGAACCAGTAATGATCGTAACCACATCGCCAGAGGTAAGGAGTCCACACTCAATAGCGCTTTGGATGGCCTCGTGAATCGACTCTTCAACGTCACCCATCTTCTCCTGGTGAACCGCTACGACGCCCCAAGACATAGCCAATTGACGAACTACATGTTCGTTTTGGGAAATGGCCAGGATGGCTGCCTTAGGTCGCTTTTGAGAGATGGAACGTGCTGTGGCCCCTGAGAACGTTGCGCAAACTATGGTGTTTAGGCTCAAGTCATGGGTCACCTGGCAGGCGGCTAGTGTGACTGCTTGATCAATCTCGCTGCGGGCTTCATTCGCCTTGTCTCGCAAGATCGCTCCATAATCTATTACTTGTTCCATCCGACAGGCGATTCTATCCATAACTTGTACAGCCCGGACCGGATATCGACCCATAGCAGTCTCGCCCGAAAGCATGACACAATCGGTTCCTTCAAAGATCGCGCTGGCGACGTCTGTTACCTCAGCTCGGGTGGGTCTTGGATTACGAATCATCGAATCGAGCATTTGGGTCGCGGTAATTACCGGTTTACCCGCGCGATTACACTTACGAATCAACATGCGCTGGGCTAGAGGTACCTCTTCTGCCGCGATCTCTACACCCAGGTCACCCCTGGCTACCATAATACCGTCGGCGGCTGCGATGATCTCATCGATATTCCGCAGACCAGAATTACTTTCAATCTTAGCAATAATCTTCTGATGTCCCCCGGCCGCTAGGATCATGTTTCTTACTTCCTCTACATGTTCCCCTTTTCGCACAAAGGAGGCTGCGATCCAGTCTACGCCATGCTTAACTCCAAAGCGAATGTGCTCAGCATCTTCCTTGGTGATGGCCGGCAGGTCCACATCCACACCAGGGAGGGAGATACCTTTGCGGGAGCTTAGTTCTCCACCGATTACGACCTGACAGATTACGTCAGGACCCTTGATCTCGTGGACCCGAAGCTCGAGAAGACCATCGTCTATGTAAATGACCGAGCCTGGGCGTAGATCCCGATTGAGATGGCGGTAATCGACGTAAATCTTTGTCTCGTCACCTTCATAAGGTTCAACGGTTAAGGTGTATTCCTGACCGGGGATCAACTCCACAGGTCCGTTTTTCAGACGGCCCACACGGATTTTCGGTCCCTGGATATCTAGAAGTAAGGCTAAATTGGCGCCTACCTCCTTTGCCGCTTCCCTGAGATTTTCAATCCTTCGCAAATGCTCATCTAGGGCACCATGGGAGAAGTTTAGCCTGGCCACATTCATTCCGGCTCGAAGCAAAGCCCGAATGGTCTCAGGGCTTTCACTGGCTGGCCCTATAGTACACACAATCTTGGTCTTGCGCATAGTCGACCTCCTATTTTATCTAGATCGATGAGAGAATGTTCGACAGATGATAATAATCAAGGTTCAGCTGTTTCTCCTGTGCTAGGACATACGCTAGATCAAAGGACTTCACAACCTGATCCACTTCGCCCAGCATCTTACCACTCTTTCCTTGGTAGACCAGCTCCACAGCGTGGTAGCTTAGACGACTAGCCAAGAGACGATCGCGAACAGTTGGAGCACCGCCCCGTTGAATATGACCTAGAATTGTTATCCGAGTATCGAATCCGGCCTTTTCTTGTATGTAACGCCCAATTTCCAGCGAAGGGCTCTCTTCACCCTGTTGACCCGAAATAGGCCGGACACCTTCAGCCACCATCACGATATTATAGGTTTTCCCCATGCTATTGGCCTTTTGGATCTGTTGGCAAACTTGCTCTAAATCATAGGGAACTTCAGGGATCAAAATCACATCCGCTCCCCCAGCCAGTCCCGAATAAAGAGCAATGTAGCCTGAAGCGCGGCCCATCACCTCAACGACGTAAACCCGTTCATGACTGCTTGCTGTGTCACGGAGTTTGTTCACGGCTTCCATTACCGTATTTACCGCGGTATCAAAACCAATAGAGTAGTCCGTACAAGGAATGTCATTATCAATGGTTGCAGGGATACAAATCACCTTGACTCCCATTTCTTCAAGACTCAAAGCACCCCTAAAGGACCCGTCTCCACCAATTACGATCAAAGAATCAATACCGTGTTTCTCTAGCATGTCCACAGCTTTAGCGCGTCCTTCAGGCGTCCTAAAGTGATCTGAACGGGCGCTCTTTAAAATGGTACCACCTCTTTGAATAATACCTGATACAGTCCGACTATCCATGGGTTCAATCTCCCCACGAATCAGTCCATGATAGCCGCGATAAACGGCCCAGGGCTCTAGATTATAATGAAGGGCAGCCCGTACAATTGTACGCACCGCTGCGTTCATGCCTGGTGCATCGCCTCCGCTGGTTAATACTCCTATTCTTCGACCCATATCGATCTCCCCCTTTGTTCACTATCCCTACAAATCCGCCATAGCCTTCTCGTTAAACTTCCCAATTTGGCGAAAACGTGCCAAACGTTCCTCAAGCAAGACTTCTAGGGGCTTTTTGACAATTGTTGCGAGATACCGCCTGATGAAAGACCGCATCTGCAGTCCAGTAGTAACATGATCCCGGTGAGCTCCCCCTAATGGCTCTGTAATCACATCATCGATAATGCCAAACTTCAAGAGGTCTGTTGGCGTCAAGCGAAGCAATTGCGCCGCTTCGGCCGCCCTCGAAGAATCACGCCACAGAATCGTAGCGCACATCTCAGGCGAGATCACGGAATACCAGGCATTCTCCAGCATTAAGATGCGATCGCCCACACCTAGGGCCAATGCTCCTCCGGAACCTCCCTCTCCCGTAATAATCGAAAGAATCGGAGTCTTCAGGAACGACATCTCCTCAATGCACTGAGCAATCACAAGTCCCTGCCCTCGTTCTTCTGCCTCAATACCGGGGTAAGCACCCACAACATCGATGAGGGTGATGATAGGGCGACCAAACTTCTCAGCCTGTTTCATAAGGCGAAGTGCCTTACGGTACCCTTCAGGGTGGGGGAGTCCAAAGTTCCTTGCAATATTATCCTTTGTATCCCTTCCCTTTTGGGGACCAACCACGGTCACAGGCTGACCTTCAAAAAGGGCAACCCCGCCTACGATTGCCCTATCGTCTCTGTAACTTCGATCACCGTGAAACTCCACAAAGTCATCAAAGAGAAGATTAATGTACTCTAGAGTCGTTGGCCGTTTTGGATGGCGGGCCATGGTAACCCTTTGGAATGGAGTTAGGTTGGCGTAAATCTCCTTACGCAACTTCGATGCCTTCCGCTCTAGAGTCTTGATTTCGTCTGTAAAGTCCATATCCGAACTATGGACAAACTGTTTCAACTCACTGATCCTAGCTTCTAGTTCTAGGACAGGCTTTTCCCATTCAAATGCTTGCATCTCCCTCACCTACCTATGCCACTCTAAGAGACGCCCAACGTAGTTCAACATGCGGTCTCTGGTCACGATAGCATCAATCATACCATGTTCGAGGGCGTATTCTGCGGTTTGAAAACCCTGGGGCAACTTCTGGCGCGTCGTTTCTTCTACAATGCGCGGGCCAGCAAAACCAACCAGAGCACCAGGTTCGGCAAGAATAATGTCGCCTAGAGAGGCAAAGCTTGCATAGATGCCACCCATGGTAGGATGGGTTAAGACTGAGATAAACAAGAGGCCAGCTCGACTATGCTTACCCACGGCTTGAGCCGTCTTAGCCATCTGCATCAAACTAAAGATTCCTTCATGCATACGGGCCCCACCGCCACCGCCAGAGAAGATCACGACAGGGAGCTTCTCCTCCAGGGCTCTTTCAAAGCCACGCACTAATTGCTCCCCGACGACAGAACCCATACTACCACCAATAAAGGAGAAGTCAATAACGCCCAAGATACAGGGCGAGCCCTGAATCACCGCTTTGCCAATCAGACTTGCATCATCAAGACCAGTTTGCTCTTGCGCCTGGCTAATCTTCTCGGCATAACCGGGAAACTCAATAGGATCCGCTGACACCAGCGGAGTGAGGGCCTGGAAATCCTCAGGTTCAGTCAACATCGCCAAACGCTTACGTGCGGTGATCCTAAAGTGATGACCACAGCTGGGGCAAAGAAAGGCTTCTTTGTCCAGTTCCTTGTTGAAAATCATCTTGCCGCAACAATCGCAGCGTGTCCAGAGATTGTCAGGGAACTCCTTGCGTTCCGGCTCTTCCTGGGGTCGTACCGTCATATACTTCGGTTTCCCCTTAAATACATTAAGCATACAAATCCACCTTATCCGAACGAAGCAGCAATGATCTCGTTAGCCTCATCTACCTCAGATTCTGGTACTAGTATTTCGACACTGGCAGAGTCACCTAGATGGGGCGGACCTAGGGGTCTTAACATCGACAAGATCCCACCACCTTCGAGAAGTCCTTTCAGCATCTCTGCAATAGGGCGATTAGGGGCAATGTAAACCACCGTCCACATCATATCGCGCCCTCCTTTGTACATACATTGCTATTACGCTAGATTATTTCTGTAATGGCGAAAAAATCCCTTCCGCTAAACGTTTTCTTTCCAAGGATCCAACCAGGTGTACACAATCTGGGTGTGATCCAATTGCTCTGTGATGTTCCCTACATCCTTAACCCAGAATTCCCTAGGTAGCAAGTGATACGCTTCACCCAACAAGAGAATTGTGGGTCGAGTGCCGAATTGCCCATGGAGAACTTCCTTGATAGACTCGAGATCAGCCAAACTTGGGGTGATCAGTAGTGTGGGGCCCAATGGCAAAGTCCAAAGAACGTCCGGGCTGCCGAAGAAGGCTACACGACTTCCTACTTCCAGATTGAGTCGATGGAAGGAGCTCTCGGGGCCCTTAAATGATTGCACACCATCTGGTGTATCAAGGATACCCTGCCTCCCACCTTTGCTTCTTATAATCTCCAGTATCTCACCTGCTACCACCGGCAATTCACCCTTTAGACTCTGAATCAAGGTCAAAAAGGGAGTGCAGGGATGCATACTTAGGTAACCCCCTAGGAGATCCTTTTCTAGGCGAAGGAGATCCAGTTCACGCTGTGGTTCGAGGCCAAGCTCCAGTAAATGTTGGTTACGTCCACCCAAGTCATCCAAGGCCCCCGAAAGAACCAGTCTCTCCAAGGTAGGTAGATCCAACTTGATCGCCCTTCGGAACTGGGCCAAGTTCGGCCAGTTCCTTCTACTGTTACAGATCGCCTCCGCCATCGCCGGTGGAAGCAATCGGTAGGTCGCAAAACCAAGGCGCAGCTGGTTTCCTTGCCAGGTCGTCTCCTGATCGGAATAAACGACACTTGGAGGTAGGATCGTCAAACCAGATTGCTGTGCATCCCGGAGAATCAATTCCCGTTCTTTACCAGAACGTCCCTCGTTTAAGAGACTGGCAAAGAAGGCACCAGGATAGTGGGTTTTTAAATAAGCAGCCTGCCACGTAATGCGTGCATAGCTTACGCTATGGGCTTTATTAAATGCATAGCCACTAAACTGGGCCACTTTCGCGAAGAGTCTTTCCGCCTCACTCTTCTCCAAGCCTGCTCTTTCCTGAGCTCCTGTTATAAAACGCTCTCGCCATTGGTCAGTCACCTTCGAATCACCCTTGGCCAAAGCACTCCGGAGCAAGTCTGCTTCACCCAGGGAGAACCCTGCAATATGGCTGGCAATCAGCATCACTTGTTCCTGGTACAAGATCAAGCCATAGGTCTCATCCAGAATTTCTCCTAAGGCAGGATGGGGATAGCGGATCTTTCTAGCTTGGTCTCGCCTCTTCACGTAATCTGGGAACATCCGGAGAGGACCTGGCCTGCCTAGTGCCAACAGTGCTACAAGATCATTAAATGATCGGGGTTTGAGCTTGATTAAGAGGTCTTGAAAAAGCTCGCTTTCTAGTTGAAAAACACCTAGACTTCTTCCTTCCCCTAGCACGCTTAGGGTTTTCTCATCGTGTAAGGGAATCTCCTGCAAAGAAAATTCTTCATCCATGCCCTTGACCAAGTCCTCCATTTGCCTGAGCAGGGTTAACGTCCTCAGGCCTAGTAGATCGATTTTTAGCGCCCCAAGATCCTCTAGGGCATACATATCCAAATGGGTGACGGGAATCTCTCGATCGAGTTTTACCGCCGTAATCTCTTGTATCGGTTTGGCCGTGACAATGACCCCTGCGGCATGGGTAGAACGATTCCTTTTCAAACCTTGGAGTTCTCTTGCAGCGGATGCACATTCCTCGCCTAGGGCCGCCCTTACTTCTTGAATCGCATGTTTCGCCCCAAAGGTACCATAGGTTCCAATTTGTGCCACATGATCTCTACCGAACTGGCTAACAAGGTAGGAGAGGACTTCTCCACGCCTCTCATAGCAGAAATCAAGGTCAATATCTGGACGTTTCTTCCTTTCCGCATTGAGGAAACGTTCAAAGAGTAGACCCCAGCGCAGAGAGTCAATCTCGGTGATCCCCAGACAATAGGCAACCAGGCTGCTTGCGGCGCTCCCCCGACCGGGTCCAACTGGAATTCCAGCCCCCTTAGCGAATTGAACAATATCCGCGACAATGAGGAAGTAGTCTTCAAAGCCCAAATCCCTAATGACTGCTAACTCATGCCTTAAGCGTTCTGTGACCGCCTCGCCGAGTTCACCAAACCGTCTCTTCGCCCCCTGCCAAACCAACTCTGCAAGGTTTCCCCCCTCCCGATGGGGTGGTAGCATCTGTTCTCTGGGCAACTTCACATTCTGGCACCGCTTCGCGAGGTCCAGAGTGGTACTTCGCACTATGCTTGGACCAGCAAATTCTCTCCAGAGTTCCTCCCAAGACAAAAGGGGATGACTCGGTATTGTTCGTCCTTTGCCCTCTACGCTCACAAGAACCTGAAACGTCAAGCGAGACTCCTCTGAAAGATAGCGAACATCTTGGGTAAGGACAAACTTCTCCGGGGGCAAACGGCTAAAGTGATGGAGCTCTTGGCCTAGTTCGTGTCTGATATAATAGTCAGAGCCGAAGTTTACTTCTAACCAAGCATGCTCCTCAGCGCTAGGCTCATTCCTGGGCCCGCCCTTGAGCACGATCAAGTCCTTCTTGTATCCAAGGAGTTCATCCTTGGAGATAGAGTCCGGCGCAGCTAGGGATGTCAGACGTAGGAGATTACCATACCCGACATCACTTTGAGCCAAGAGTACGACCTGTCCTAAATCCGTAATTTCTAGCTCAACACCAAAAATGGGCCGAACTCCAGCTTTATGGCAGCATCTCTCGAACTCCCCGTGCCCGGCGGTGGTAGCCCAATCCGTTAGAGCTAGGGACTCGATGCCGAGTTGTGCAGCCTGCTCCACTAGATCCTCTACCTTGCAGACAGATTGTAAGAGAGAGTACTCACTATGGGTATACAATTGTGCAGAACCCGACAATGCGCTCACCCCCATCAACAAAAAAGGGCCGCAGCCCTTTTATTGCTTGTCTGTATCTTCCCGATAAATGATCGCCCCGAGTTTCTTCAGCTTATCTTCAAAGAACTCATACCCTCGGTCCAGAATTTCCACTCCGTAGAGCTCTGTTCGTCCTTCAGCAGCTAACGCGGCTATGGCCAGGGCCGCGCCGGCCCTCAGGTCTGTAATTTCAACAGGAGCGCCCGTGAGCTGCGGAACGCCTCGGATAATGGCAGTCCCTTGCTCAATCTTGATATCTGCTCCCATCCTTCTTAGTTCATCCACGTAGCGAAAACGATCAAAGATTGTCTCTCTAACCACACTGGTTCCATCTGCCAAACACATGGCCGCTACCAGAGGTTGTTGCAGATCCGTGGGGAACCCAGGGTAAGGTAGCGTCTCCACATCAATTGGTTTGAGACGATGGGGCGCTTTCACATGCAGTTCGTTGTCGCCTCGGGTCAAGGCGACACCTGCCTCTTCTAATTTGACAATGGGCACACGCAAGTGCTCAGCAACAACGCTCTTAATGTGGATCTCCCCGCCTGTGATGGCCGCTGCAAAGAGAAACGTTCCCGCTTCAATGCGATCTGGAATAATGGAATATTCAATGCCATGCAGACGCTCGACACCCTCGATACGAATGCTCTCTGTTCCAGCACCCCTCACCTTGGCTCCCATTCCATTTAGGAAGATGGCCAGATCTACGATTTCAGGTTCTTTCGCCGCATTTTCCAGAATTGTGGTTCCCTCAGCCAAGGAGGCCGCAATCATCAAGTTAATGGTCGTGCCAACGCTGGCGCGATTTACGTAAATGTGCGTACCATGAAGGGCTTTGGCTTCTGCCTTCATGTACCCATGTTCAATCACTACCTCGGCACCCATTTGGGTAAACCCCTTGATATGGTAATCTACTGGACGAGAACCAATAGCACAGCCACCAGGAAGGGGCACTTCAGCCTGCCCGAGGCGAGCCAAGAGTAAACCTGCGCTATAGAAGGAAGCACGCATCTTGCGCACTAGGTCATAGGAGGCTTGATATTTGTCCAGGGTGGAACCTCGAATATGTAAGCGTTCTTGATCATCAAACCAAACGCCAACCCCTAGATCCTGAAGAATGAGGCAGATCGTGCCAATATCGCTTCCCTGAGGAATGTTGTCCAGTACACACTCGCCTTCCGTGGCCAATGCCGCAGCTACAATTATGGCGAGGGCGCTGTTTTTTGCCCCACTTATTTCCACCGTTCCGCGGAGAGGCTTTCCACCTTCAATTACTAAACGAGCCATAAATACGCCCCCCTATGCTAGTCCTTTGAAATAGTCTGCAACTATCTCTTCTAAAAGGTCATTTCGTTCGATGGATTGAATAAGACGTCTGGCATCGCCATGCGCTGTAATATACGAAGGATCACCCGAGACAAGATAACCAACAATTTGATCTAGGGGTTGGTACCCCTTTTCTGTCAAGGCTGCCCATACTTTCGCCAAAATCTCCCTCGTATCGTTGGCTTCTTTATCGATGGCCGAAAACAGCCGTGTCCGATCCGATACTCCCATTAAAGCCCCTCCCTCTTAACAATATCCTCTCACTGCCTAAATCATTCGCTTCCAGAGCCCCTGCTCTGACCGCCTGATACCTATTTGGAAAAGGCGATGTCCGCCACACCTTCTGCAATATTATGGGCGTGGTCTGCCACCCGTTCTAGATTACTGACAACATCCAAGAACAGTACGCCTGCTTCAGGATTGCAGAGCCCTTCGTTAAGGCGGGCAATGTGGTTCGTACGATAACGTCTTTCCAAATCGTCAACCTTATCATCTTCGCCAATGAGACTGGTCGCTTCATTCACATCCTGGTGGGCTAGGGAGTGGAGCACGCTGCGGGAGATGCGATCCACTTCAGCAAACATGCTCTGCAAATCGTCTCTAGCGGCATCACTAAGCTCGTGTCGCCCATTCTCTCGTGCCTCTGCTAACTCAGAAATGTTGATGGCGTGGTCTGCCATACGTTCTAGGTCGTTGACAATATGCATCAGATTCACCATCCCCCGCGCCTCACTCTCATTCATGGAGTACTGATTGGCCTTGGCCAAAAAGGCGGTGATGGCTGTTTCTAACGTATTAACAACTTCTTCTCGCTGTTGAAGATCCTTGAGCTGATCGGTCGTACCGGTTACAAAGGCTGCAACAGCTCGATCCACCATTTCCACAGCGATTTCCCCCATCCGGACAGCCTCTTTTTGGGCACTAATGAGTGCACCAGGGGTTTGAATGAGGCGTTCATCTAGATACTTCGGTTTCGCTTCAAACACACCATCTTCCCCGGGAATCAGAGCAGTGACGAGCCGGACAAAGCGGGGCAAAAGCGGAAACAGAATTACGGTCGTGAAGACATTGAACAAGGTATGGGCATTAGCAATCTGACGAGCCACCGTATTACCCGTCAAAAGGACCAGACTAGTAAAGGGCCGACGTAATATAATGAATAGAATCACACCCGTTACGTTAAAGAGAACATGGCTTAAAGCTACCCTCTTTGCCGTAACAGGCGAACTGAGTGAGGCTAGAACCACTGTGATGCAGGTGCCGAGGTTAGCACCTACAATCAACGCTAACCCAGCTGGAAGACTCAAAATGCCTTGCCACGAAAAGGCAATAGCAATACCTGTTGTCGCACTAGAACTTTGGATTACCATCGTAAAGAGGGCGCCTGCCAGGATACCCAGGATAGGCCGATCACCGATGGCTACCAAAAGTTGGAGGAACGGTTCATACTCCCGCACGGGACTGACAGAACTACTCATCGTCTGGAGCCCAAGAAGGAGCAGACCAAACCCGAGAACGCCCATGCCACCATAGCGATAGAGTTTCTTCTTGGAAAAGTAGTAGAAAAGAGCTCCAACTGCAATCAAGGGATAGGCCAAGCTATAGATGTCGAAGGAGATGGCTTGCGCTGTTATCGTCGTACCAATGTTGGCTCCCATGATAGTACCAACCGCTTGGCTCAGTGTCATCAGACCAGAATTTACAAAGCCGACAATCATCACTGTCGTAGTAGAACTGGACTGTAAAATGGCAGTTACACCTGCACCTGTCAACGCAGCGTTGATGGGTCTTGATGTAAAGAGCTCCAAGATGCGACGCATCCGTTCGCCTGCAGCCTTCTGTAGTCCGTCAGCCAGAAGCTGAATACCTAGGAGAAACAGGCCAAGTCCACCCAACAGACCAACGACAATTGCAGCAACACCTATGTTCAAAACCGCACCCCTCACCGATTAGATTCTGGTTACTCTTTCCCTATAGTGGCATAAGGTATGTAGAAGAACGAAGGAGGATTGTCCATGAAGGTACTACTTCTCTCCGACTTTTTCCTGAGCGGCCAAACAACCCATGTCCTAGAGTTAGCCAAGGAACTTCAAGCACTGGGAACTCAAGTTCACATTGCTTTTGGCACAATCCATAGTAAGCTCTTTCGCACCCATTACAGGCACTATCTTGGGCAACAGCAGATCTCCTTCTCTGAAGAGGCGGATCTTGCGAGACTCATCTCCCTATCTGGCAAGTTCAAGCCAGATTTGATTCATAGTCAAAGCTCAACTCTGTTTCAGAGAGCTCAACTCTTAGCTTCTCGCTTAAGTGTACCGTATATTCTTACCTGTCATGGTCTTGGTTTTAACCAAGCCCGCTATCGCTATCTTATCCAGGACGCTTCTGCGGTGATCGCAATTGGGCCCAATGTCGCGAAAGAAATCTCTCATCTTAATCCCAATATCACCGTGATCCTAAATGGAATCGACACCGCCCGCTTTGCTCCGCCTCCAGATCACAAGGGTTCCCGCAAGGACATCATCTATGTTGGTCGCCTAGAGGAGAAACGGATTGAGCCCCTCAGACACTTGGCCCGGATCCATCAAGAGATAACTTCAAAGCCACTTTGCATTATCTCCAACTGGAATCCAAACATACGAAATACGAGGTTCAAACCTTGGCAAGCAGACCTTGTTCCCCACTTCCAAAACTCTGGAATCGTGGCCGCCTGCGGACGCACCGCTCGAGAAGCATTGAGTTGCGGGAATGCGATACTTCTTATGCAGCAAAGCTATGATGGTATCATCTCACCAAGCCTTGTAACCCGGTGGGACTTCGACTTCAGTGGCAATCTAGGCCGTTTTTCCTATGAGCAATTACGCAAGGACTTAAGCGGGCTCCTGCGATCCAACTACCGACTAAAGAAACTTCAGACTTGGGGACGCAACTACGCCCTCGTCCACCTCTCTAGTGAGCAGATGGCGAAGAAGACACTAGCGGTCTATCAAGAACTCCTATCTCCCCAAAAAAAGCCCCATCAAGATCGATGGGGCTTCGATGACAAATGGCTGGGGGACTAGGATTCGAACCTAGACTAGATGAGTCAGAGTCATCCGTCCTGCCGTTAGACGATCCCCCATTACTGTAACCGAATATACCACATCCACTCGGAAAATGCAAGAGCCTCTACTGATTGAGCTATTTGCGATGCAGCGATTTTTCCGCAAATCCCTTAATAAAGAGACTGTGACCCTTAGGCAATATCGGGTTCTTTTCGTAACATTTATGTTTTTAAGGGGTATCCCGTGAGATGATCCGTTTT
>Ga0265293_10009308_pt1 | contig 14168 bp, 9 predicted proteins | sample Munlanlewell138R_FD_192505 | JGI IMG/M metagenome (GOLD analysis project Ga0265293, IMG submission 192505) | Leachate microbial communities from a municipal landfill in Southern Ontario, Canada - Leachate well 138R | ecosystem: Engineered > Solid waste > Landfill > Unclassified | place: Canada...
TTCCGGTGTTTATCGGCAACGGCGAGATTGACACGGTGCCGGACCCGCGGGCCGAGCCGGCCGCCTATGCGGGCTCGCCGGATATCACCACCTTTATCCTGCCACGCTCCGCGCACATGCACAATTTTGCCGGATCCCGCGAATTGCTGTGGGCCCGGCTGGAGAATTGGGCGCGCGGCATCAGGAGGGCATAGGCCGCGATCGGCCGGTGCATGGCAGATCGCCTCGCCGAATCTGACGGGCTTGCGCGGGCTTTGTCGGAGGAGTGGGGCACTTACGTGCCACCTCCCAACAAAAACCCCGCGCGATGGCGGGGCGGAATCCAAAGGTTGAATGGGAGGGTAGTGTCCCGATCCAAGGTGGTGCCGGGCTTCTGGCGGCATGATACGCCGCTCGTGCTTAACGAACGGTTATGGCCACGGACCTTCGTGTCGTTACCGCTTGCCGCCAAATGATGGCTTTGCCGGAGGTGAAGCTGCCGATGCCCTGCCGGTTTCCCGGTGACCAGAGTGCGTTCAAGGCGCGCGTGCGGAAAATCCGGCCGCCGCATGGCAGTCGATGCTTTTCTTTGCGGCGCGTTGCATTTAACGGACCAGCCATGAGCAATTATCGCATTCAGGGCGCGACGGGTGAGTGGGAGGTCGTGATCGGCCTCGAAGTTCACGCGCAGGTCGTTTCGAAATCCAAGCTGTTCTCCGGCGCGGCGACGGCGTTCGGGGCTGAGCCGAACGCGCAGGTCTCGCTCGTCGACGCGGCGATGCCCGGCATGCTGCCCGTGCCGAACCGCGAATGCATCCGGCAAGCCGTCCGCACCGGCATGGCGATCAACGCGCGGATCAACAAGTGGAGCCGGTTCGATCGCAAGAACTACTTCTACGCCGATCTGCCGCAGGGTTATCAGATCAGCCAGCTCTATCACCCGCTGGTGGGCGAGGGTTCCATCGAGATCGCGCTCGATGACAAGGATCCCGAAAATACCAAGACCATCGGGATCGAGCGCATCCATGTGGAGCAGGACGCGGGCAAGCTGATGCACGATCAGCACCCGACGATGTCCTATGTCGATCTCAACCGTTCCGGTGTGGCGCTGATGGAAATCGTCAGCCGGCCCGATATGCGCTCTCCCGCTGAGGCGGGGGCTTATCTGCGCAAGCTGAGGACGATCCTGCGCTATGTCGGCAGTTGCGACGGCAACATGGAGGAAGGCTCCATGCGCGCGGACGTGAACGTGTCGGTGCGCAAGGCGGGCGAGCCGTTCGGCACGCGGACGGAGACGAAGAACGTCAATTCGGTGCGCTTCGTCATGGCCGCGATCGAGCATGAGGCCAACCGGCAGGTGGATCTGCTGGAAAGCGGCGGCAGCGTGGTGCAGGAAACGCGCCTGTTCGATCCCGATACCGGCTCGACGCGCTCCATGCGGTCCAAGGAAGACGCGCACGACTATCGCTATTTCCCGGACCCGGACCTGCTGCCGCTGGAACTTGACGACGCCTTCCTTGAGGATTGCCGCGCCTCTTTGCCCGAACTGCCGGACGTCAAGCGCCATCGCTATGAAACCGCGCTGGGCCTGTCCGCCTACAACGCGGGCGTGCTAACGGCGGAAGTGGAAACCGCCCGCTGGTTCGAGGCGCTGCTGGCCGCGGCCGCGAAAGCGCAGGGCAAGGACGAAGGGGCGGTTGCCAAGCAGGTCGCCAACTGGTTGATGTCCGAGTTGTTCGGCGCGCTCAACCGGCTTGGCAAATCCTTGGCCGATTCGCCGGTGGACCCTGAAAAAGCGGCGGAATTGCTGGCTCTGGTTGCCGACGGCACGATTTCCGGCAGCATCGCCAAGCAGGTCTTCGAAAAGATGCTGGAGACGGGTGACGGCGCTGCCGCCATCGTGGAGCGCGAGGGGTTGAAGCAGACATCCGATACCGGCGCCATCGAAGCGGCGGTGGACAAGGTGCTGGCCGACAACGCGGACAAGGTGGAGCAATACAAGGGCGGGAAAGAGGCGCTGTTCGGCTTCTTCGTCGGGCAGACGATGAAGGCCATGCAGGGCAAGTCCAACCCGCAGGTCGTCAACGAATTGCTGAAGAAGAAGCTGGGTTGACCGGAGGCTGCCGTCAGGCAGCATCCCCGGGCTGGCGATCCGCCCAGGCGAGCAGATCCCGCCGTGCCCAGACGAGCATCCAGACTTGCGGCTTGTATTCGCCTCGCTTGTAGAGCGCGGATCGGTCCGGGGCGAAACGGGTTGCATCGGCGGTCGCGGTGGAGTCTTCCCCCACGCGGAACAGCCTTGCCCCGGCATTCAGCGGTTCCCGGTCGATGAAGTCCAGTTCCGGGCTGATCCTGGCCAGTGCCGGATCATGCCACCAACTGCTGCTGATAACGCCCCGGATCGCAGGTTCGCGCGCCATAAGGCCCGCCAGCCGTCTGTAGAGCCGGACGTAGCCCGCCGCATCGAACGCGTCGATCAGGCGGCGGTCGAAATGCGTCTCGAAAAATGGGCGGAAACCTTTGATGGGGATGCCAAGGAAACCCAGCCCGCTCAGGAACTGCCCCGGGCCGCCACGCAACAGGATGCGCCTGCTCACGCCGGAATGAAGATCGGCCAATTCCACGCCGCAGGGCACCAGCTTGCCTCGGCACAGGGCAAAATCCTTGGCGAACAAGTCGTTGTCGAGGCGGTAGAACCGATTTCGCGGCGCTTCCATCGCGGATACCATGCGCGCGAAATGCCTGTCGCGATCCGCTGACACTTCGGGCGTCAGACGTGGATCGGGGCGCGACAGGCTGCGTTCGATCAGATTCAGCATCGCCAGGCGGTGATAATGCTCCAATGCCGCTTCGCCCGCGCGGGCCACTATGGCCGCGCCGATGCCGTGCGCTTCATCGGGTACGCGATGATAGGGAGCGAGCGTGGGCAGGGCATCGAAAGCGGCAAGATAGCGTGTGACAGGAAAGTCGTCCGTCAGCCCCGGGGCGCAGGCTTGCAATTCCGTTTCGATGGGTTGGCGCAGTTCGGGAATCCGCGCGAGCACGGCGTCACCGGATGGCGACGGAAAACGATCCGCCGGACGCTGCGGTTCGGCCCGGCGTGTAGGCGGCGGTTGCAATAAGTGCCCCTTGCATTGGCCCTGTCCGTCGTGAACCTAGGGCTCAGAGCACGTGCGACCAATGGGTGTCGGCGTAATGTATTGTTGCTGCAACCGCGCCTCGCCCGTGCGCCGAGTCAGGCCCTGCGCGTGCCGCTCAGCGCGAAACTGCCGAATGCTCCCGCCTTTACGGTGCCGTTGATGGCATCGCCTTCGACCGCCGCCTCGCAATCGAGGCTGATCGGCATGGGCGACTTCATGTTCATTTTCCAGATCAGCCGGTTGCCGTCCACCTGGCCGCCGGTGATGTCCATCGAACCCATCATCGGGTTGGAGACGTTGCCGGAAAAACCGTCGCCATCCACTTCGACGACGAACACGCCTTTCTGGTCGCCCATCGGCGTTTTGGTCACGACGTCATAGGTTCCGGCGACGCTCATATCCTGCTCTCCCTTGTGCCCGCCGGGCTTACGGACCGGGCAGCCGCGCTGTCAATTGCCGCCTGTGGGAAGGGGCACGATTTCCACCGGCAGGCCCAGCTTCTTCAGTTGCGGCTCCACGGTCTTGCGGTCGCCCACCACCAGCCATGTCAGCTTTGCGGGGTCAATGGCGGCGCGGGCGGCCTTGTCGAGTTCTCCCCGCGTCATTGCGTGATAGCGGGCGGCGAGGGTTTCGTAATACGTGTCGGGGCGGCCATAGAGGACATTGCGAACCATGCCCCCCAACACGTCCGCATTGGTCTCGAAAGAGCCGGGCAGTTCACGCGCGCTGCCGTTGGTGGACCAGCGCAGTTCTTCCGGCGTGACGCCCTCGGTGCCGAGAAAGGCGCGGATGTTCTGCCGCAGCGCGGCGATGGAATCGCCCGTCCGGTCCGCCTGTACGGGGGCGGTGACAGTGAAGGCGGCGCGTTCCAGCGGGTCGCGAACCGTGCTGCGGACGCCATAGCTCCACCCCTTGGTTTCGCGCAGGTCCATGTTCAGGCGCGAGAGGAAATTGCTGCCCAGCACTTCATTGGCGGACTTGAGATCGAGAAGGTCGTCCGTCCCCTTGCTCGCCAGGACCTGACCGCCGACGATGAAGGATTGCGGCGCGTTGGGCCGGTCGACCAGCAGGATGCGTGGCCGTGGGGCCGGGATGGTCGCGCTGAAATCCTTGGCCGGGGCGGGCGTGGCGGGTGCCTGCCACTGCCCGAAGCTCTTTGCCAGCAGCGGCAGGACATCGGCCAGCGTGGTGTCTCCCACCACGAAGATGGCGGCCTTGTCCGGCCTGATCCATGCGTTGTGGAAAGCCGACAGGTCGTCGCGCGTCAATTTCTGGACAACGGCGGGATCGCCCGTTCCCGTGCCGGGGATGCCATAGGGATAGGCATCTCCGTACAGCACCGGAGACAGCAGCCGCTGTGCCAGCACGCCGGGGTTGGTCATTTCCGCGCTGATCGCGGTAAGCTGCTGGGCGCGCACGCGTTCAAGCTCCGCGGGATCGAAGGCGGGGCGTTTCACGTAATCGGCCAGAAGTTCCAGCGACGGCGCGAGGTTGGGCTTCAGCGCATCGAGCTGGAAGAACGTGGCGTCGAGGGTTGCCCCGCCGGAAAGCCGGGCGCCGAGCCGCTCCTTGGCCCGAGCCAGCTCTGTCGAATTCAGGCTTTGCGTGCCTTCGTCCATTAGCTTCAGCATCATCGCCTCGGTGCCGGGCGCGCCTCGCGGATCGGCGGCATAGCCCGCATCGAACGAGACTCGCACCGCCACCAGCGGCACTGACGTGCGCCGCGCGAAATAGACCTTGATGCCGTTGGCCAGTTGGGCGCGTTCGACATCCGGGAAATCGAGCGGAGCCAGTTCGCCCACATCGGGCAGCGCGGTGCGGTCAGGCGCGGTGACGGCGGGGGAGGGACCGCCGGTGCCCAATGCCGGATCGCGCCAGAACGCGGGGCGTGAAACCTTGCCGTCGCCGCTGCCCCTGAACCAGCCGCCCCGGTGCTCTCCGCCTTCGGTGCGCGTTCCGGGCGCGACGACCAGCCGGAATACGGGGCGGCTGAGCCACTTCGCCGTCACGTCGCGCACTTCCTGCGGCGTCAGCGCGGCGGCGCGATCCAGCGACTTGCGGAAGTATTCGGGATCGTTGGAATAGAGCAGGCCCTGCGCCAGCGTGGGCGCCTTGCCGGCAAAGCCGCCGACTTTTTCCAGCCCCCGGATTTCCGCCCCGGCATAGACTGTCGCGGCGCGGGCCAGTTCGGACGCATCCGGTCCGTTGGCGATGAAATCGGCGATCGTCCCGTCGAGCGCGGCGGCGGCCTCCACCGGATCGACGCCTGGCTTCACATCGGCCGAGATGACGAATTGCCCCGCCTGAGCGAAGATTTCCGCGCCCGCGGAAACCGAAACGGCGACTTGCCGCTTGCGGACGAGTTCATCGTCCAGGCGCGAACTGGCCAGCCCGCCCAGCACGAGCCCGCTCATGGCCAGCGGCAGGTTGTCCGGGTTGTCGAGGCCGGGGACCGCCCACATGCGATAGATGCGCGTGGTCGCCACCTGATCCTGGATCGTCTTGTCCTTGACGGCCGCCAGCGTCGGCACCGCGGCGGCGACAGGCTGCACCGCCGGGCCGGAGGGGATCGCGCCGAACCACTTGTTCACTTTCTCCCGCGCGGTCGCGGTGTCGATATCGCCCGCCAGCACCAGGATGGCATTGTTGGGGCCGTAATGATCGCGGAACCACGTGCGGACGTCTGCGAGCGAAGCGGAATTGAGATCCGCCATCGAACCGATGGTGGAATGGTGATAGGGGTGGCCGCCGGGATAGAGGTTCTCAAGCTGCTCGTATTCGACAAGGCCATAGGGCTGGTTGTCGCCCTGACGCTTTTCGTTCTGGACGACGCCGCGCTGGTTATCGAGCTTTTCCTGCGTCACCGCGCCGAGTAGGTGGCCCATGCGGTCGCTTTCCATCATCAACGCAAGGTCGAGCGCGCCGGTCGGCACCGTTTCGAAATAGTTGGTGCGGTCGAACCATGTCGTGCCGTTCACATCCGTGGCGCCGACCTGTTGCAGCGGCTCGAAGAAATCGCCGGGCACGTTTTCCGATCCGTTGAACATCAGATGTTCGAACAGATGGGCGAAGCCGGTCTTGCCCTTCGGTTCGTGCTTGGAGCCGACGTCATACCAGACGGACAGCGCCACGACCGGCGCCTTGCGATCCGTATGCACCAGCACGCGCAGCCCGTTGGCGAGCGTGAAGCTCTCGTAGGGAATGTCCACGGCCTTGACGAGATCAGCCAGCGGGGCGGCCTGCGCCTCCACCGGAGCGGCGGGCGCGGGTGCGCTCGCGACTTCGCGGGCGGGCTGGGCGGCGCAGGCGGACAGAGCGACGGCGGAAAGCGTGGCGAGCAAATAACGGCGCATGCGATTGTCCCTGACATCCTTGTGAATAGCGGCAAAATAACGAGATGTGCCGCACTATGCCATGGGGGATTTGCACCGGCTGCGCATTGGCGCGATCTATTGCACAGAAAGGTGCCGCCGGCTCAGGCGCTCAGTTGCCGCGCGACGGCTACGAATTCGTCGATGGAAAGCGTTTCGGCGCGCCGTTGCGGGTCGATACCCAAGGTGTCGAGCGCGTCCAGCGCGCCGGGCAGCCCCTTGAGGCTCTGGCGCAGCATCTTGCGGCGCTGGCCGAAAGCGGCCTCGGTGATACGCTCCAGCACGCGGGCGGAGACGCCGGACGGCCGGTCGGCGGGCGTGACGTGGACGATGGCCGACATCACTTTGGGCGGCGGCGTGAAGGCGCTGCGATGCACTTTCATCGCCAGCTTCGCGCGAGAGCGCCATTGGGCGAGGACGGCAAGCCGTCCATAGGCGGACGATCCCGGCGCGGCCACGATGCGCTGGGCCACTTCCTGCTGGAACATGAGCGTGAGGGAGCGCCATTGCGGCGGCCATGCCTCGCCGGAGAGCCAGCCGGTGAACAATGCCGTCCCCACGTTGTAGGGCAGGTTGGCGACGATCGCGAAAGGCCCGTCGAACAGCGATGCGGCGGTGATCTTCAGCGCGTCGCCTTCGATCACGCGCAGTTTGCCAGGGAATGCTTCCGCCACTTCGGCCAATGCGGGCAGGCAGCGCCGGTCCATCTCGACGGCCGTGACCTGGGCACCCGCGCGCAGCAGGGCGCGCGTGAGGCCGCCGGGACCGGGGCCGATTTCCAATACGTCCGCCCCGTGCAAGTCGCCGGGAATGGCGGCGATACGGTCCAGCAACTGCTCGTCGAACAGGAAGTTCTGCCCCAGCGCCTTCGAGGCGGAAAGTCCGTGCCGCGCGATGACGTCACGCAGGGGAGGAAGGTTCACGCGGCCTGCCTTCGCGCCGCGCATTCGCCCGCCATGCGCAGGGCGGCGATCGTCGAACCGGCGTGTGCCAGGTTGCGCCCCGCGATGGCGAAGGCCGTGCCGTGATCCGGCGAGGTGCGGATGATGGGCAGGCCGAGCGTGACGTTTACGCCCGCGTCGAAATCGAGCGTCTTGGCCGGGATCAGCGCCTGATCGTGATACATGCACAGCGCCACGTCGAATTCCGCGCGCCCGCGCGGCGAAAACAGCGCATCGGCCGGATGCGGGCCGCTGACGGCAAGCCCTTCCGCCTGCAAGGCGGCCACGGCGGGCGCAATCACGTCGCGGTCCTCATGCCCCATGCGCCCGTCCTCACCCGCGTGGGGATTGAGCGCGGCAATCGCGATCCGGGGGCGATCCAGCCCGAAATCCCGGCGCAGCGCCGCCGCCACGATGCGGGCCTTGCGCTCGACCAGGCCGCGCGTGATGAGGCGCGGCACCTCCGACAGCGCGACGTGGATCGTGAGCGGCACGGTCCGCAGGTTCGGCCCGGCGATCATCATCACGGCATCGTCGGGAGCGGTGCCCGACGCCTCGGCTACGAACTCGGTCTGGCCGGGATGCGCAAAGCCGATTTCGGCGAGCCGGGCCTTGGCGACCGGGCCGGTGACGATGCCGCCGACTCTGCCCTCGTCCGCCAGTTGCGCCGCACCGCGCAGCGAGGCGAGGGCGAGTGCCGCCCCGGCGCGGTTGGGCCGGCCGGGATCATAGGGCACGTCCTCGTCGCCGAACACCGGCAGCGCTTCGAGGAACGCCTCGGCGGCATCGGCCGGATCGGCGATCCGTGCGATCGGCACATCGAGCCTGCGCAGTCTGGCCGCGGCGGCGAGCAGTCCCGCGCCACCGACCGCGAAGAATGGTAGCGGCCCGGTCTCGTCGCGCCGGGTCCAGGCTTCGGCCAGCAGTTCAGGCCCCACGCCCGCCGGGTCGCCCAGCGAAGCCGCCAGTATGAGCGCCGTGGCGCCCACGTCAGTTATATTCGATGATGGCGTCGCGGCGAAGGTCGCGCAGATACATCTGGGCGCGCTTGTTGACGCGGTCTTCCTCCATCTGCGACATGACCTGCTCGAAGCTGGGGCCGGCATCGCCTTGCGGATCATCGCGGCCGCAGAGCATCAGAACCCGCACGCCATCGCTTATCGACCCGAAGGGCGGAGAGACTTCCCCGATCGACATGCCGAGGATCACGTCCTGCAACGGTCCCGGCAAGTCGCGCGCCTGAACCTGATCGTTTTCCACGACTTGCGCCCCCAGGCGGGCCGCCGCTTCGTTCACCGCGCCGCAGCCGTGAACCGCTTTCATCGCCGTTGCGAATTCACCCGCGCGCCTGCTGGCCTGGGCATCGGTCGTGCCGGGGGGGAACGAGATCGCCACTTGCTTGAGCGCCAGCACCGCATCGCGCGGATCAGCCGTCAATACCTGCCGCTTGTCAATCAGGTAGATGATTGAGAAGCCGCCGGGAACCTCGATCGGGCCGACAAGCTGGCCCGGCTGCAATTCGCGCGTCACCGTGGCCAGTTCGGCCGGAAGCTGCGCGAGGCGAATCCAGCCGAGATCGCCGCCCACCGCCGCCGTGGACGCCTGGGAATACTGGCGGGCATAGGCGACGAAGCTGCCGCCCTGCCGGAGTTGGCTGACGATCTGGCCAGCGTTCTCGGCAACTTGCTGCCGCGCGTCGGGCGCGGCGGCGAGATAGATTTCGCCCAGCCGGTATTCTTCCGTGCCCTTGGCGGCCTTCAGCCGCTGGATCATCTCGCTCACTTCCTCGTTCGAGACGTTGACGAAAGGCTGGATATTGCGCCCCAGCAGGCGTTGCCACGAAAGCTCGCCCCGGATCTGGCGCTTGAGCGATGCGGCGGAAGAACCGATGCGCTTGAGGTAAGCGTCCATCGCCGCGGTGTTCTGGTTGAAGTTCTGCTGCGCGACGCGAGTGTAGGTCTGTTCCACGTCATCGTCGCTCACCGCGACGTTGGCCGCGCTGGCTTCCTGGATCTGGAGCGTTTCGTCGATCAGGTTGCGCAGCACCTGAAGCCGCAGGCGTTGCAGTTCATCGGCCGAAGGCTTGTTGTCGTTCGCGGCGAGGATCAGCGCAAGGCGCTGGTCGACGTCGGTGCCGGTGATGATGTCGCCGTTCACGACGGCGGTCGCCCGGCGGACATTGGGATCGTTCTTGCCGAACAGAGTAATGTCGCTGGGGATGCCGAGCGGCGATAGCGCCTGGGAGACCGGCTCGGTCGGCGTTTCCGGCGTGACCTGCTGGGCCGCCACCGGAAGCGCGGCGATTCCAAGGCCCACGGCGAGAAACCGGCCCATGGGGATAAGCCGGCCCATAGGGACAAGCCGGATCGCGGAAAACATCAAGTTGCGAATGACTGATTCCACTTTCGCTGTGTTCCTGTTCGTGACCGGCCTGTTCGTCGCGGGTTTCGTTCCGCCACGGACAGGCTCCTGCCGGTGCCGTGTGCCGATTATCAACTTAACCACTGCTGAGCGCCGATAGCGCCTTTGTCCGCGCCTGCCAACGTCCGCGCGTTCGGACCATCAGCGCAAGCCGAGATTTCTCAGCGCGAAATAGATCTGGAAGGTGTTGCCCTTGCGCGCATCGCCGGTGCGGACATAGTCGCGCCGCCATGTCACCGCGAGTTCGAGGCAGTCGTCCTCATAGGCGAGGCCGAGGCGTGTGCGCAGGGGTTGGAACCCGTCCGAATTGTTGCGCGGGTCTTCCTTGCGGTCCGTCAGGTTGACGACCCCGGAGCCGAACATCGACCAGTATCGCGCGAAAGCCACACGCGCCGCGCCGCGCAGTTCCTCGCGGTCCTGCAAGTCTTCCAGTTCGGTGATGTTGCGGTTGAGGCGGACATAGCCGAGTTCGACATAAGTGCGCTGGTTGCCTACCGTCGCGTCGACTTCGTTGCGGCGGATGGCGAAGCTGTCCTTGTCGAGCCGGTAACGGTGCGTGAACTTCACGAAGTCGCGATAACGCACTTCAGTGCGGCCGACGATATCGGACGTGCGGCTGGTGAGACCCGTGCCGTCCGGCAGCAGAGTCTGCTTGCTGGTGAGACGATACGATTGCCCCACCGTGGCGTTGATTCGCCAGCGCGGGCGTTCGAACTGCCAGTCGAACCCGTAAGTGAAGCGGGTGCCATCCTCGACCCGGTCATAGCCGGGAAAGCGACTGAGCGCGAAGAGGTTGCTGTCTTCGAGGTCGATGGCCCGGGCGTCCTCGTTCGGCACGGCGAGATTGCGGATCGGCGGACTGGCGACGATCTGGACGCGCGGGGTCAGCACTTGCGTTCCGCCGAGCAGAGTGCCCACGAAGGGCCATTTCACGTCGATGGCGCCCAGCGCCACGCCGCGGCCCTGCCACCCCGGCTTGCCGCGATAGATCGCGGTTGTCGTTAGGCCGTTCTCGTCCGAATGATAGATGTCGCCGCGCGCCAGCGCGGTCAGCGTCACTTCCTGGCCCATCGCCGAGATGCGCCGCAAGTCCCAGCGCGCCCCGGCGAAAGCGCGCTGCGTGTCCTGTCCCGCCGTCCGCGTGATGGCGAGACTGTTGGCCTGAAATTCAATCTGGCCGCCCAGCAGCGGATCGGCGATGCGGCGGCGGTAGTCGATTTCCGGCAGGGCAAGGGGGACAAGCCCGGGCCTGTCGCCGACGCGCAGCGTCTGGGTTTCCCAACCGGCGATCGACAGATAGCTGTTGGCGTCGATCCGCCTCACCTGAATCGTGGATCGCAGCCGGTCGTCGCGGCTGATGTCGTAGCGGCGCAGGAAAGTCGCGTCGGTCGTGCGCCGCAGCGCGAACGTGACGCTCCAGTTCGGGTCGAGCTGAAACCGGCCGTTGGTGTCGATATACCCGCGGAAATCGCGCTGGGCGCCGGTATCGGGCGTCGTGCCCGTCACCGCGATGCGCTTGCTGTGCGTGGCATGGCCCGTGATCTGGAATGCCCCGCGCGAGAACAGGCCCCGATATTGCGCCGAAATCATGGGCGGCGCTTCGGTATAGGCATGGAGCGTCGTCGTCAGATCGTGATTGTCGGCCAGCCGGATATAATAGCTGGCGCCGATTTCCAGTCCGTTCGACGGGGTGGAGGACAGGTCCGGCACCAGCACGCCGGACACCGCGTTGCCGTCCGTTCGCACCGTCAGGCCGGGCAAGGGCAGCAGCGGCATGCCGAACAGTTCGAGCCTCGCGCCCTTGAAGCGCACGGTCTTGCCCTGCGCGTCGTAAGTGACGCGCGCAGCCGTGACGCGCCAGCTCGGCTTCTTGGGGCAGCCCTTGCTGTCCACCACGTCGCAGCCGGTATAGGCGGCTCTGTCGAGCACGATCGTGCCGTCGTCCGCGCGCGCGCCGCCGACGGCGGCGAGCCTGCCGCCCTCGCGCATGACGAGCAGCAGGTTCTCCATCGCGCCTGCCTTCAGTTCCTCGGTCAGCTCGACGCGATCGGTATAGGCCTGGTTGCCGTCTTCATCGACGATGCGGACGTTGCCCGTGGCCACGATCCGGCCGCTTTCGCGCTGCCATGTGACGGTATCCGCCCGCGCCGACTGGATGCCGCGGCGCAGTACGACATTGCCGGACGCGGTCACTGTGTCGGTGTTGCTGTCATACTGGACGTTGTCGGCCTCGAACGCGATGTCGCGCTCGGCGGTTTCGTCCACGACGACCGCCTGACGCTCCATGCTTGCCTCCTGCGCGTGCGCGGCGGGCAACAGGGCGGTCGACGAAACGAGAGCGGCGGCAACGGCCAGCCCGCCACGGGAGCGCAGGCACGGCCAGAGGGCGCGCGGGAACCGGGTGGCGGGGTGCATCCCTTGCCTATCGCACCGCTGCGCCCTAACTGCAATTGCCTTGAAGGCGCGCGGCACTCTCTTCGCCGCGAATCGCCCGGTCGTCAGGAGTTCCGATGAAAATCCAGTTCGTTGAAGCGCCTTCGGAAGCGGCATCGCGCATTGTCGCAAGGGTCGTGAACCAGGATTCGACGCCCCCCGATCTTGAGCCGGTGCTGGCGCAGGCGGCGAAAGCCTCGCGCTTTACCGGCAAGGCCGGACAACTGTTCGAAGGCTTTGCCGAACGCGACGGAAAGGTCGTGCGCGTGGCGCTGGCGGGGCTGGGCGCGCCTTCCGCCAGGGACCGTGCCACTGCCATCGAGCGGGCGGGAGCGGCGATCACGGCGAAGTATCTGGCGGCGGGCGAAAGCGCGCTGTTGCTCGATCTTTCGGGCGCGGGGCTTTCGGCGGAGGAAGCGGCGTCTCTGCTGCTGGCCGCCCGGCTGCGCGGCTGGCGGCACGATTCGTATCGCACGAAGCTGTCCGACGAGCAGAAGAAGTCGCTGCAAACAGTCGAGGTGGTTGGCGCGCCCGCCGGGACGGACGCGGCATGGGCCGCCCAGGAAGCCGTGGCGCAGGGCGTGGAATTCACGCGCGAACTGGTGACGGAACCGGCGAACGTCATTTACCCGGAAAGCTTCGTGGAACGCTGCCGTGAGCGCATGAAGGACACCGGCCTTGAAATCCGCGTGCTCGATGAAGCGGAAATGCGCGGTCTTGGCATGGGGGCGTTACTCGGCGTGGCGCAGGGCTCGGTGCGGGCGCCCCGCATTCTGGCGATGGTCTGGAACGGCGGGCCGCAGGACGGGCGCCCGATGGCCTTTGTCGGCAAGGGCGTCACGTTCGACACCGGCGGCATCTCGATCAAGCCCGCCGCCGGGATGGAGGACATGAAGTGGGACATGGGCGGCGCGGGCGCCGTGGCGGGGGCGATGCTGGCGATCGCGCTGGGCAAGCTCGAAGCTAATGTCGTGGGCGTCTGCGGCCTTGTCGAGAATATGCCCGGCGGCAAGGCGCAGCGCCCCGGCGATGTCGTCACCACCATGTCGGGGCAGACCGTGGAAGTCATCAACACCGATGCCGAAGGCCGCCTCGTCCTCTGCGACGCCATGACATGGGTGCAGAAGGAATACGATCCGGCCGCCATCGTCGATCTGGCCACGCTGACCGGCGCGATGATTATCGCGCTGGGGCACGAATACGCCGGGATGTTCTGCAACGACGACGATCTTGCCGGACAACTGGACGCGGCGGGCGCGGCGGTGGGCGACCGGCTGTGGCGCTTCCCGCTCGGCCCGGCCTACGACAAGATGATCGAGAGCCCCATCGCCGACATGAAGAACGTCGGCCCGCGCTATGGCGGTTCGATCACGGCGGCGCAATTCCTGCAACGCTATGTGGAAAACGGCACGCCCTGGGCGCATCTCGACATCGCGGGCACGGTGTGGACCGACAAGCCCGGCACGACGTGGGACAAGGGCGCCAGCGGTTTCGGCGTGCGCCTGATCGACCGTTATGTGAAGGACAACCTTGTCGGGAAATAGGCTCGTCGGGAAGCAGGACGGACATGCGCGTCGACTTCTACCAGCTTGGCCGCGATCCGGCGGAAAAGGCGCTGGTGCCGCTGGCGCGCAAGACGCTGGAGGCCGGTGAGCGCCTGCTCATCGTCTCCGGGGACGAGGCACAGCTTGGCCGCATCGACCGCGCCCTGTGGGAAGAGGACCGCGCGGGCTTTCTCGCCCACGACATGGCGGGCGGGGAGCATGACGCCTTGCAGCCCATCCTGCTGTCCCCTGAGGCGGAGCCCGCGAACGGCGCGGGGTTCATGGCCATCACCGATGGTGTCTGGCGCGAAGCCGATCCGCCGTTCGCCCGCACACTGT
>Ga0265293_10009310_pt1 | contig 14166 bp, 15 predicted proteins | sample Munlanlewell138R_FD_192505 | JGI IMG/M metagenome (GOLD analysis project Ga0265293, IMG submission 192505) | Leachate microbial communities from a municipal landfill in Southern Ontario, Canada - Leachate well 138R | ecosystem: Engineered > Solid waste > Landfill > Unclassified | place: Canada...
GAATCATTATTATCCGTTTGGGATGAAGCACTCGGTATATGTACCGGCGGACAAGAAAATCTTCGGTTTAAATCCCGGCGAAGAAGAACTAAAAATAAAAGTGGTTACGAAAACGGATTATTTGTATGAATATAATGGGAAGGAGTTTCAGGATGAGTTGAATCTGAATCTATATGACTACCATGCCCGAAATTACGACCCGGCGATTGGACGATGGATAAATATAGATCCAATGGCTCCAAAATACTTTTCACACAGTCCTTATGCCTATGCTTTGAATGCGCCTACCTATTTTATTGACCCGGATGGGATGCAAGTATTGGGTAATGGAGAGCCTGATGACGATTGCAAAGGTTGCCCCGCTGTTGAATTAGAAACTGTAGTGATTACTCCTAAAGCACCTAAAAAGAGTTCTGGTTCCCTTTTGATATATATACCACCTGCAATTAGAGATTACTCTATTGGAAGGGATATTTTTGGGTATAATTATGAAAAATATTCTGAATTATACAAAGACCCTAATTGGCTCGCAGGCTACAAAAAAATGTACGATGCCAAAAGAGAGGGGGAATTAGGAGTAGCAATTTTATTCTCATTACCCTATGCAATTGTTGCAACACCGGCGGTGATCGCTTATGGTTCAATGGCTATTGAAACTTCGTATGGAAGCTTCATTATTAAAACAGGTATAGACGCCACAGCCCAATATGCAATTTCCGGAGATGTCAACTGGCTGAATGCCGCTGCCGGGTCTGTCCTGCCAGGGAAAGCTGGATATTTAGGATCCCCAATTTTAAGTGAAGGAGCGGATGTTTTACAGTATGAAAAAATTTCAGATTTTAATTTTCAAAAATCTTCAGCAAATGTGGTAGGTGGTTACTTAGGAAGTCTATCTGGTTTTGGAACTAAAGCAGTAAGCTCAGATTGGAGCAGTTCTATTGGAAGTTTTATTTTTTCTAACGGAGTTCAATCGTTTCATACACAAGGAAATACTGAAATAATAAAATCTAATTCTAAAAATTAAGTAATGAATCCTTCTTATAAAGATTTTATAATAGTAGTTATTTGTATTATTGGTTTTTTAATTTTTGGATATTGTTGGAATATATATGCGAAAAATAATCGCCAAAATCTTTATAAAAACAAAAAATACACAATTGGTATAATCACTCAAAGAAGAACAGAAACAAGAAGTGATTATTATCGTTACTCCTATAATGTGTATAACTATCAACAAAATGGAAGATTTAGTTTTTTACTAAAAGGAAAATATGCAAATTTGAAAATTGATCATAAATATTTTATTATGTTCGATAGTTTAAAACCTAAGAATTCCGTGCTTTTGCCCTTTTTACCCGTTCCCGACAGCATCACTTCCGCTCCGCCCGAAGGTTGGAAAGAACTGCCTATATCGGTGGATAAAGAAGAAATTCGTAAATTTTTAGAAGATTATTGATATGGAAACTAAAGCAGTAAGTTCAGATTGGAGTAATGTATCACAATTAGTAAGAGAAAATGACTCCATCAAGATTGTGAATTATTTGGACGGATTTCTAATCGAGGAACGAGATTCGCGAACACAAAAAAAATGGCGAAGCCACAAAACAAATAACAGTGAGCAAAATCATTACTATCCTTTCGGATTGAGGCACGGTGTGTATGATACGGGTGGCAAGAAGGATTTTTCAAGAAACCCGGGAGACGGCATAGAACCCGAACCCGGTCTGCCGCCTGTGCTTGATTATGTAACTAAGGATGGAGTATCAATATAAGTACAACGGTAAAGAGTTCCAAGACGAGCTGGGGCTTGGATTGTACGACTATGGATGGCGACAATATGATCCTGCAATTGCAAGATGGGTCGTAATAGATCCTAAAGCTGAAATAGGGAGACCTTATTCTCCGTATAATTATGCCTTAAATAATCCTGTTTATTTTATTGATCCTGATGGAATGATGTCTGTAAGTAGCATTCAAGAAATGTGGGATAATACAACATCTTCAAGTACATGGGTTAATAATGGAGATGGTACTTATGAAGGAGGGGAAAATGAATCGGATTCAGTTGAAAATGGACAATCGGAAGATTGTTGTCCTAATGGAAAAGGTTTCTTGAAAGGTTTAGCAAATTCTGTTATTGACATAACAATAACAAGTAATCCAATAACAAGTTTAATTGAACAAGGTGGACAATTAATTAATTCCGATTTTGAACTTATACCTAGATTTAGTGTGGAAGAGGGTGAGCAAGTTGGATATTATGCTGGTATTATTTTATTTGCGATAGTAGAACCTTCGCCTGGCGGAGAAATAAATGCTATAAAAATATTAATTAAGGGAGGAAAAGCTACTAAAATTACCAAGGCAGTAAATTCTGAACTGCCACATGCTATAAAAAGAGGTTTAGAACGAGGCGTTTTTAAAACTGAAGATGAAGCAAGGAGTACACTAGGAATTTATCAAAACAAGTAGGAACGAATAAACTTCCTGCTGGAACAATTATTGACCCTTCTTATACTGATAGGATATTAGTCCCAATAGGAAATAATGGAATGGCAGCTTATCAAGTAGGAAGTAATGGCACAGCTAAATTAAAAACAATTTTAATTTCAAAATAATTAATTAGATTATGGAAAAAATTATATCAAAAATATATACAGATGAAGATGGAGAAGTAACAGCCTATATTCAATTGCCGAAACACCCAAAACAAATAGTTCCAGGAATTGTAAAAAAAAATATATCTCTATCTGAAATTTTACCTAATTACAAAGGGCCTAGCATTTATTTAGATTTTGATGATAATGATGAGCTAATAGGTATTGAAATTATAGAATAATAGGATACTCCAGATAGGCAAGTTTTTAAAAATGCAGATGAGGCTAGAACCGCTCTTGAAGCTCTAACAAAACAGGTGGGAACTAATAAACTTCCTGCTGGAACAATTATTGACCCATCTAAAACAGATAGAATATTAGTTCCTGTCGGAAATAACGGTATGGCAGTCTATCAAATAGGTAGTAATGGTACAGCTAAAATAAAAACAGTATTAGTAGCAAAATAATATTTATGTCAGAAAAAATAATAACATTAACAAGAGATGTTGAAATCAATAAAATAACTTTAGAGGAAGATGCTATAGCACATATAGAGATGAGAGAAGAAAGTATTTTATTAGTAAAAAGAAAAAGCAATAAACATTCTACTTTTAAAAAGCAAGTATGGCTATCTGACTTAATCGAAAATTACATTGGGCCAAGTATCTACTTAGATTTAGATGAAAAAAATAATTTGATAAGAATTGAAATTTTAGAAGATTAGGAAATTGAAAACTCCCCCGCTGCCGCACGATTGTATCGTGTGGTAGTAAAAAATAAAAATGTATATTACTGATAATCAAAGCATGAAGTAATCGAAACAAAATATCAGGAGACGGGCATTGGTTCGTCTTCAGTATTTTTAGTTCTTTAAAACGCATAAAATGGAACAAATGACTAAATCTTTACACCAAAACCGCTTTCCCAACTACTTTTTCAGATGTGCTAACGGTTATAGTACTACCTATTTTCTATGGCAAAAGACTAAAAATAAGCTGAGAAATCCATTGCATGGTAATTCTTCTCTGGCAATAAAGCCTTGAATAAGTCTCTAATTCTTTGAAACAGCCACATTGTTGTCGAATGCAGCCGAAAGTATAGAAAAATTGACACGTCGAACTTTGCACAGAGAGCCGATAAACAAACAGATGAGGCGGATTCTGGCTAAATTGAAAAAGTCCGTAAAATGAGCTTGAAATACGGTTAATAATTGTGTATCTTCGTTCCTAAAGCTGATATTCTTTTTTTAAGACATTCGTAGTAAATAAGTCTTTAATGTGTTGATTATCAGCTTTGTGTAAAAATTTAAAAGAACTTATTTTATTGATTTTTAATCAATTGTATTTTTGTTCTGTACTTATAAAATATTAATAAAATTGAATTTAGAATTTTCCATCATCATTGCGGTTTTTCAACGAGAAGATGAATTGACCGAACTTCTCCAAAGTCTTGCTATACAATCAGATTCGGATTTTGAGGTAGTCGTGGTGGATGATGGTTCGCCGGATTCGTTGGCGCAGGTCGTTGAAAAATTTCGATTTAAATTAAACATTCAATATTTCCGCAAAGAGAATTCCGGACCTGCAAAATCGAGAAACTTTGGGATGCAAAAAGCGACCGGCGATTATTTTATTTTTCTGGATTCGGATACCATCGCACCTCCGAATTACATTGAAACAATCCGAAAAAAATTGGAAGAAAATTATACCGATGCCTTCGGCGGACCTGATGCTGCCGACGAGAACTTTACGGATTTGCAAAAGGCGATTTCCTTTTCCATGACTTCTTTTCTGACCACCGGAGGAATTCGAGGAAAAAGCGAGAAGACAGGGAAGTTCCAACCAAGGAGCTTCAATATGGGAATTTCAAAAAAGGCATTCGAGAAGACCGGTGGTTTTGGAAACTTGCGATTTGGTGAAGACCCGGATTTGAGTATGAACTTGTGGGACAATGGATTGGAGACACAATTGATAAAGGAAGCCTTTGTTTATCACAAAAGAAGAACTTCGTTGAGAAAATTTTCCAAACAAGTGTATCAGTTTGGGGTGGCAAGACCGATATTGAACCAAAGACATCCGAAGTACAAGAATATAACTTTCTGGTTACCAACCATTTTCGACTTGGGGTTCATGCTTGCCTTGGTTTGTATTGCACTTTATTTTTTTGGATACAACAAAATTTTATTATTGATTCCTGCTTTTGGATATATGGTTTATTTTATCTTGATTTTTATATTTTCAGTGATTGAAAATCAAAAACTTAAAATCGGCTTCTTGTCAATTGGAACTACCATTATTCAATTCATCAGTTATGGTTTTGGTTTTTTGAAATCATGGATTTACTTGAATGTCTTTGGAATGAAAGCGGAAAAAGCTTTTCCCGGACATTTTATGAAATAAGTCTTCGGGCAAATTAATTTTGTTTTGTATCTTTGAAAGCGATGCGAATTCGAAGGATTTTATTGGTAATTCTCAGAACTACACGCTCAGTTTGTAGTTAATTAAATCAATTATAAATCAATTAATTGCAGAGTGAAACAATAAATCATTAACAACAAAAAACACAAATAGATATGTCAGAAGGATTAAAAAGCGTTGAATACGGGCTTGAAAAAATATTTGAAGGCGCGCAAGATTTTTTGCCCATATTGGGCACGGATTATGTGGAATTTTATGTAGGAAATGCCAAACAGGCAGCGCATTATTATAAAACCGCATTTGGTTTTCAGTCGTATGCTTATGCAGGTTTGGAAACCGGTTTGAGAGATCGTGCTTCTTATGTAGTCATACAGGACAAAATCAAATTGGTGCTGACCACTGCGCTGAATTCTGCTTCGCCCATTGGTGAACATGTGAAAAAACATGGCGACGGCGTGAAGGTGATAGCACTTTGGGTGGAAGATGCGCGCAAATCATTTGAGGAAACGACCAAAAGAGGTGCAAAAGCATATATGGAACCCACGGTCAAAACGGATGAATTCGGGGAAGTCGTGCAATCCGGTATTTACGGGTATGGCGAAACTGTATTTGTTTTTACAGAAAGAAAAAATTACAACGGCTTGTTCATGCCGGGATACGAAAAATGGGAATCTGATTACAACCCTGAGCCGGTTGGGTTGAAATTCATCGACCATATGGTAGGAAATGTAGGTTGGAATCAGATGAATGTTTGGGTGAAATGGTTTGAAGATGTGATGGGATTTGTGAATTTTCTTTCCTTCGACGACACCCAGATTCACACCGAATATTCGGCATTGATGTCAAAAGTTATGGCCAACGGAAACGGGAGAATCAAATTCCCAATCAATGAACCGGCCGAAGGTAACAAGCGCTCACAAATTGAGGAATACCTTGATTTCTACGAAGGTGAGGGCGTTCAGCATTTGGCTGTTGCCACCGATGACATCATCAAAACGGTGTCTGAAATGAAAAAGAGAGGCGTAGAATTTTTGTCGCAGCCGCCACAGACATATTACGATGATGTCCCCAAACGATTGGGCAAACACCTGCCGAATTTCCGAGAAGATTTGGACAAACTCCATGAATTGGGAATCATGATTGACGCAGACGAAGAAGGGTATCTGCTTCAGATTTTCACCAAGCCGGTAGAAGACCGGCCTACTCTATTTTATGAAGTCATCCAGAGAATGGGTGCCAAAGGATTTGGTGCTGGAAATTTCAAAGCATTGTTTGAATCCATCGAAAGAGAACAGGAAAAAAGAGGAACGCTGTAAAAATTAGTTCAATAAAATGAACCATTCCGGAGCTCTTTCGGAATGGTTTTTCATCTTTACTCCCCAAATACGCTGGCTAAAAAACGCTTCATTTCCTCAAAAGATGCTTCGTCAGCTTCTTTGTTATAGGCCACATTCATTCCGAATTTCTGACCGACTTCCGTAGCTTTTGGATTGGTAAATGAATGCAAAGCATCGGGATAATTGATAAAAGTATAATCCACGCCCGCACTCTCCATTTCCTCTTTGAAAGATTCAATTTCCTCTTCCGAAATGAATTTATCATCGGCTCCATTCAAAACCAACATGGGTACCGAATTGGAAATACTTTTAACACCAGTGGATAGGTTTCCGTGAAAACTGACTACACCTTTCAACGGCTCCCCAGCCCTTGCATAATTCAGCACCATAGCTCCACCGAAACAATAGCCTATGGCCGCCATTTTATCGGCATTGGCTTCGGGCAATTTTTGGACTTCATGCATTGCGGATTCAAATAATTTCTTTGCCCATGCGGGGTCGGCATAAATCGGTTGGGTTTGCGATTTAGCTTCATCGGGCGTTTCCACAAAACCACCCTTGCCAAACATATCCACAACGACTGCAACATAGCCGAGTGAAGCAATTTGTTCAGCTCTGCCCTTGGTGTAATCGGTGATTCCCCACCATTCTGGTAAAATGAAAACGACCGGAATCTCGCCTTTTGCTTGGCTGTCCAGTGCAACAAAAGATTTGTATTCCTCGTCGTTGATTGGATAGGAAATTTCTTTTGTTATAATGGAAGTTTCGGCTGTTTCGCCGGTTTCATCCTTATTTTCTGTGATTTGTTGCTCGCTTGTTTTGTTACAGGAAATCATCAGTCCCAAAAGCAAAACAATCCATCCCTTAAATTTCATGGTTTTGTATTTTTTATGAAAAAGTAAAATTAGTGATTTTCATTTTATCCCATCCCGGTTTTTTTGCATCGAAGGAAATAAACTTTGAAGAAATTATTTCCATTGACTGGTTTTAACCACCAAAATTTCACAATATTTTTCTAAAATGACATATTACAGTTCTGTTACAATTGTGTTACGAACTATATGCTTTACTTTTGCTCAATTATGCTCAAAATGAAAAATTTATTACTTAGGATACTTCCGCTGATGCTGTTTTATCCACTCCATGCTCAGATTGACAGTTTGTCGATGGATTTGGATTTCACTTCTCGATTGGAAGCAGACAACGGATACTCCACATTGATTCCCGAAGGAAAAAAAATGAAAGCAGATGTGCAGTCTCGCGCCAGAATTGGATTGAATTTATTTATGGACAAATTAGAAATCCGGGTGGCCGCACAAGATGCAAGAACTTGGGGAAGTACTTCGAGTGGAAATCAGAGCGAAAGCGTTTCCTTTTATGAAGCTTGGGCAAAATACAATTTCTCGGAGCGTTTTTATGTGAAAGCCGGTCGGCAAGCGATATCTTTTGACAACGGCCGTATCATTTGGGAAAGCAGCTGGGGCATGAAAGGAAAAACATTTGATGCATTGCGTTTTGGTTATCAATTCAACAACGGTTCCGCACTGGATTTGGTTGGTTTTTACAACAGCGAAAGCACCCGGCGGACAGACAGTATTGATTATGAATTTTACGGCATTTTTGATGGTGAAGAAAGAACCAAAAGCGTGCAATTGCTTCACTTCGAGAGTTCGCAAGACAATAATTTCACCTATTCTGCTATTTTGATGAACAATGTGGTACAAAAAGAAAATGGCAGCCACAACTCGTTGACCACGGCAGGATTGGGATTGAAACATCAATTCAGTTCTGTATTCAATATTTCATTGAATGCTTATTATCAGTTTGGGAAAAACACGGCAAATCAGAAAAAAAATGCCTACGATTTGGATTTGCGACTGAAATATTCCCCAATTCCGATGTGGGACATAACGCTGGGCGGCGAATGGCTGTCGGGTACGAGTTATGATGAAAGTGCTGATAAAAACAATTCATTCAGTCCGTTATATGGCACCAGCCATTCTTTCAACGGATACATGGACTATTTTTATTCGAGCAACCACTTGAATGGTCCGGGATTGATAGATTTAAATTTGAAGAACAATTTCAATTTCAATCGTTTGGGTGAATTACTTTTGGCGGTTCATTACTTCTCTGCAGAACAAAAATTTCATCCCGAATACGGCAAATATTTGGGTACCGAATTGGATTTGGTGTATGGCAAAAAATTCGGAAACAATTTTTTATTCAATATCGGATATTCACAAATATTTTATTCGGACAATCTGAAAGTTCTCAAAAATGTTCCCAATGCCAAAGATTTGCAGAATTTTATTTGGGTAGGTTTGAGTTTTAAACCCGAATTTAAGTTGCTTTAAATTTGATTAAAATATTAGACCTAAAAATTATATTTGAATAATGTGCCCGTAAAATTGAACGTAGATAACGCTGATCCGCAAGCGAAAACGCTGATTTACACAGATTTAAAAATGAAATCCGTGTTCTTCTGCGATTTGCCAAAGGCAATCCGTGTCAGTTCTGTTGAGCGAAGTCGAAACATCAGCGTTCTAAAATCACATTGAATATTTTAATCTGAAAATTATATTTGAACAATGTGCCCGTAAAATAGAACGCGGATAACGCCGATCCGCAAGCGGAAACGCTGATTTGCGCTGATTTTAAAATTGAAATCCGTTTCCATCAGCGATTTGCCGAAGGCAATCCGTGTCAGTTCTGTTGAGCGAAGTCGAAACATCAGCGTTCTAAAATCATATTGACCATTTTCCCAAAAAGAATCAGCGAATAAATAGAACGCGGATAACGCTGATCCGCAAGCGGAAACGCTGATTTGCGCTGATTTAAAAATGAAATCCGTTTCCATCCGTGATTTGCCGAAGGCAATCCGTGGAATCAGCGTTCTAAAATCACATTGACCATTTTCTCAAAAAGAATCAGCGAATAAATAGAACGCGGATAACGCTGATCCGCAAGCGGAAACGCTGATTTGCGCTGATTTAAAAATGAAATCTGTTTCCATCCGTGATTTGCCGAAGGCAATCCGTGTCAGTTCTGTTGAGCGAAGTCGAAACATCAGCGTTCTAAAATCACATTGACCATTTTCTCAAAAAGAATCAGCGAATAAATAGAACGCGGATAACGCCAATCCGCAAGCGGAAACACTGATTTGCGCTGATTTAAAAATGAAATCCGTTTCCATCCGTGATTTGCCAAAGGCAATCCGTGGAATCAGCGTTCTGAAAAACAACATTGAATATTTTAATCTGAAAATTATATTTGAACAATGTGCCCTTAAAATAGAACGCGGATAACGCCGATCCGCAGGCGGAAACGCTGATTTGCGCTGATTTAAAAATGAAATCCGTTTCCATCCGTGATTTGCCAAAGGCAATCCGTGGAATCAGCGTTCTGAAAAACAACATTGAATATTTTAATCTGAAAATTATATTTGAACAATGTGCCCTTAAAATAGAACGCGGATAAGCTGATTTCAATAAAAAAACTTGAAATTTGACTTTTAGAATTGAAAAAAAACGCTAAGAAAAGCTATTAAGCATTATACGAATCCGTATAAATTTCATATATTTGTCCGTATAACATTTGATCATGGATGTCAAACTTACTTTGAAATTAAACGAAAAGGTTATTGAACGCGCCAAGAAATATGCGGTGAGCAGAAAATTGAGCTTGTCACGGTTGGTTGAAAGCTATTTGGATTCATTGACGCAAAAAGAGAAGGAAGAGTTTGAAATCTCTCCTTTTGTGAAAAGTATTTCGACTGGAAATTCCATTCCCGATAATGTTGACGACAAAGACTTAAGAAAGGAATACGCTGATTATCAGGACAAAAAACATCAATAATGCAGAAGATTTTCTTAGATACCAATATCATTATTGATTTTTTGGGTGAAAGAGAAAATTTTTATCTGCCGTCGGCAAGAATTCTGACATTGGCAGATCAAAACAAAATTAAAGTCTTTACTTCTGCTGTTTCAATTTCAACTACTTATTATCTACTTTCAAAATATGAAAATCAGAAGGCAGCGATTGAAAAAATCCGAAAATTCAAGGTTTTGTGTTCCATCTCCGTTATGGATGATGAAGTTGTTGAAAAGGCGATGAATTCAGATTTACCGGATTTTGAAGATGCTTTGCAATATTATAGCGCACTGGCATCCGGCTGTGAGCTGTTTATAACAAGAAATGAAAAGGATTTTAAAAACGCTATGCTTCCGGTGATGAACGCCGAAAGTTATTTGAAATCTATATGAGAAATCAGCTATTTTTCAGTTTATGAAAAAAAACATTGATTCAATCTTATAAAATCTATTTCTTTATTATTCTCAAACTTTCACTTCCGGATTTAAGAATATAAACACTTAGGGGGTTGTCAATTGCATATTTTCGGGTGGCGCATTCTTAGTTCTTATTTATATTCATTTTATATTAAGCCATTCTTCGCTGCTTTCGTTCCGATTCTCCATACTTTGTGTTTATATTTATTCAGTTTTAGAAAATGAATTCTGTTAAATTTCAAATATAATTAGCATGGAGCCGACAAACATCAACAATCCGGAATATTTTCACAAAGTGGTGGACTGCCAATACGCCTGTCCGTCCCACACGCCTGTCCCTCAATACCTCAGACTCATTGCAGCCGGAAAATACACCGAATCTTATATGATAAATTGGGATTCCAATGTGTTTCCGGGCATTTTGGGACGAACCTGCGACCGTCCGTGCGAACCGGCTTGTAGGCGTGGCAGAGTTGAGAAAAAACCGGTGGCGATTTGCCGACTAAAAAGAGTGGCTGCCGACCATAAGAGTGGCGTCAAAAAATACATGCCGCAAGGTCCTTTTGAACCCAACGGAAAAAAAATCGCACTGATTGGTGCCGGTCCATCTTCTTTGACCGTCGCAAGAGATTTGGCTCCCCTCGGTTATGAAATCCATTTGTTTGACGACCAAAGCAAAGGCGGTGGATTTATGCGCAGTCAGATTCCGTCTTTCCGTTTGCCCGAAGAAGTCTTGGATGAAGAAATCGGATACATCTTGGATTTAGGCATTCACACCCATTTCAATCAATATGTTTCTTCGATGAAGGAAGTATTGGAAAAAGATTATGATGCAATTTTTGTTGGAACAGGCGCACCCCGCGGAAGGGATTTGCACATACCGGGCAGAGAGGAAGGTGCTGAAAATATACACATAGGAATCAACTGGTTAGCAAGTGTATCGTTTGAACATATCGAAAAAATAGGCGAAAAAGTCATCGTACTCGGCGGTGGAAATACTGCAATGGATTGTTGTAGAACCGCACTCAGATTGGGCGGAAAAGATGTGAAAATCGTGGTCAGAAGTCCGAAAGCCGAAATGAAAGCTTCGGAATGGGAAATTGAAGATGCCGAACACGAAGGCGTTCCGATTTATGAAAATCATGTACCGAAATCCTATGTGGTTGAAAATGGAAAACTCAAAGGAATGATGTTCGAAAAAGTCAATGCGGTATATGATGAAAACGGAAAAAGAAGCCTGATTCCGACCGGTGAACCTCTTGTTTTCATTGAAGCCGATGATGTTTTAATCGCCATTGGACAGGAAAATAGTTTTCCGTGGATCGAAAGAGATTTGGGCATTGAATTCGACAAATGGGGAATGCCCGAAATCAATCCAAAAACATTTGCTTCTACCCACAAAAGAGTGTTTTTTGGCGGGGACGCTTCCTTGGGTCCAAAAAACATCATTACTTCCGTTGCCCAAGGGCATCAAGCTGCCATTTCCATTCATTTGCAATGCGAAGATAGGGACATCCAAAAAGACCGTCCATCGCCTTTTGTTAATTTGAGAACCGTGAAAATGGGCATCCACGAATGGAGTTATGACAGCCAGGTTTCCAACGACAAACGGTATTTGGTGCCACAGGCCGACAAAAAAGAAACTTTGCAAGATATAAAAATGGAGGTCGAACTCGGTTATGATGAATTGGAAGCTTTCAAAGAAGCACAAAGATGCCTCAACTGCGATATGCAGACGGTTTTTGAAAAAGATTTGTGCATAGAATGCGATGCTTGTGTGGATGTATGTCCAACGGATTGCATCACCTTTACCACCATGGAAGAGGATGAATTTGATTTGCGTGCCAAACTGAATATGCCCGCCCTGAATACCGAACAAGACATCTATGTTTCCGGTCCGCTGCCGACGACCAAATTTATGATAAAAGACGAAAATGTTTGTTTGCACTGCGGTTTGTGTGCCGAACGCTGCCCCACTTCCGCTTGGGACATGAAACAATTCTATTACAATATTACAAAAGCACACAATATGGGTAGCAAAAAATCTGAAGGAATTCCACCGGTGGTGATTTATTGATTTGCTGTTTTTAAAAATAAATCAAATAATTATCAGATGTTTAACAAGAGAAAGATATTAACGATTTGTTTAGGATTGGTTTTATTCATTGCAAAAGGACAAGTTAAATTGCCTGATAATCCGTTGTTTGATGGTTTTGAAATACCCGCAGTTCAGAATCATAATAACCTGAGTTCGATTAATATTTTTGAATAAAAAGATAGGATAAAACAAGAAATAGCTGTATATTTAATGTTTTGAATAACAAATATTTAACAGCTATTTCTATGATTAATTTTGATAAAGTTACGGATATTTTTTGTGTTGTGGATGAATTTTGCAACAATTTTCATCAAACCACTCAAGGTTTTCTTATTGGAAAAAAATCCAAACGTCCGCCAACAATGGCTACTTCTGAAGTTATAACCATTTATCTCTTGTTTCATTTAAGTGGATTCCGTTGTTTTAAACACTTCTATATTTTCTATGTTCAAAAACATATGAAAAATGAATTTCCCAAAACAGTCTCTTACAATCGCTTTGTGGAGTTGATGCAGTCTGCCATTATGCCGATGACTATTTTTGCTAAAACCTGTTGTTTAGGGGGTTGCACTGGAATATCATTTGTCGATTCTACGCCAATCAGGGTTTGTAAAAACAAACGGATTAAACGCAATAAGGTCTTCAAAGGTTTTGCCACCACCGGAAAATCAACCATGGGATGGTTTCATGGCTTCAAACTACATATCATCATTAATGATAAAGGTGAAATCATCAGTTTTGCCATTACCCAAGCCAATGTAGATGATCGTGAACCCCTTAAAAACGAAGGTTTTCTCAAAGCGGTTTTTGGCAAACTCTTTGGCGACAAAGGTTACATCGGCGAAGAACTCCAAAAAATCCTGTTTGTTGATGGTATCCACTTAATCACAAACATCCGTAACAACATGAAAAACAGCTTGATGACCATGTCCGATAAAATTTTACTTCGTAAACGCTCAATTATTGAAACCGTGAATGATGAACTCAAAAACATCTGTCAAGTAGAACATTCCAGACACAGAAGTGTCGTGAATTTCATAACGAATCTGATTGCAGGTATTATTGCCTATCACTTCCTACCCAAAAAACCTTCCCTGAAATTTGAAACATTGAAATCTAATCAGTTAGCTGTGTTTTAATAATCGAACTCAGGTTAATAGTTTGTTGCTACAAAGTAACCAAGGTATTCAGATAATCACCCCATTAATTGATAATCAAAGAATTCAGACTCAAAACCAACAAATTATTGCAGAAGTAGAGAGATATGAACAAACCAGAATCGAACAAGAAAGAGTAACTAGTGTTAAGTTAAATATGTTATGACGTATTTATTTTATATCTTTGTGATAAAAAACAATGATACGATACACGATTAAATTGACAAAGGAAGAAGTAGAGGAGCTTCAGGCAATCATTAATAAAGGA
>Ga0265293_10009311_pt1 | contig 14164 bp, 28 predicted proteins | sample Munlanlewell138R_FD_192505 | JGI IMG/M metagenome (GOLD analysis project Ga0265293, IMG submission 192505) | Leachate microbial communities from a municipal landfill in Southern Ontario, Canada - Leachate well 138R | ecosystem: Engineered > Solid waste > Landfill > Unclassified | place: Canada...
ATTCTTTAAGATTAGTAGCAATAGTAGTAAAAGTTTCTTTACTATTAATCACTTCACCGTATGTATCTGTAGTAATATTATTCATTTTCTTCTTCATCACCTTGATAAATTTCAAGAGTTGTTAATTCACCACCAATATCTAAAGAAAGATAAATATAATGACCATTAGAAAGTTCTTGTACTTCTCGTTCTGTAAAAACTATACGGATTTTATTATTCATCTTAAAACTTTAATTCATCATCTAGTAAAGTATCGACCATACTCTGTAACATCTGTCCCCAGTTTGTGTAGGTGTTAAGCTGTCCGTCTTCGAGTGCGAAGGTTCTGGATACTTCTATCCCTCCCACTTCTACAGTAATGGTAATAGGTTTTTGGTTATTCATTATGATGTCGATTATGTACGAGCGTGCTCATCTCGTTATCCTGATAATCTTGTAATGGGTCTTCGTATCCTTCATTTAGTATGTCTTCGTACTCGTCATTTTCCCATTCATATTCTTGTGTTGTGTCTATATCTGTCATATAATTTTTTTGTATTGATAAGTCAATATACGTACACAAAAGCTCCCTACGGGGCTTTTTGTGTTTTTAGTTAAACAACATCTCATTAAGTTCTGAAAACATTAAAATAATTACTGCCGTTGTCACTAAAATAGCTACTACTGTTTCCATAGTATTAAGAAATACATCACCTTTAACTTGTTCACGTTTATACTTTTTTATTAAACTTGATTCCATGTTGTTTTTATTACCCTTTAATACTTTAATTATATATTATTTGTGCGAGTTATGCAAGTTATAAAGTGTGGATAACTTTGAAACATATCACTTTCACACCTCTGTGTTATTACGCTTCTCCTTGAGACGGGTGATGGTGTCTTGTTTGGCTTTATTCCATCCGATACTTTCTTTCATGTTGAGCCTCTTAAATAAGCCGTTCATCTTTGCACGATTAAGCAACTCAAGGTTCATTCTTCCTTCCTCCTCCTCCCCTATCAACTCATCAAGAAGCTCTGTACGTGCTTGTGTGGCGATGTCGGTGAGGGCTTGGCGGAGCCAGTTATTAATCCTCTCGTCCTGAATCCTATTAATTCTATCTCCCTCATCAGCTTCATCGAGAATAAATTCTGTGTAGATTCGCAGGTAATTACCTAAGATAGTATCATTTGAATCAATCTTGTTAAACTCCGCCACCTTCTCCTCTAGCATCCCCTCCACTGTTTCAAGAGGGATGCTCCTAAACATCTCCCTGTTCTCCCTGACGATGTTACGTGCTATATCCTCTATTCCTTTGTCGTTGTGTTCGTTCATAGGGTTTTAGTTATCAATTAAGATTTCTTTTACAGCTTTATATACAGGTAAGTCTCCGTCTCCTTCGTCAATGATATATGGGTGTCCATGTACATCTGTATAACAACCTGCTCCTTCTACTGCTTCTCCTGTTCTTTTGTGTATTCCCTTAAATCGTGGCACTTCGCCATTAAAATTATATTCCATTTTCTTTATTCTTAGTCTTTTAATTGAGAGAGAATTTCAGTAGCTGTTTCTTCATCGAAGCCTACCGTATCTCGTACTTGCTCTATAATCTCCCTCATACGCCCCCTCTCCTCCTCACGTGCTTGTAAAACTTTTCCATCCACGTAAGCAGACAATACGTTTCTGTCCCACATTTGAACGAGCACCCCCCGCACACTTGTTACTCTCGAAAGAGCAATTTCATCGAGTTCATCAGCGGTACTCTTATCCTCTATTCCTTTTTTTTCTTTCATATTTTTTTCTTCCGTTAATAAACCACATAGCTCACATGTATCAGGGTCGTGTTCCTCTGTTTTTAACCTATCACAGTGTTTACAGCTCCCCCCATACATTCCGTTACATTCATACGGATGTAAATCATCTGCCGTAACAACAAAATATTCTTTCTCCATATCTCTGTTAGTTAGCCTTGTAATCCTCTTCTTCATCTTCTGGCGGATTTTTCTTAAACTCTTTCATTTGCGCGTAGAGATTTTTCAATGCTTCAAACGGTGTTTCTCCAAGCCCCTCAAAAGGGTCATCATCTCCAAGTAATAAGGTACTTGTGGCTCTCCATTGATAAGGATAAGGGGGTCTAATATCTCCATCGGTACAGAACGCTTCTAACTTCGCAAATTCTCTATCCATTCCAAGCTCTTTTATAGCATCAAGGTAAAAGGTGACACTTCTACTTTTACTTGTTCTGCCTTTTAATGAAGTCGATATGTTGTCTAAAAATACTTGTTTTGTCATATTCGTAGTTACCTAATAATTACGCAAGCTCCCTCCCCTCCTGTATCTCTTGGAGGGCTTCTGCTTTGGCTTGTTTCCTGCCCTGTTCGTAGGCTTCTGTGAGGGCTTCATATCGCTCAATCATACGAAGAAACTGGCGCGAAATGGTGCACTCGTCACCATCTGGGTCTAAGTATGGTGTGTCTAGGTATTGGTTTGCTGCATATACAGCTTGCTTGAAGTCATGTGTTTCTTTCCACGTTAGTTCCTCAATCTTATCCATGTTGGTTACTTGATTACTTCTAATAGGAAATCCAATGTCTCCTCTGACTGTTCGGAGAGGGGTTTTGTGAGGTCATATTTGTCTCTCATCTCGATACCATTAATATTGTCCATCGTTACGAATACGCCTTCCCATTTCACCATTGAAGATGGCATTATTGAATACATAGCATCAATATTGTTCTGCATCGCCACCAACACATCCTGCAAGGTAGGTGGGATGCCGAGGATTTCTTTGATATAGGCACCTTCTAGTACTCGGTACCGTGAGCCTCCCTCTACAATGCCCTGTCTCAAGACCGCAACATCAGCCCAAATGTCCTTTCCGTCTTTGTCGTCCACTCTTATGAACTTTCCGACCTCTGGACCTAAGCGAGCATCATCATCTTCCACTTTTAACTCACACCCAAACCGCAACTCCATCAGATGCGGACAGTGCTTGTTGATGCGGGTGCGGAGTTCGTTGTATTTATCCATGTTGGTTTGTTTTAAATGGCGGCTGGTTCATCAAATAGCTTTGTGCATTTTGATAACCGATACACGTTTCCTTGATTGGACATTTTGAGTGGTCGAAGTCAAGTAAGTCAATACATCGTTGCCACTCCTCCCCCCTCACCCCCTCACAAAAAGCCTTCAGCTCCTCATGTTCTCCGAGTGTGAGCTTGTGCCAGAAGGAAAGCTCTGTAAGTTGTTGTTCTGTTGTCATACTCCTTGATTTACCTGCTAATCTCTCCCCATGTGTGGTTTACATTGAATAATGAAATACAAGCCATGCATCCTCTGCTAATTTTAGGTAACTAAACCCAGCATAGCTATCTCCTGAATACCCGCCGTTCTCGTACTGATTCACCCATTCCTCCTCAATAAATGAAGGCATATCATCAGGATGGTCGATTTTATGCCCTCCTGGTTTTGAAGCAATACCATTCAACTCCCAAGAATTAAGCGATTCGAGGTATGGTATAAACTGCTCAACATCACCTACATTTCCAGGTTTATACACTTTTAAGATTGTCTCAAATAACTTTTTTGTTTCTTCATTCATACTCCTTGATTTACTTCATAATCTATTACTAAAACACCTTACTTTTGTAAGAACGAAATTACTTCATCAACAGTAGAAAAGCGTTCAGGGTCATCCATATCCCCACCAAAGAGTTCAAAATTACCAAAAGCAACTTCCCCTCTCACAATTGATATATCCCCAACGAAAACTTGCCACCGTTCTACTACTTTTTCAGCCATTCCACCTAATCCTTGCGCCTCAATCCATACTGGATGTTCACGCTTTATAAACTTTATTTTTTTCTGTTCTAATTTTTTAATAAGTTCTTCCATGAGATATTTTGATTAAGTCTAATCTATCCATGTATGAGTATGTGCAAAAATTCCTTTTGACCTAAGAAATTCACTAACCTCTTTACAAATACGTTCGTCAAAAGCAATGCACTGTCCATAGACTGGGAATTTGATTGGTAGTTCATATTTATAATACTCTGAGTTTTTGGAGCCATTAAAATGTCCTAGGGCTTTGTAAAGGTCTTCAACTTCAGCATATTTTTGAAGATATAGATGAGCTGAACCGCAAGGAAAACCATCTTGAATATCAGAAACATCTACAGACTCAGCAATTTCACTTGCTTCTCTAAATATAGGGGCATATTTATCAATAATACTCTTATATTTTTTATCAGCCCGTTTATACCACTCTCGACTAGCTTTATAACCCTTAATCCATTCTTCTTTTGCTTCTTGAATCATTTCGTCTGTATATTGCCATTTGTTTTTTAGCCTCTCTATATAAGATTCAGGGAAATAATAATCAGTTATTGTAGTAAAATCCTGCTCTTCGCTCATTCTCTCTTCCTTCTTTTTTATATCATAATTCTCATCCAAACTAAGAATAGTACGATGTTGAGTTGAAATAGTTTGACGATAATTTTCCTTACCTGTATTCCTCCACTCCTTACTTTGTTTATCTGTGAGATATTTTTGTTCCATGTTTTTATTACTTATCTTATATACTTATATTATATATTTTCTGTGCGAGTTATGCAAGTTATAAAGTGTGGATAACTATACACGGGGAGACTTTTTTTTTGCTGATAATCTTTCGTATGTATTTACCTTAGTTCTAGAATCACCCTTTATAAATCTAGTTTTTTGTCCACTTCTTAAGAGGTTATTTTTTATAATTTCAGATGAAATAACCATTGCTTTATGCTTTTTTAATTCATCAGGAATAAGACCTCTTTTATAAGGAATATTAAGTTCTTCCTTTAACTGTCTTGCTGATATTTCATGAGCTTGCCAAGTATGGTGTGCAAGTGCTTTATACCATTTATCACAATACGGACACTGTCTTTTATCAGGAGCATATTTACCAGAATTTTTTTGGAAGTATTTTTGATATTGTGACTTATATCTTCCAGAATCTATATATGCTTCATTTCGACAAGTATCAGAACAATACTTTTTATTATGAGCCTTAGGTTTTGAGCGGTCTACTATACCACCACACTTAAGACATGGGTTTGAATTTGGATTAGACATAATTTAATAACTTAATAATAACATTCCATCTTTATTGATGGAACCATAACTAATATCCCACAGCATAGGATTAAATGGTTGTACAATAAAATGATAACCATTTTTTGTAGGATATTCGTGAATAATCTTTGTTATATTTTGGAGATTTAATTCTATTAATTTACCTCTTACAATCTCCATTTTATTTTCAACTATAGGTTCTACATTAAAATCAACATCAATAAGAAATTGTGTCTCAGCTCTACATCGTGGTGCCATAATGGAACTAATCCATCTATTTTTTATATCTCTATAAAATGCATTTCTACTTTCTACATCGTAATAATCTGCTTCAAGTTGCCTGAACTTAAATTCACGTATTGATTTATCAATATCACGCTTATTTACTGATGAATAAATTCTTAAAGGCTCCAATGAGTGCTGTTGTTTAGTAATAAAATCCTCTAAACACCGCCTGAAATCGTCTGTACGGCTTGTAATCCTTTTATGCGCTACACGGTCTGGATTATTACTCTTACCCCCCTCCTTGCCTCGTAGGGTAAGCATTATCATCCTATATCCATCAGTAAACTGACTAAAATCATCCATTATTATGTCTGCTCTATCTTGGATATTATTCATTCAAGTATTTGTATATTAAGAATAACAATAGAACAGTCGTCATATGACTTTAATTGCTCTTTAACTGACTGTCCTATTATCTTTTGTATTCTATCTAATGCCATATTATTTTTACTATTTATCTTTTAATCTTTTTATTTCATCATCCATATCTTCAAACCACGATTGTAACTCCTTAAATGAATCAAATGATATAATCTCACTATGAACTTCTTTACCCCTTATATCTTGAATCCATTCAGCAAAACTAACCCCCTTAGGACAAAAAGCATTTATCAAATGCTCTTCATTATATTTCTTTAAAGACTCTAAAACATCTTTTTCACAAAATGGACAATAGGCATATGAGCCACATATAAACCCACCAGACTTATCTGAATTAGTGAGGTCTGTATTACATTTGTCGCACACCACTATCTCTCCTATATATACTTTCTCTCTCTTCATATTATTCCATCATTAAGTAGTAATATGAACCACAATTAAGTTGAGATAGTGAACCGTATTGTAATTGCTCTAGCATAATCTCCCCGTCAGTAAATTGCTGTTCAAGCCAACTTACTGCTCTGTCACGCTTTATTATCTTCTTCTGACCAGTCTTTTTATTCACTTGGTATATAGTCTTTCTCATATGATTTAAGATAGTTGATTACATTTTCTAATGCTTCTGTGTGAGTTTTCCCCACCATTATAAATTCCTTATTCCCTATTGAGCACACTGCACGATATATTTTTTTATATGCGAATGACTTCTGGGGAAATATACTTATTGTAAGATTCATACTTTTTATAATTAATTATAAAAAGGTAGGGGATTATTCCCCCACCTTTTCTGTTTGTTCTATATTGAATACTGTAAATCCCTTAACCCCCTTCTTATCCTCCTTCTTCTTATCGTCAAAATAATCAACTACTTTAATTAATTTCACCCCCTTTGAACCCTTCTTTATTTTTCTTCCTATATTGCGTGCTTGTACAAATGTAAGCCACTCATTCGTGCTATATCCTTCCTGTATCTGTACATGATTTAATGTATCTTGGTTACTTCCGTTATATGTTGCCTTGGTTATAAAATTTATCTGTTCCATATTGTTTTTATTAACTCCTTTAATACCCTAATTATATATTTTTTATAAGAGTTATGCAAGTTATAAAAGTGTGGATAACTTCATTTTATCGTTTAATATCAAGGATAAAAAGCAAAAAGCCCGTATTAATAACGGGCTAATTACTGACACCTAATACCTTTCTTTACTTCTTTGCTTTCGCCTCTCCAAACTTCACCGCAACGCTATCAAGTGTTCCAATGGCTACAACTGCGGCAAGCCAAATCTGCGCTACTTCGAATACATACTGAATAGTAATTGTTCCAACTGAGATAGCTTCAAGTATAGCCAAAGATGCTGTAAGTGTAGCAATCCAGAAACGTATACTACCAAGAATATTTTTAATTTTCTGCAACATAATGAATTTATTTATTTTAATAATTCCACGTATCATCATTACTTTTTTGTTATTAACAACCTCAGAAGCTCAATTACCTTATTTAATAAAGTAACTTGAGTCTGAAGATTTTGTTTTATCTTATCCGCTTCATCTGGTTCTGGTTTAGAAATCTGTAGGATTCTAGTATTGAGATATTCTTCAGTGAATAATTTACCAGGGCACGTCCTATTATTCTGTACCGATTTATGAAATGTATGTTCTATGCCTGGATATAGACGTTCAACCTCACGACACCTTTCTCTAAGTGCTTCTATTTGTTTATCAGTAAGTAATTCTACATTAAAATCACCCGCTAAACATGTACTAATAGCATCGCATCGTTCTGGTACATCACAATTATGCCCCACCTGCGCCATAGTCTCCTCACCTTCTTTTCTTGTTTGTGTACGTGTACCATCTACATCAATAAAGTAATTATATCCAATATTATATCCAAGTGAGCTTATTGGATATTTTCTATCTTCATGATGAAACCGATTGACTGCGAGAAGTTGCTTTGACTGTTTTGTGCGGGAAACTGCCGTATGATGAATTACGTGGTATTTAAACGTATGGGTAACTGGCAACTTCCATAATTTAATCGCACCAGTTAAATCTTCTTTTGTATAATCCCAATAATGAGTCACGTCTTTTACTCCATTCATAATATGGTCAAACATTGAATGTGATAGTTCATGTAAGAAGCGCACCACCCATTCTTCATAAGACTGTGATGTGTGCTTTGAAAGCTTTCTTTTATCCGTAGAAGTTGAAGATATTACAATTTCTGACGGTCCCATAAAATTATCTATAGACTGCGCTCTACCCTTATTATCTTTTCTATCTTTAGTCCATTGCTTTTCAGTGTAATTCGCTACAACAACATCATATTTTAAAGCTTCTTTTGAAAAAGATTCTTGAAACCACGCTTTATCAACATAGCAATAAAATTCATATTTTCCACTTTTCTCACTTTTTTTATATACAGTCTCACCCCATGTAATAGTTGGGTTATTTCTCCTTTCTAAGTCAAATTCAAACTCAAAACCAGCGTACTCTTTTACAATGCTATTACATATCTCAAATCGTTTCTGCCACCTACTATCGTCTATATTTGTGTGGTCAAATATTTTTACTTTAAGTTTTCGTTCCATATTTATAACGGTAAGATATTAATAACCTTATCTATAATAGGTACATCAAGAATACCACCATTTCTTTTTACTTCTATATTCATTTCTGTTTCTGATTTATCACTATTTATGTATTCATCATTCTTTATATCAGTTTCTTGCTTATTTTCGGTAATATCTGATTGGCTTTCTTTTTTAGTAATCTCAGTTTTTATTTCGGACTTAACATCAAGCACCTCAATAGTTGCCTTAACAGAAGTATCATCTTCTGGGGTACTCGTAATAACACTATCTTCAATTACACTCTGTTCCTCATTGTTACTAATACGTTGGTCGTCAATAATCACAAGGTTTACGTTAATAGGAAATAGTATCATATACAAAAATATAGCTAAGAATGCTATCCCCCCAATAAAAGCAACGTGACTCATTATCTTTTCTCCAGTATTCATGAATTTGTAATAATTAGAGCTAATAATCCTGAAATAACAGACGCTATGATTATCCAATTAACTCGATTTAAAGCTGATTTATATGGTTCAAAATCCTCAACATCTAACTTTTTCTTTGAATAATTCTCTACCTTATTAATATGGTCTTGTAATCTCTCAATTTCTCTATTTACATTTGCCTGCGTAGCAAATGTATTTGCCATCCCTTTTATTTCATTACTAAGAGCTGTCATCTGATTCGTCAAATTCTTTTCTATTCGTTCAATATCACGCCTCACATAATGTAACTCTATGCTATTTTTAGTGTTGCTATCTTCGGTCATGGTTAGTAATCGTAAATAAAGTCTTTTTCTATCCTTAATAAAGTAATTCTGCTGTTGCAAAACTAATTGAATAGGTTCCACCGAAACCACCAGTATTTCCATCAAGCGTCACTGCAAAAGTTAAATCAGTCGCTTCATCTTCTGAAGCTGTCCCTGAAAACATCGTTGGTGCAAAAGAGCCATCCGAAGTAATTCTAATTACATGACCTTTTTGTGAATTGGTACCCACAAGACGTAAAACAAATTCAATAACGGCAGCAGAGCTATTTACATCAGGTGAGCTTACACCAAGAATAGTTGAGCTTCCAAGTTTAAAATAAACACTTACATCTCCACTAGACCCCCATGTAGTTCTATGAAAAGAAGAGAAATAAAGTTTCACCCTAAGTAAACTACTAGTAGTTAATGTATTTGCTGGCAACGTAAAACTAAATAAGGTTTCTTCTGGGAAAAGACCAGAATTACTTTTTTCTGTATCTAAAATATATAAAGGCTTCGAACGTAGAAATGTATTCCCTATCATTCCATCTGCTTCAAGTTTAATACCCTTCCCCTCATCATTTGACGGTGTGGCATCTCGTTCACTTTCATTTATGAAGTCCTCCGCTACTGCATCTTGTCCTGCTTGAATTGCCATATCATTATTCGTTAGCTGTTAATTGAATTTCAATAGTAAGTGTATTTGAAATAGTTTTAGTAAATGTAGAACTAGTTAACCCTCTTGAAAATAATTGCCCCGTATCAACGAGCGTTGTTCCATCAATAAATAATCCGAACTCTTCAACTGAACCAGAAAAGTCTCCTTTATTAAAAAAGAAATTAAGTGTTACTATACCACTAGCTACAGAAGATTCATCAACACTTGCGATTGGTTTTCTTGCTAATTCACTACCGAGGGCTACATTTGAACTATCTGGCGCAGAATCACTTGAACCAAGCCCACAATAATTAATGACACCAGTATAAGTACCAACTCCACCAAGTACATCAACAAGCACCTTTCTACCTGCTAAGGTAACAAGATTTTTTTCTACAGTTTGTTTTAAAATAACCGACTCAGCTCGAAGTTCATTTAAATACTTTTTATAATCTAAATTACTAAGTTTGCCCAATTCAAGTTGTTTGGTAATTTTCTGCTCTATTTCATTTGCCCTATTACTAGAAGTATCTAGAAGTGAAAAACGATATGCAGTTTCAATATTAAATTTGTCTTTAAACATCTCCATAACTATTGTTTAATTCCATTCTCCTAAATTCCATTTCAATCCGTTTGTGCCAGCAGGCGACCACCTATAATTGCTACTTGTCATCGTGGTATCAACCTCACTCACAGTAACAGAAAATGAATCCGTAGCAAATTCAGTCAAATCAATAGTTACGTCTTCGTTAACTTTAATACTCCCCTTGTTTTGTTTCACTAAACTTTGAAGCAACTCAATAATACCAAAAGTCCTTGTTGTGATAAGTGAAACAATAAACCGAAGTTCTCGATTATTTTTCATGCTCCATGATACCTTATTAATTACATAATAGGAATCTATACTATGAGCAGTAGAATTAATACGAATACGCTGTCCTGCTTTTAACCCTGATGTAAAGGTAATAAACTCTCCTTCAGAAATCGAATCCTTATATGCGTCAAGTTCTGCATTCGCTCTCTCCCTTGCCGCTTCAATAGTATTAATGTTTGAATCAACGATTAAGAAATCTGAAATACCATCACCTCCCTCTGCTGTAGCAAAATGAGCAATAGAATCAGCATCTTGTCGAACAAGACGAACAGGGAGGTATGGACGACCTACAATATTAAAACCTGAACCAGTATTTGGAATTCTATCACCTCTGAAACGAATAAATTTCTCACTCTTATTCCACAGATAATCATATTGAGTAATAGCCGATTCACCATCTATACCACCATCCCACAATATACCAGTAACAGAAACATAAATATCTTCATACTTATAAGGAAGTATGTATACGTTCTGCACTCCATCTGACTCAAATTCTGTAGTAAGGGTATCAGCAAGATACTCACCTCCTCGGATGAATATCCTATTCCGCATCTGGGTAATATCACTTCTAATCCTTAAACTTGAGAAATCGTAACTCCCATCTTCGTCCGCAATATTGAATGGGGCACTTTTATCTGTCTTTGATATGAAATGAATTCCTTTTTCTGGGTCTACATACCAATCATGATTAATCATATCTGCCAACTGCGTCATGCAATCTGAAACAGTTTCATAATCAAAAGCAATATAATTAATAACAGTATCACCACCTGTCATCTCTGAAATATAGAATCCTTCTGGTAACGAATTCTCTATGAAAGTAGCAACTATTTCTTCAATTGTGTTTTGCTCAAATATTTGATATACAAGTTTCTTCTGCATGAGTCGTGTATAATCTTCACACTCGACATCAAAAAGAATCACTTTATAATCTTCTGCTTTTTGTGTCACTCGAACAGCAATCCCTCCAAATATTTTCTCACCATTATAATACATAGTTATCTCGTCTCCCGACTCTGGTTTGGTTGTAATACTCCCCTCCAAATTTCGCACAGTAAACCTACAGATATCTGGCTGTCGAGTCAGAATATTTTCAAGTGAGAAAGAACTAGGGATAATTTTATCGGTAATATTAGTAGACCCAAGCCGTATATCAAGACCATGTGACCATTTAAGTAATGAAACACTTTCTGAAATAGTTTGAGTATCATTCGCTGTTTTTGAAATAGGTGGTTCGATATACATAACCGCACCCCATGAAGCAAGTCGAGCTGTAGGTGTGTTAGCTTGTGTTTTATATAATGATATAAACTGACCTGCGGTAAATACGTCTGAATTAACACTATCTACAGCAGTTGTATTTGTATCAGCAATAATTACGCTACTATTTCCATCAGCTAAATCTTTTCTAACTTTAAATGTATACGATTTTCCAGACGCAGGTTCTCCACTTAGTTTTACCCTAAAATCTCTTAGAGTAAAACCAGAGTTTCCTACAGAGAGAATTTCTCTATGCTCATTTGAAGATGAATCCCATGATGTGATTCCACTATCGTTAAACCGAACCACCTGGTCAGTAGTATTATTCATATTATCGTCACTCATTCCCGCCATCATACTTTCACCATCTGTTTCAGGTTGAAATGCCGCTCCGTAATATACAAAAGTATTTACAGGTGTTCCTGAAGTAGCTTGGCATGAAAGCCTTATTGTATCGCCTGCAACTAATACTTCATTAAGCAATTGAAGCGAACCAGTGGTTTCACTATCAGTAATAACAATAGAGGTACCGACTATGTCAACGCCATTTTTCTGTAATTTAAATGTATATGCATTACCACTACCAGGAGCAGAAGAGAGATTGATACGAAATTTTTTTAACGTTGTATTGTGTGGAATAACAGTTTCACGTAGCGAAGTATCACTCCAACTAGACCCAGCGTGAAGTGGAAGAAATTGTTCAACACCAGTATTTGATGGAAAATTACCAGTTCCAGCGACAAATACATTAATATTCTCTTCAGTTGGTTCAAACTCAACAGCCCATCCTTTTGCATACGATTCTTCTGGTCCGTTTATTGCTGTACACCCAATAAATGCAACATCTCCAGCCTCAATATCAACTTCATCTTCAGTATTTGTCCCTATAAGATTAGTATCAGATATAAGTGTAGACAAACTTGTGACTGTGAGATTTTTTACTATATAAAATTGATAGGATTTACCCGACCCTGGATAATTACTAAGTTCTACACGTAAAGATTTTAATTTACCAGCAACAGGGAAAAGTACCCTACGCCACGCATAAGTTGTTGTCCACACAGAACTTGAAGAGATTCCATGAAGAGACTGGTATTCGGTACCAGTTGTAGGTAGTAAATCTGCCGAACCTATTCCTCCTCCTAAAATAACCTGTTTCATATTATATCTTTGTTCCTACTTTAAGCTTATCAGCTAACATATTACCGATTTGCTCAGCAACATCTGTAGATAAGTATGTCCCTCCAAGTATTTGTACCACAGTTCCACCATTGCCTCCATTAGTATCTTTTCTTGGCACAACATATTCACCCTCATGTAGACGGTACATACCAGATTCAGCTATGTACCCGCCAGTCTCTCTACTTCCTCTCGGTACACTGAAATTTTTTGGGTTTACCCCTGCTTCCTCACGAGCAGAAGCGGCTCTTCTTATTTGACGTTCAAGTTCTTTATACTTCTCAACTTCCTCAGCAAGAGCATTCTTATTAGCATTTACAGCGTTACGAGTAGCTTCCTGTCTAAAATCTTGCACCTGTTTAGTTGCTGAAATAATGAACTGTGATTTAACCAAATATAATTCAAGCTCCTCTTTTTGTTGTTCAAGTACGGCAACTTTTTCTTTAAGAATCTCTTTAAGCTTCGCATCTGTTTCTGCTTGTCGTTCTGCAATTTTTTCTGCTAATACCTGCTTCTCATACTCTCTCTGCGCCTCAAGTGCTGTTCGTTCAGCTTGCAACTGTGCCATCTCCTGATTGAAAGTAGCCTGCGCCTCCTGACGCTCCAACTGATAGTTTATTATAGCCTGTTCAACTGCTGAAAGATTTGCAAATTTACGAGCCTCACTTATTTCTGTCGCAAATTGTTTCTGAACATCAGAAGTACGCTTAAGTGCTTCTTCCTCTGCCTTAATCTGGTTTTTAATATCTAAAATATCTTGTGCGTCTGTTGCCCGTACAAGTTGTTCCTTCAATTCAGCAATACTCCGCTCTGCTTCGATAAATGCACCTGCAAGATTACCAGCATCAACACTTTTTTGTTTATCAAAAGACGCTTGTAATTCTTCCATTTGTGAATTAACCTCCGCAATACTTTCACTGATAGCTTCGAGATTCTTCTTTGTATTATCTTTAAGTGTTCTGATTGCATCAGAGCCATCTGTCTTAACTTTTTTATATTCACCATCAAGTTTTTCTAGTTGCTGAACAGATTTTTCTGTTGCATCTCGATGGCTACGAGTAAGGTCAAGCCAAATATCAGTAACCGTTTCTCCAAAACTATCATATGATTTTGC
>Ga0265293_10009314_pt1 | contig 14162 bp, 19 predicted proteins | sample Munlanlewell138R_FD_192505 | JGI IMG/M metagenome (GOLD analysis project Ga0265293, IMG submission 192505) | Leachate microbial communities from a municipal landfill in Southern Ontario, Canada - Leachate well 138R | ecosystem: Engineered > Solid waste > Landfill > Unclassified | place: Canada...
GAACGAAGAGGGTCATCGTGAGATTATAGGGTTTATGGTGGGTGACGGTGAAAGCTATGACGCGTGGCGCGATTTCTTTGGATCTTTAAAGATGCGTGGCCTCTCGCGCGTTGATCTCACCACCTCCGATGACCATAAGGGGCTAGTGAAAGCCGCACTCGAACAGTTTGTTGGCAGTACATGGCAGCGCTGCCAGACACACTTCTCACGCAATATGCTTGACCGTGTGCCTAAGAAGAAGCGTTCGGAAGTGAAAGTACTTTTGACGGACCTGTACAACAGCCCTGACCTTGAGACGGCAAAGTCCCGAAAAGAAGCACTTATGCGTGACTTGGAGCTAATCGCCCCGAAGGCGGCCGAGACACTGGGCCTGGGATTTGACGATGTCACGGCGGTCTTCTCAATTCCGGAACGCTACCGCAAGCGGCAGCGAACGACGAACAGTGTGGAACGGTTGAATGAGGAGCTGCGCCGTCGCGAGCGCGTGATCCGGATCTTTCCTAACGAAGAAAGTATGACGCGCTTAATGGGTGCCCTTTTATTGGAGCAGCACGAGCAGTGGGCCGTGGGCAAGAAGTACCATGACATGGCAGACTACCACGATTGGAAACGTGAAAGGGAAGCTGAGAAGCTATTGGGGATGAAACGAATAAGAACAAACGTTCGCCCGGCCTAGGCCGGGGAGGTAAGAGGACTAAGACCCCTCTACAGGGAAAGGGAATTTACACCAACATTCTGGACTTGACTTGTGAGACCCGCGGAGCGAAGAAAAGGGATTGCCACGCAGATGGTAAAGCTTGCCAAAGAAGAATGTAAAGCATTAGGCATTGATAAGGTCCTGATGGTCTGCCGCAAAGACAATATCGGTTCTGCCAAAAGCATTATCCATAACGGCGGCGTACTCGAAAATGAAGTAGTTGCGGACGGGATTATTGAGCAGCGCTATTGGATCGACATCATTTGACGCGTTAAACCCATAGGAAACAGCATATGAATACAATTGTTTTTAAGGAAGATGTCATCCCCAAAATGGATGCCCTGCTTAATCTTTACCGTGATGCCGAATGGCATGCCTATACCAAGGATCCCCTGCAGCTATTAAATGCCTTTGATCATTCATTGAAAGTCTTGACAGCTTGGGATAAGCGGCAGTTAGTGGGCCTTATCCGTGTAGTGGGCGATCTTTACACCATCATCTACATACAAGATCTTTTGGTCTTAAAAGAATACCAAGGTCGAGGCATCGGCAGTGAGTTACTGAATCGGATTTTGGACAAATACGATTCAATCCGTCAGATTGTCGTCATGACCGAGCAGACAAAAGAGACCACCCGGTTTTACAAGAAGAATGGCATGGTGGAAACTTCCGCGCATAACGGTGTCACTTTTGTCAAATACAACTTGGAAGTGCCCGACGATGAGCATTGGCTTTTTCTCATACGAGACTTTCTGACAGGAAAAGGACTCTTGTATGACTCACCCTTGCCAGGTGAAATCAAACTTAAGAACGCCGGAAAGACATACCACATTGAAGATCATATTCGCGGGATGGTCTATGCCTTGCTGTCCAATCACACCAAGTGGAGTCGGATCGATCCGCATCTTCCGACCATCGATCAATTATTTCTCGACTACAATCCGCAGATGCTACTCCAGACATCCCCAATTGACCTTCGCGAAGGTCTGTTCAAGTTAAAATGCGGCAATATGAGCACCAAAGCACAAATGGAAGCGCTCGCCGACAATATTCGAACGTTCCAAAATATTGAGCAAGAATACGGCAGCATTGACGCATTTGTCACCTCGGGTCCAGCCGCTATTATCGCGCAGAAATTGTCGGACCCCGCGTCGCCCTACAAAATGAAAATGTTAGGCGGAGCCCTGGCATGGGAATACCTCCGGTATGTCGGGATAGACGGTACAAAACCGGATCGACATCTGAGACGGTTCTTCGGATCTGAGAGAATGGGAACCTCAGATCATTTTTTGGCGACCATGGACGAAGTATATGAAAAGGTCGCAAAACTATCCGAGGAGACAGGGCTCTATAAAGTAGAAATTGATCACTTGATCTGGAGTTTTTCCGCCGATGGGTATGGTGAAATGTGCACCGCGACGCCGCGTTGCGGCATCTGTCCGATCCGAAAGTTTTGTAAAAAACCGCAGTAAATCCAACCATGAAAAACACAGGAGGAATTATGAAATTATCAAAAACCGTATCCCGGATTCTATCGCTTACCGCATTAGTCGTAGCACTCATCGCCGAGATACTGCCAAACGGTGCCGTCCTGTTGTTTGCCTCCGGCCCAGATGAAAGAATTCGCCAAACTTTTTCTTACTTCAGCCTCATTCCGTTTGGCTATGCCAATTTCTTTCCGTTTCTCACCGCGATCTTAACGGTAGTGGTGACCCTTGTGTCAGTCATTATCCTCTTGAAAAAGGGCAAGGTCATAAGGCTTCAAAAGATGACTCTTTTTTGTACCGCAACCGCGTTGTTCTTTTCGATCATGCCCCTGCTGGTATTTGGCACCCCCTTTGTGACCGTATTGGGAGTGGTCATCACGGTTATGCTTCTCCTGTCACTGGTGTACCAAGCACATGCAAATAAGAGAATGGATGGATTGCTTGACAAAGTGAGAAGTAAGATCATGACAAATCAGGAAGTAGCGCTATAATGATCCAAGAGGTGAAGACGCATGAATGGACGCTATTTACCCCGAATTGCAGATCAAAAATTGCAACTTTTGCTGGCAACTTCGGGCGCTGTTTTGATCGTCGGACCTAAATGGTGCGGTAAAACAAGAACGGCCGAGGAAGTCGCAGCAAGCATATTATACCTGCAAGATCCTGATCGGACGGAAGAGTACATATTGCTGGCAAAATCCGTGCCTTCAATGCTTTTGGAAGGAGAGACTCCACGCTTAATCGACGAGTGGCAAATGGCTCCTGTTCTATGGGATGCAGTAAGATTTGCCGTTGATAAGCGCCGTTTGCGCGGACAGTTCATCTTGACAGGTTCGATGGTCCCCCCTATCACTAATGACATGCATACCGGGACGGGATGCATTAGCCGAATGACCATGCGCACCATGTCTTTATTTGAATCGGGTGAGTCAACAGGAGGAATATCCCTCAAAGCTTTGTTTGAAGGTGACGATGGGATGTCGGGCGAAAGCAAAATTTCGATTGAGCGTACCGCCTTTATTCTCACACGCGGTGGTTGGCCTGAAGCTGTTGGAGAAAAAAACGAACAATATGCGCTTCAAATGGTGTACAACTATTTGGATTCGGTTGCACATCAAGATATGTCGCGCATCGATGAGGTTAAGCGCAATCCCGATAGGGTCTATGCTTTACTTCGCTCCATTGCAAGAAATATTTCGACAGAAGCTAATACACAGACGCTGTTGCGTGACCTTATCGCAAATGACGAGGGCCTTTCCGACAAAACGATTAACAACTACATCGATGCTTTGAAAAAACTTTATGTCATCGAAGACCTTCGTGCATGGAGCCCTCATCTTCGCTCAAAACGGGCAATCCGAAAAACCGCAAAACGGCATTTTATTGACCCTTCCATCGCCGCGGCCGCGCTTCGCGCTGATCGAAATAAACTCATGAGTGATTTCCAAACATTCGGATATCTTTTCGAATCATTATGTATTCGAGATTTGAGAATCTACGCGGATCGCCTCGATGGCACTGTCTACCATTACAGAGACCAGATAGGTGTTGAGGTCGATGCGATTGTCCAATTAAAAGACGAGCGATGGGGCGCCATCGAAATCAAGATGGGGCAAGGTGAGATTGAAAAGGCTGCCCAAAAGCTGATTGAATTCAAGAACAGTATTGATACCGAAAGAACGCCGCTGCCGAGTTTTTTGATGGTGCTTACCGGCACGCAATTCGCCTTCAAGTTGCCAAATGGCGTGTGGGTCGTTCCCATTGGCTGTTTAAAAGACTAAGGAAATTCTCAAATTTAAATTGGAATAAAATAAGCACAGTACCTGTGAAGGTATCGCAACTTTTATTACTTGGGAGATCGTTTTAATGTTCTTTAGTACCACGGACCGGGGGCTTGGATTTGAACTTCTAACATGGCCACATCTTTTCGCGTGTATTGCTTTTGCAGTCATCCCCTTGCTTTTAGTATTTTTCTTCTCTCGCCGGATAAAAAACTCCGACAAAGAAAAATGGATCGGATTAGCACTCGCCCTTTTCACACTCGCGGTTGAAATCGGGCAATACATTTGGCATTACGCGGGCGGAGAAACCAACTGGCGTCACATCTACCCCACCACGCTTTGCGGCCTGAGTGTCTATGTGACAAGTTTTGCGCTCATCACGAGAAACGAAAAACTATCCTCCATCGCGTACTTTTATTCCTACGGCGCCGTGCTCTCCTTCTTAATGGCCGACCAAACCTTCGGGATGGACCGCTTCAGGTATTACAGCTTCTTTATCATCCACGGCATGATCCTCGTGAACACAGCTTATTTGGTTTGGGTGCGAAAGACGAAAATCGATCGTCAATCGCTTATTCGAGCACTCCTGGTGCTTTTCCCCATCCTCCTCTTGTCCTACCCCGCAAACATCCTGTTCAGTGATCAGGAGAGCGCGTTAAACTTCTTCTATGTCAGCTATCCGCCCTTTGAATTCCCGCTCATGTCAGATCTCTACGAACGGATACCTATTCTTTACACACTCTGTGTGTACCTTATCTACTTGATGCTTACGCTGCTCCTTTATGGCCTCTACCTCATGAAAAGGCGAATTCGAAGCCAAGATATTTAGGATCCCGCCATTCACACAAAATTTGTTAAAAAAGAGGAGACAGACCCGACATAGGGAAGAAGGCGCTTGTTACTCTTTTGATCCGGCCTATCTGCTATATGTGAGCTGTACCCTACGAAGGGGATTGTGAAAGTGAGGGATGTACCATGATCAAGAATAAATTCATTGTTCCGGTCGCGACCTGGATCGTGATCACCTTAAGCCTTTATCTCTCCATCATTGTGAAATCGAGGACGCCATTTGCCGTACCCCTGCTGTTGGCCTACATCGGGATCGGACTCATCGGTTTCTTGTACAGCCTTTTGCTCAACGTTTTGAAGATGCCCTTGGGCTCAATTGTATTTTTCTTCCTCTCGTTTGCCTCAGGTCTCTACCTTTTCTTCGGTATGCCCAAAGGCTCAGACGGCTTAAGCGAGTTAGCCGCCTTTTTAGGATGGCTCGTTCTCATGGGTGGCTCCATCGTCGTGGCCCTAATTATCGGGCTGATCCAGCGATTTAGAAAACGATGAGGAAATTCACTATACTGTTTGAGTGAGGTATTGCCACCATGCTCGACAAACAAGCCATCTATGAACTGTTAAAAGAAAACGACATCGCGTTTGAATCCTATGAACACAGCCCCGTCTACACGGTCGAGGAAATGAACGCGTTAAACCTCCCACATCCGGAGGGGATCGTGAAGAATTTGTTTCTTCGCGACGACAAAAAGCGCCATTTTTACCTGGCGGTGCTACCCATCAACAAAGCCGTGAGACTGCAGCTGTTGCGCGAGCGTATCACAAGCCGCAAACTCAGTTTTGCAAGCGATGCATTGCTCATGGAAATCATGGGATTAGAACGAGGACACGTCACACCCTTTGGCGCCTTAAACGACCAAGCGCGAAAGGTCACCGTCGTATTCGACCAAACGCTGCAAGATAAAACACTGGGCATACACCCCATGGAAAACACGGCCACTGTGTTTGTCGCTTTTGACGAGGTCAAAAAACTGATCGAAGCACACGGCAACCCCATCGTAATCTGCGACCTGGACGAAGCATAGCTAGAGCCCCATTGGTCAAGCCCCCTATCTTTTGCTAGAATCATCTTAGTCCTACGAGGAGGTACACCCGTGATTAACATCGCATAATTTCCGAACCATTGTTGCCTTTCGGCAAGACAAGGAGATTAGCATGCGTTTATTAACGATGCGCGATGTGCGGGTAGGTTTTCCCCAACGCGATCTATTTCATATTGACAAGCTCGAGGTGTTTTCGGGCGAAAAAATCGGCCTCATAGGCGCCAACGGCGCCGGCAAATCAACCCTGTTCCGTGTCCTCACAGATGACCTGGATGCGCTTGAGGGGACGATCACAACAGAAGGTGAATGGCAACTCTTCCGCCAGTTTGACGACGCGCATCCGGCGGACAGGCTCGACGATCGGGATTTAGCCTTTTGGCAACTCGAAGCGCTGTGGCAGCGCGGACCCGAAACACTGTCAGGAGGCGAAAAGACAAGGAGCCGTTTATCAGGGATCCTCAACACACCGGGTGACATGCTCCTTTTAGATGAGCCCACAAGCCACCTCGACCTTTGGGGAATTCAGCACCTGTCCGATAGCCTGTACCGCATCGAGAGCTTCATCCTCGTCTCACACGACCGGGCGCTCCTAAATGAACACTGCACGAGGATATGGGACATCCGCGAAGGGATCATCGTTGACTTCCCCGGCAATTACGACGACTACCAAGCATGGCTGGCCATGGATTTAAAACGGCGAGCGTTTGAATACGAAGCCTACCAAGAAGAGAAGAAGCCTCTGAAATCGGTCGTCTCAGACTACAAAACCCGCGCGGGAAAGATCGATCGAAAGCCAAAAAACATGTCCTACAGTGAGGCGAGACAGCGCGACTTTTCAACCTCAAGGCGTTCCTACCAAGGGAGGGCGAAAAGCCTTCATGCCGCGGCCAAACATACGCAGAAAAGGCTTGAACAGTTAGAAGAAAAAGAACCCCCCGAACGGCTATTTGCCATCCGGCCCTCCTTCGAGCTCACCAATCCGCCTAAAAACAGAATTATCGCGGAGGCACAACACCTAAGTTTTGGCTTTCAGGGCTTTGATCTTCTTTTTTCTGACACATCCTTTCGGTTGCTCCGAAACAAAAAAACCGCTTTATTAGGGCCCAACGGCTGCGGCAAAAGTGTTTTTTGTGAACTCTTGGTCAAGGGTCACCCCGCGATTCGCTCTGTCCCCAAAGCGCGCTACGGCTACTTTCGCCAGGAAATGGACCTTATCGACGAGACCAAAAGCGTCCTGGACAATATGCGTGCCATCTCCTGTCAAAGTGAAGAAGTGAATCGCTCTGTTTTAGCCCGTATGGGGTTCTTTCGACACGATGTGAATAAACAGGCTTCACTGTTATCGGGGGGCGAAAAAATACGATTATCCTTTGCGATGTTGTTTGTCTCGGATGCCAATGTGCTCGTGTTAGATGAACCGACCAACTTTCTTGATCTTCCTTCCTTGGAGGCGATCGAGAACATGCTTTTGGATTACGAGGGCACGATGCTTTTTGTCTCCCATGATCGGCAATTCATCGACCGCCTGGCCGATGAGCGTTGGACGATCGCGGGAGGCCAGCTTATCGTCATGGATTCATCCGATTAAGGGTAGAATAGAAAAATAGGCACGGAGAACATTTGTTATGGCATTGAACGGACCCGTTAAGATGATCGTCGTCGATTTAGATGACACGCTTTTGCAGTCAGACAAGACTGTCTCTTCTTATACCTATGCTGTTTTTTCGGAAATCCGAAAGCTGGGTATTAAACTTGTCTACGCCACGGCCCGAGGGACAAGTGCCAGCCGCATGATCCCGAATGAGCTCTTTGATGGCTTCGTACGCCACAACGGCGCCAAGGTGCACTGGCAAGAAAGGCTCATCTACCAGCGCGGCATCCACCCTGAAAGTTATGTCCCCTTCTTGAAAAAGCTCTCCGAATATGGCCTGAAAGTCGCAGCCGAGATCGACGAACTCCACTACGCGAACTTCGATGTTTGGGAGAAATGGGACAACATCGGCGGATGCGTCATCACTGACTACGCCAACATCGAGGGCGTGGCCGATAAGCTGTACGCCTTTGTTGAAGCCCCCGGCCAGCTCGAATTTGTACAGTCTTCCTTGCCCGAGAAAACGCATCTGAAGCTCGCGCGAGACATGCTGGCCATGGTGATGCATAGGGAAGCTCAGAAGAGTTTAGGCGTTAAAGCCTTGGCAAAAGCCATGGGCATCGGCCGGAAGAATATTTTAGGCTTCGGAGACGATTTAAATGACATCGATTTACTCCACTACTGCGGCACAAGCGTCGCCATGGGCAACGCGCTCGAAGATGTGAAAGCCGCGGCTGATCATATCGCAGGCACCAACAATGAGGACGGTATCGCCCGCTGGTTAAAGGAACATCTTCTATGATTGTACACATAATGAAAAAGGTCACATGGAAAAAAAGGAAAGATCTGGATTTTTGGGGTGAAGAGAATTTGGAAATGGACGGCTTCATCCACTGCTGTACCATCCCATATCTGTGGCGCGTTGCGCACATGTTTCAGGACATTTCCGAGCCGCTTGTGATTGTTTGTATCGATGAAAAACGTTTGCAAGCTGAAGTCCGTTACGAAAAAGATCATAGAAGCGGTCGCCGGTACCCCCATATTTACGGTCTTGTGAACCGTGAGGCCGTCGTATCGGTTTTGCCTTACTTAAAAGACGAAAATGGCCATTACCAGAAAAATGACGTCTTCATGGCAATAGAAGATGAATAGGAAGACATTAATGGAAAAATTAATCAAAAATATTAGACTCTTAGCGGTCATAAGCCCCGTCGTCGTCATCCTTTTGATTTTCTTTGTGGATATTAACTCCGCCACGGTCAAAAGTTTGGTGGCGGGCGCAGTCACGGTCATATGTGCCTTGCAGTTTTATCTGCTCGACAAACTGGAAAAAGAAAACAAAAAATAATGAAATGAGCCGTACTCCCCTCGAATTATTGCTTTCCTCTTCCAGATGTAGTACGATGTACTACATAAAGAAAGGAGTTTGCAATGAGTTTTTCAATTCGTTTGACGGCTGAAGAACGGCGCATCGCGGAACGATACGCCAAGCTTCACCGAATGTCATTAGCTGAGGCTTTTCGTCGTGCTCTTTTTGAAAAAATTGAAAATGAGTACGACACATTCGTTGCAGAGGAAGCCTATGCTGAGTATTCTAAGGATCCGACCACATACAGTCTTGACGAAGTGAAAGCGATGTTTGATCTCGAATGAGTTATGAATTTCGCTTTTCCAAAAACGCTTTGAAGAGTATCAATAAACTGGATCCTTTTACGCGAAAAATGGTTTTGGGTTGGATTGAAAAGAAGCTTAGTGCGTGCGGCAACCCGAGATACATCGGAGAAGCGTTGACTGGCATACACCGTGAATATTGGCGGTATCGAATAGGCGACTACCGTTTAATCTGTGACATTCAAGACGGCAAAATGATCCTCTTAGCCGTACACATCGGTCATCGGCGCGAAGTCTACCGTAAAAATCTCTGATCCGCAAAAAACGCTCTTATTTTTTCACTCCAAGGTCAGACTCACCGGACAGTGATCGCTTCCCATAATATGGCCGTGAATCTCCGCCTTTTTGACCCTCGCTAAAAGTCGCTCGGACACCAGAAAATAATCAATGCGCCAGCCCACATTATTCGCGCGGGCGTTCGCTCTAAAACTCCACCAGCTGTACTCAATCTTGTCCGGATAAAGCGTGCGGAATGTGTCGTGGAAACCCGACGCAAGAAGCTCCGTCATCTTCTGGCGCTCTTCGTCCGTAAAGCCGGCGTTTCTTCTATTAGTCTTCCAGTTTTTTAAATCGATCTCCTGATGCGCCACATTCAGATCCCCGCAGATGATCACGGGCTTCTTTTCGTCTAGCTCTTTCACAAACGCTCTGAAATCGTCCTCCCACTCCATACGGTAATCGAGCCTTTTTAAGCCCTGCTGTGAATTAGGAGTGTAGACATTCAATAAAATAAAGTCATCGTATTCGGCTTGAATAATGCGTCCCTCATTGTCGTGGAGGGGAATGTCCATCCCCAAGCTGACCTTTAAGGGCTCTTCTTTTGTAAAAACGGCTGTCCCTGAATAGCCCTTTTTCTCCGCACTGTTCCAATACTCAAAATACTCCGGAAGATCGACCTCGGCCTGCCCCTTCATCATTTTGGTCTCCTGCAGACACAAAATATCCGCGTCAAGCGATGCCACCGACTCAATAAAACCTTTTTTCAACGCGGCACGAAGGCCGTTCACATTCCACGATACTAACTTCATCTTATTTTTCCTCACAAAATCCCGGATAGTCAGGCGGATAAACCCTGCGCTCCATCTGCTCATTCACATCCCACAGCACCCAGGCGTAGATATGGGAACTGTCTTCTGTTACAAACCCCTTGTCATCCGCGTGCTCTGCCATCCAGGAAAGCACACGGCGGGTCCCTTCTTCATTCACTTGTCTTTGACCTAATACACGCCCCAAAAGATGACGGGCATCTTCTTCTGTCACACGGTAATAACGCTTCTTTTGCTGGCGGTAAGGATAAACATACGGCGTGAAGCCCGCAAGGTACAGCACGTTGAAAAGTGCGTACATGCGGCGCGTGTCGCGCCCGGCCGGCACCTCCATATCGAATATTTCCTCCGCGATCTTACGGTTTAAGCTGTTTGTCTGGCCCGCGTTCGTACTGACAAAGCACCATTTGCGACTCATCGCCATCAGCTTTTCCAAACCCAGAATCCCGTTTGACGCGGGAGACAGCGAGGCAAAGACAAGATCGAAGTGACGGATGAAACCCTGCTTTTCAAGATCGATCGTGTGGAAGTCCTGCGTCATGAAGGCGATATTCTCACGCTTTAAGGCCTCGGCGCGCTTTTTTGCGTGCGCAATCATTTGGGAAGAAATGTCAATGGCTAACACTTCTTTTACTTCTTCTGAAAGCGCGATCGCGTAGTGTCCCACACCGCAGCCCGCGTCCACGACCACACTGTCCGGTAAAAGCGCTCCCGAAGCGCGAAGAAAGCGCATCGTCTCGTTTACACGCTCCGTTGTACTTCGTTTTTTATCGTCGTTATCGTGAAAAGAAGCATCCCAAATCTCGGCCCTTTTGTCCCAGATCTCAAGCGGCACATCGCCGCGGTCGGGACTTTCGTAGTTATAAAGGTGGCTCATACGAGCAAGATCTTCGTTTTCTCTTTCCCCGCTTGACCTGGGTTCCAAATACATCACTGCCTCCTATTGCCGCTTTATTGATCATACTACTAAAAGCGATTGAATCTTGGCGAGGGTTTCAGAGTAAAATAGTCCCAGGAGGACTCACCCTCTGTTTTAAGAATCAATAAGAAAGAGATACACAACATGATTCCTGAAAAATTTTTAGAAGTTTTGAAACATGAGGGCGTCGTCGCCATTGTCAGCCAGGGAGATACAGCGCATGTGGTGAACAGCTGGAACAGTTATCTGACCGTCACGAAAGACGGGCATCTTTTGATTCCGGCTGGCAGAATGAAGCAGACAGAGGAGAATGTCAAAATGAATCCCCAGGTGTTGCTAACGGCCGGAAGCCGCGATATCCCAGGCTTTCACAGCATGGGAACAGGCTTTCTTGTGGAGGGAACCGCGGTGTTCCTTGATGAGGGACCCGACTTCGAAGTGACAAAGGAACGATTCCCCTGGATCCGCGCGGTGCTCAAAATTACCCCTCTCACGGTCAACCAGACACTGTAGCGGGTGAAGATTCATGGGTACAAGAAATTTTGCATATTGACGAATGGCTTTAACAGTGCTAATGTGAATCGGTTGCATAGTATTTTATTGTGCAATAATTCACGGAAAGAGGTTTTCCATGTTCGAGGACAAAACCATCGTCTGCAGGGATTGCGGACAAGAATTCATTTTCACCGCGGGTGAACAAGAATTTTTTGCTGAAAAAGGTTTTACGAATGAGCCCCAGCGGTGCAAGGCGTGCCGTGATGCCCATAAGAGAGACAACTATTCACGCAGAAACAGTGGTACTCGCCAGATGTACGACGCGGTTTGTGCGGAGTGCGGGAAAGATTGCAAGGTTCCGTTTGAGCCACGCTCCGGTCGCCCTGTTTATTGCAGTGACTGCTTTAAAAAATAGACATGTGCCCCGTAAGGCACGCCCTAGGGCGTGCCTTTTTTTGCCCTATTTTTCTTTTTCCTTATTGTTATTTCCGACCTTCAACACATAGGTCAGTAGGAGATTCATAAAAATCCCCACAAACACCGCGATGAAGATGTTGCTCCCCATGAACATGCGCATGAAGGGGCCCAGGGTCGCGACAAAGGCCGCGCCTCCTGTTTCCGCGTAAAAAGGCACCATGACAGAAGTCCCGAGGGTAATCCCTGCGATCATGTTGTTTTTAAGGCTCCTTGTCTCAGACAGGATCATGTCGATCCCTGAGAACATGATGAGGTTGGCCGTGATAAGAAAAACACCTCCCAACACCGAGCGTGGGATGGCGGACAAAAGTACCGCGAGTTTCGGGGACAGCCCGTAGAGCAGGAAGAACACCGCGGCAATTTGCGTGACAAAGCGACTCGCGATGCCGGTCGCCGCGATGACACCCGCGTTTTGCGTGTAGCTTGTCAAGGGTAATCCCCCTAAGACGCCCGCGGCCACACATCCCGCGCCTTCTGCCGCGATCCCGCGGTTAATATGTTTCACCTTGTAGTCTTCATCGCTCACGGCGGTGGTCGCCGCATAGTCACCGACCGACTCCAAGATGGATCCGATGTAACCGACAAAGCCCCCGATGACCGCCGCAAGCCCAATCGTAAGCGGTTTGGGCCCGTAGTCGGCCATGTCCTTAAAGGGGAAGAGCTTAGGGATAGAAAACCAGGGCGCAGCGTGGACGCGTTCCCAGTCAAAAGCACCCACAGCGCTTGCCAGCACCACACCGACAATGACCGTCGCAAAGAGGATAAAACCGTGTGAGAGCACGCCCTTGCCCTTGAACTTTAAGATCAGGGCGACCAGAAAGCCCAGTAGCGCAAGCGAGAGGTTCAACGCGTTCGGGTTTGTGAAGATCCAGGTCACAGCGATTTTGGTCGCGACAAAACCGATGGCGGCCACCACAGAGCCTGTAACCACCGGGGGAATAAATTTGCGGATCGCGCCGACTAAGCGACTGATACCGAGGAAGAATTCTAAGATCCCGCCTACAATGACAGCGCCCCACATGGCGGAAAAGCCAAAGGAGGCGGTGACCGTCCCCATGGCGGTCAATACCGAAGTCGAAGGCCCCTGCACAATGGGCAATCGGTTGCCCCAGATTGTTTGAATGAGGGTCCCGACTCCCATGGCCAAAAAGGACGTACTGATCATGATGGGCAGGACGGTGTCAGGCAAACCGGAGATGGATACGAACATCGCGACCCAGATGAAGGGTGTGAAATCGACCACGGTGACTTGCAGGGCATAAAGCACTGTCTGCCATATACCTTTGGGTCGCTCATCGATCCGAATATGAGGCTTAATACCGGCTGATTCTGTTTTTTCAAACACAAGCGCCTCAGGGTCATATTTTCTCATGGCGCACCTCCGCTCTTTCCTCTTCAGCATCGGTCCCTTCTCATGATGCGTGATTTTCTCACTCAACTTCATAACGGATGTGACAACATATGAATAGTTTTCATATGTTCGAATAATACAAGCCTATGTTGCTTTATACTGTGGACAACTTGATTGAAGGGCGTGTGTTTTTATGGAGATTGTTTCGGTACGCGAACATCCTGAACAAACAGAACGGTTCATCTTGTATTTCCAAAAAAGATGGGGCTCCCCTAATACCCTAATGGTCTACCGTGACGCGATTACACATGCTGTTACGGCCAAAGCGCCCCTGCCCGATTGGTATCTTCTCATGGACGGCGATACGATCGCCGGCTGTGCGGGGCTCATCACGAATGACTTTGTGAGCCGCATGGATCTTTATCCCTGGCTCTGTGCGCTTTATGTTGAGGAGGACTATCGCGGCCACGCCTATGGCAAGCTTCTCATTGAACGGGCCAAAAAGGGTGCCAAGGCGAGCGATTTTACCCATCTCTATCTTGTCACCAACCATGTGGGTTACTACGAACATTACGGTTTTTCATATATCGGGACAGGCTACCACCCCTCGGGGGATAGCTCGCGTATTTATGAAAGTGTGTTGTAGGAATGGCCGTAGACGATATTCTTATAGGCTTACTCCAGATACGCCCGGGACAGTCTTTGGAAGAAACCCAAATAAGGGGAGAAAAAGCGTGTCGTGAGGCGATGGCTCTGGG
>Ga0265293_10009315_pt1 | contig 14162 bp, 10 predicted proteins | sample Munlanlewell138R_FD_192505 | JGI IMG/M metagenome (GOLD analysis project Ga0265293, IMG submission 192505) | Leachate microbial communities from a municipal landfill in Southern Ontario, Canada - Leachate well 138R | ecosystem: Engineered > Solid waste > Landfill > Unclassified | place: Canada...
ATTACCTCCAGAGATGTGGGCACAGACTGGGATGGAACAATTGTCGAATGTGTTTTTAAATTCGATGAATAGATGGGCTCTTACTGAGAAAGGGAAACAACAGGCTGTTAATTTGGGAGTTACTGAATACCCAGGATATGGTGGAATAGAGACGCCTGAAGATCTTCTCACTAGACCAGAAGGAGTTAATCCACTTGATGTTCCAGTATCATTTGGTGTGGATCCCAAAGAGAAGGAAGAGATACAGAAGAATGTCGCGGAGAAAGCTCCTAATCTAGCCATATATAGAGCATCTGTATATAGGGAGACCCCTGAGTATAAGGAGAGACAGTCTCAGATGATGAGAGATCTTCTCCGATATAGAAGAGGGGCTGAACCTGAGTTACTATCTAAAGATGTATTAGATAAGATTGATAAACAGATACAGTTTGGGCCTCCATCTACAATTGATGAGAATTTAGATCTTGTTCAGCTATTGAACACTCAAGCTAGTACTTCATATCAATATGCCCAACCTCAGGCTACTGAGTCTGAAGTAATAATGGATGCATTAAGACTCAGGAAGGGTATGTATGCAGATACTCTTAAGGGAAAGAGAGCTCAGGCTCAAGATATATATGAGATGTTATCATCCAAGAGAGTTCGATCTCGTATTGCAACAAGAGAGGATGCATTAGAGATAACATCTATGGTATCTGGGTTGGTTAAGACCCACAGGGAAGGATCTGAGAAGGGGGAGCCAACTCTATCGCCGGATCAATATGCAAATATAATAGACTTCTGGGCAGAAATTGAATCGGTTGCTGCGCCAGGATTATATGGGGATTCTGGAATATCAATCGCGGGAGCTAAGCTACAAGAAGAAGAGTTAGCCCGTTCACGTGGGGGGATGAAGGAACCAGGATTCTATGCAAGTGAGTTGGGAAAGAAGATTGGACAGCCCTGGTCCAATGTAGATTCTCAAATTGAAAGACTTGGGGATTCGTTACTATCTAAAACGATATTATATAATGAAGATCTAGCCAAAGCAGCTGGATTCCCATCTGGATGGACTCGCACATGGTTTGATGTGGATGAGTTAAAGACTAAGGCAGCCGAACGGTTTGGAGAACGTTACCAGGAAGAGATTGGTGGGAAAGAATATAGGAGCGAGGAACAGAGAGATAAAGAGAAGTTCCTATTAATGCAAGAGGTTCAGAGAGATATCATAATGGAAGCATATGAGACACTTCCAAAGTATACTCATATGAAGAGGAGTCAAGCCAATGTTCCTATTGCATTTAGAAGACCTGCACAACCCGGCGGAAGACAGCGTGCTAGTTTGAAACAACCTTCTACAGTTCCGTGGGAGGAATATCACCCTGTTGCTCCAGAGTTTGAGGGGCTTGAAGGAGAAGAGTTAGAATCTCAAATTGCGAAGTTTAAAGAAGAACTTGGACCTTCTTGGGAAGAAGCTGAACAACTTACTGGTCAGTTGTTAATTGAGAATTTAGACAAAGACGATTGGCAGAAACTTAGTAAATTCCAGGGTAAAGTACTAACCCCGTTACAATCTCTAGTACGAGCAAAAGAAGAGGCTGGTATTGGACCATCTGGAGAACCTGGTGTTATTCCGCGTGCAAATGTTGCGTCTACCCAACTCAGGGCAGCTCGAGAGTTTAAACGGGGAGTTAGTGTTCCTAGAGAATGGAGGCAAGAAGCAGCATATAGGGGATTGGGCACTTTACCACAGCATCCATCTGAAACTGATGAAGGATGGTTACAAAAGACGTATGATGAACTATGGGGACCATATGAGGAAGAAGAAGCTGGAGAAGTTGAACCTCTGCCAGAAGAGATATCACGAGAGGCAGCATTAGTTACACCCACTAGAGAAGGAGGACGGAGAGCTAGAGCAGCAGAAAGGTTACAGAGAAAGAGAGCTGCGAATTTAGGTCTAATCCTCGGTGTTGGATTACCTATACCAGGGAAGATGCCCAATCCATGGGATCTCATAAAGGATAAACTCCCTATGGAAGGGTTAAGAGAGAAACTTGGAGGACTATTCTCTAGAGGGTCCGCAGGTGATATTCCAACTCAGATGGAGAATGCACTATCTAAAGGAATGAAGCCTGCAGGCGAACGTCCCAACGCTCTGGTAGCAACTATCAATATGGATATTACCAAACCTGAACACTTGGAAAAACTTTCTGAGTTGGCTAAGAAATATCCTGAGATGTCTACCAAATCATGGCAGCAGACCATAGTAAGTGCAGGTGGTACTGAGCGTAGTGGTGTCTTCATGGGATCCATGATGCAAGACATAAGGGGAATGGCTGAAGAGGATATCAAACAGAAGGCTGAAGATTTAACCAATACGTTAACTAAACAATTTGGAGAGATCACAACTGGATATGTCACTGTGAATGATAAATATGTTCCTGCATTAGAGAAAGGTGCGAAAGCAACGAATATGTTTATCCGAGCAGGTGATCAACTTGGGAAGCTCTCATGGAGTTTCACAATGTTAAGTATGAATGCACTTGGTGTGTTCTTCTCCATGATGAGTGTTGTGAGGATACTCCAGCAGGGTCTCACAATGATGTTTGATCCTCTAAAGAATGTTGAATCACTCTTGGAGGATATCGGATGGCTTCAATCTAGGGGGATAGACGCTGGGTTGACACCCACTGAGGCGATCGATGGGTGGATGAAATTAAAGGATCTTGCTGCTATGTTCTCCACAATGATGGCAAAGATAGGAGTGAAGATTCTTGATGATGAGACATATAGATCGTTACAGAATATAATATCTGCCATTGGAGATTTCCTATCTAAGCCAGAGATAGTTAATATATTTCAGAATATATTCAAAGGTTTAGAAAAGAATATGCCAGGGATACTCGGAGCGTTTGAGGGTATATTAAAGATATTAGAATGGATCTCTGGGAAGGAATGGTTAATACCCTTTGTTGCATGGGCTGGATTAATAGCATGGTTAGCAATGCCATTCTTGAGTATAATATCTGCATTCCTTAGGATAGCTCAAGTCAGTGCTATTATACTTGGCAATTGGAAATTAATTGCATACTGGATGGGATTAACTAGTGCAGCTGGAGGAACAGCCGCAGGAGCTGGTGCAGCTGCAGGGACATCTGCTGGGTATGCAGCTAGTGGATATACTCTAGGAGGAGCAACAGCCGGCGCTGCTGGGGGAGCACTTGGGGTAAAGGGAACATTACTTCTTGCAAGTCAAATGGTAATGCCTATCCTAACAGTGGCAGCATTAACATGGGTGGAACAGAGTATATTGGATGCATATGCACAATGGGCTAAGGAACAATCTGGAGGAAGAGCTGCGTTACAAATAGCTGGATCTTGGTCTGGCGCAGGAGCAGTAGAAGGGCAGCCAAACAAGCCTATAATAGACCAGATACTCGCGGGAGAGAAGGTAAAGTGGTATGCTAAGGGAGGTACTCTTAAAGCTGGGCAGAAGGCCATAGTAGGAGAGGAAGGCCCTGAGATGGTTGTTCCCTCTGGAGACGTAGAGGTTATACCAAATGATAAGTTAAGATTCCTTGCAGATGGTACTATACCAGATATGTCTAGTATGTCCAAATGGGGAGATGTTGATAAATTAATCAACTCGGAAGAGATGATTAATATATTAAATGAGAACTACAATGCTACCACCAAGTTATCGGATATAGAAGAAGATACACAGAAGTTATTAGAAGATAATGGTAATCTATCATACACACAGCTTTCAGAGATTACAGAAGGTATAGGCCAATTAGTAGGGTTGAATCAATCAAGTTTAGATGCTGCTATTGATTTCCAAGAATCCCAGGAATCCTTATGGGATGCATTCATGGCGAATCAACTTGCAGAGAGTGGGGGCGTAGTACCTGGTGGTGGAGGACTTCCAGGAGGGTTATTCACTACTGATGGCATAGGAGTTAATCCACCTACTACTCCGACCAGGGAGCCACCAGGGGGAGAGTTACCAACTGAAGGTGAAGGTGGAGGAGGAGGAGTATCTGGAACAGATTGGAGTATTAACCCCGAAACTGGTGAAAATACATTCACTGGAGAGGGACCAACTACGTACGAACCTGGAGAAGGTGGAGCCCCAAGTGTAGAGTATCCAACTAATCCATACAGTAATCCTGCAAATCAAAATGGGAAGTGGTTTGAAACTGATAATGGAAATTGTTACTATACTGATCTAACTGGTAGGACATTTGGGCCTTACCCAGAGAAGAACGATCAACTACTCCCTCCAGAAGCAGTTACATCTATGTCTCAAAAGACTGGATCTAAAGTTCCTCAAAAATCGATGATGGAAAAATATAAAGATTTGGGAGTTGAGTGGAAGAGTGAAGAGGCTGAGAATAATGCTGCTGTAATGGAGAGATTTAAAAAAGATGGTGGAGCTGCTGTATGGGGGAGTATAGAAAAGTACGCAGAAGCTAATCATCTCTTATACTATCCAGAAGCTGCGAAGGGCGGATTAGTTCAGAGAGAAGGATTAGTTAATGTTCATCCAGCTGAGATTATCTCTCCAATAGAGAAGATACTCCCACAGGGGAGGGGTGAGAATGGTAATACTCGTATTGAGGAGAATAAGACAATTAACTTCAACATTAACATCAATGGTCAAGCGGCTGATGAGAGGACGGCGATGGATTTAGTGAATATAATCAAACGAGAACTCTTTGGAGTAGGGTGGGTGTAAATCATGGGAGTAGTATTCATCCGTGGATATGTTACCATAACAAAAGTTGGAAATGCTGTAGTACAGCAAATCCAAGAAGATGGGACTGAACTCCCACCTATATTTTCAAAGCAGCAATCTAGAGATACAAAGGCGAAGAAAACATATATTCCTCTACCTGGGGATATGGCATATTATATCCCTATGGGTGCAGAAGGTCCGACTATTAAACTAAAGGGTGTATTCCCACCTGGTTCCCCAAATCCAGCCAACCAAAAGACATACTACGATATGTGGAAGACTGTAATGGCTAACGATATACTAAGGGTTACAAGTAATACGTCTGATCACATTGGTGTGCCTGGTGGAGATAGTGCGGTTGAATATTCTGAATTCCCAGTTGGTTCCCAATGGTGGGTAGATGATATTATACTAGATAGACAAGTGGGGATGATGAATAGATGGAATGTTGAATTGATATTAATCCGAAGATGGAAAGACTTTAATGGAGATATTATCGCCACTGGAGATGATGTAGGGGCCAAGAATAGAAGCAATGGAGTGTCTCTACTATGACACCTGCAATGGCTATATATCAATCACATGGATGGTCAGCTCATACTACACTAGGGGGTGAGCATAAGATTATAGATATGACTATAAATCTTAAGGCCAATGAGTTCAATAACGCGTATTTCCAAACTGATAGATATATATCCCCTAGCACACAGGTTGTCATCAAGTGGATGCAGACTATTGAAGTATTTAGGGGTAACGTAATAACGTGTAGGAAGTTAGATACAGGGCCGCTGAAGTCAAGTAAATATGATATCGAATGTGAGGAAGTTGCTGCTGAGTTGCAATATAGATATGTAAAAAGTTCTACAGGTAAGAGATCTATATGGATTAAAAACTCTGGAGATGTAGTCGATGGAAAAATGGTTAAAGATTATATTGGATTACTACTCCCCTCATCAGGATATGAAGATAGTTCAGATTGGGGATTCCAAACCGCGAAGACAGTCCCATCAACAGGGGAGAGAATACCAGATATGGGATTTTCAAATATCACTGTAGCTACAGCAATTGATAAGTTATTAATAGACACTATGGGGTATGGAGTATGGTATGATTATAATGTTTTAACTGACAGTATAAGATTAAGATATGGGTATTACAATCATAACATTGGAACTAATTGGGATACGCCTGTTGATTCGAGAATCGCCCAGAGAGGTAAATACTATGGAGTAGATGGAATAATAGTATTTGGAGACGAACCAGATATTATTGGTATGGCTGGTGATATAGAAGGTAATATTATATGTTTTAGATACTCTGGATGTAATACTAAAGCCGAAGCTATGACAGTTGCAGACCAGATATTTAAAATCCGTCAGGATATCAACACACGGTACGAGCTTGATTTTGAAGTTAGTGCAAAGTCATTAAATTTCAAAGAAGGAGATATTATTGATATAACGGATTCTAGAATCAATATGACTAGCCCAACTAGTGAGATTGAAGGTATTCCCAATGGGTTTATGATATATGATATTAAAATCACAATAGCTAAAGTAACACTTGGTCTATCCACTGGTATACAGAATATGTATGATATGATAAAATCGAGATTGAGTATCATAGATGGAGAGAGACTATCAAGTATGGTTTCCTATATCGAATTCGATTGGGCATTAATCACAGGAGCAAGTGGAAGTTTCGGGGACGATGTGGAGATTCCATTTATGATAGATGCATCTACATATATGGGAGATTTCGAATTAACAGCTCAATTCTCTCAATATGGGGTAGATCAAGTAGGAATTCCAATTAGTGGAGATAATGTTCAGTTAACTCAATACGCAGACTGGGATGTAACAGATGGAGTGACATTACAGCCGGGGCAGTCACTATCTACTACTGTAACATATTATGAGTTGCCAAAGATCATCAAATGGGGAGAGATAAATATATCATACTCCTTTGGCCCTGACTCCATAATAGGGGGAAAGGCCTCGTTTGATGTATCATGGGGGAATGGAGTTATAATTGGAGACTCATCTGATGTGCCAGTATATAATCCAGCATCAACGATTACACATAGATGGTACATACAAGAGAATTGGGATTGGGGACCTACTGCTACTCTATGGTGGGAAGTTACCAATACAGGCACACAGGATATTACGTTATTAGACTTATTAGTCAAAGCTTCTGTATTCTACTACGTATCTGCTGGAGGAGAGTCATCTGGGGCATCTGGAGTGTTGCCAGATGATATAAGGGTTAGTATTCAGTTGGATGATAAGAATGAGGAATATCCTACTGTTACGTTAGGCCCGTATACAACTGATGGATCTGGAGATATATCAGAGAGTATATCAGAAGATATACAAGAGATGATTAAATATAGACCTGGATTTGAAATAGCGGGTGTAGTTCAGAAGTTGATAGTAGCAGCGACTCAAGATGTAAGCGTACTATTCGACGGGCAGTGTATAGCGTTTGATGAGGATACAACTATAATAAAATGAGGAAAATGAAATTTCTATTTAGGAGGGTATAATGTTCCAACGAGCTGGTGTTATAGAGCGCTTGAATATATACAAGCGCGATGAGGATGGGAAGCTGGTATTGATTCGAAGTCCTGCTCCAATTAATTGGTATGATAAATTGGTTGAGAAGGTCTTGAGAATATTCCACAAGGGTAAATGTTGTAATGATATTCTTACCAATGATGGGATATCCGATATAAGGTCTCTCATTCAAAGTAGATACGAATGGATATCCATAGGAGTAGGCGGCACATTACCAGCTACAACGGATGTTCAATTAGTGAGTGAGATTCAGACTAGGATATATGCATCTAAAAGTGCAACGTCAACGTTTTATCCAGATGATACTGTAAGATTCGAAGGAGAGTTTATAGCTACTGCAGATAGAACTATCCAAGAAGCTGGTATTCATTTGAAGGAGACTACTACAGATGATGTCATGGCATGTAGAGAGACGTATATTCCTATTAGCCTTCTATCGGGGCAGTCTGTATATGTTGTTTGGGATATGGTGGTGACAAGATGACAGTAGGAGATTTTGTTGGAGAAGGGTTTGAATTAGCTGCAGGTGCAACTGCTGTTATTCGGCCTGGGACTAGTGACCATTGGATAGTGCATAATATATACATTGAAGATGGCAAGCCGTGTACTGTGAGACGAGTATCAGATTCATATGATATTCCAATTACAATTGCTACAGGTAGTCTGTTAGCGTTTTCATTCCATTTGGATTATGATAATTATTTCGAACTGGTAAATGGAGCTACAACTACGATATATGTATCATATGATGGAGTATCTGTAGTATAGAGGGGGATGAAATGCCAGCATTACGACCCGGTCAATCTGTAGTTGGAGATACAGCTGAGAATTGGACTAATATTAATCCAATTTTACAAAAGGGTATCATTGGGGTGGAACATGATACTGGAAAGGGTAAAATAGGAGATGGGGTATCACATTGGGCAGATTTGGTATATGTGATACAAGAATATGTACCATCGGCGGCGAAGCAGACTACAGGTAATATGGACATCTATGTAGATAAGGCTGCTACTGGTGCTAATGATGGGACATCATGGACAGATGCATTTACTACTATTCAGGCAGCACTTGATTCTATACCATACAGTGTACGTGATAATGTTTATGTATACATCAGAAGGGGGGATTACAGATCAGAGGGTACATTATATCTAAATGTATTAGTTAATGATGGATGGATAGAACTATGTGGAGAAGATAGTTATTCTAATGTAATATGGTCTCCGGGTGCTAATACAACTGCAGGAAGAGTATATACAGATGATACTAGTATGTTTGAGATTGGGGATATAATCTCAGGAGCACATTGGGATGGATATAATATAACTGAAGGATTTACGTCTACTATCACTGATATTGTAGATGATGAATATCTTGTAATTGGATATACTGGTGCAATTGTAGATGGGGAATGGACTGTATGGGCTCCTCCTGTTAAGATTGCTGGGCTGGCATTTGATGGGGTATATGGTGCATTATACCAGGTATGTGTAGATAATAATACTGTATCAGATAGATTTTATATATTTAATACTCCATATTTTGAGATGTACTATTGTATATCTGATACATATACAGTAATAACAGGTAAAGAGGAGTATCTGTTTCTCTGTTCATACAGTAGTTATCTTATCATAGGTACTTCAGATATGGGTCTTGATAGTGTAATTACTACTGGGAATGTATATTTCTCTGGTGGACTAGGATGGGCAACCGGGCTTAATTCCACTACTGCACAATGTAAAGTTGAGTGTGGTCAATATATGGATATAAGTGACAGCACTATTAGCTCGTTGAGGGTACTTCATGAATCTGCAGTTACTATAGAGGATTGTACTATTACATCTTCCACTATAGGAGAGCCATACCATATACACCATCCATTAACGTACCCCGGTGCTGGATTATTACTATATAAGACAGAGGCAGATAGTACCATAGCGGGACATGCACTTATTGAAGTAGATAGTGATGGTAATATTAATATACCTCATGGAAGAGAATATAAGGTAGATGGAGCGAATCATCGACATGAGCAATTATGGGATGATAACACTGACAATATATTAGTAAATGTTGATCACTGTTATAATAGAGCATTACTGACATTATATGATGAATATCTAACTATGTATCCATGTGTAACATTTAATGTGGATATAGATGAAGATAGTGATTATGCAAGCATTAATCTAGTAACAGGTGCATCTGGTAAGATATTCATAAATGAAGACTCAATAGATTCATTGTATCTTGCAATAGATGGTACGGCGGATAATTCATTGCTATTAAATGGGGCTACCGCGGCATCATTTGCAACTGCAGGGCATAATCATGATGCAGTATATCTTGCGTTAGATGCGACCGCAGACAATTCACTAGCATTGGGAGGGACTAACGCAAGTGGGTGGAGTCTAGCTACCCATAATCATAATAGCACATATCCCACCATAGAAACGGGCACAGCAGCTCCGTCATCTACTCCATCCAAAGTAGGAGACATGTATGTAGATACAAGTAATAAGAAGTTATACTTCGCAGTGGGGACATCAAGTAGCAGTGATTGGGAAATAGCTAATTAGATGAATACTATAGAATAATACCTCCTTTATTTGCGATTCTAACGCCCTTTATCTTTACAATATTCAAAGATAAATTCATATCCATATATTAGTATGATTAACAATTTTCATGGCTAATATTTTCAGTTTAAATCGCTCGTATATTTGTTCTTTTGCGATTCTACGCGATTTACGAAGGGCAAATCCAACATGGATCCTATTTATAAATATGAAGGAAAGATAAATATCTATCATGAAGTGCTACCCAGCACTTCTGGTGATCACTATGGGAAATAGATTAACGAAAAAGCGCAAGCTTGGTATCATAGGTGGAGGATGTGTATTCGCCGCATTGGTTGGATTAGCATTCCTTACCCAAGGTGCCGAGGCTGCAGTTGTACAAAGTACTACCATAGCAAATGGTGGGTTCATTTTTGGTGACTCTACTGTGCAATGGTCTGCTAGTTCATGGGACATGCAGAATGTGCCCCCACTGAATTGTACACAAGAAATACTACAGGGAGCATATTCGAGTTCAGCCACCGTACGTGGAGGGGCATCCTATAGTTCCCAATATGAATTGAATAACACTGAGATTATTGTTTTCACAGAACAATCCAAAATACATGGTAGTGGAATCATAGAAGGGTCAATGCTACTTGATTCATATGGAGCCCCATCCACTGGTGTCTTATGTAATTCCATGCCAGAAGATACTCCAATGGAAGGAGAAGAGGATGATAGTGGAGTATACACTACTGCATACTGTGAACAAGTTCTTAGTCAATCTCTATTCATGGGAGACAATCTACAGTATCAATCAATTGGAGTAATCTCTCAGGCTGATGATACTATGGTAGACTCATTTGATATTGCCATGTTTGGAGAAGGTGAACGTGGTTACGGAAGTATGGAATTTAATGCCATATCCCTAGCAGGTATTGGTAATACTGATATGCTTGGATATACTAATAGGATTGGGGAGAGATTCATATCTGGCGGAGATGCTGGGTTTGATCTTGGACAGGAAATCCATTGGTCTTCATTCATGTATTCATTTGGTAATACCCATCCTGCTGAGGCAGAAACTTCCGAATAATTTTTTGTGATACGATGGCAGTAGCAGAATGTGCTGAAGTAGATGATGTCTCAAGGCCTGTTCAAATATTGGATACTGCAAGAATGGTAGATTTTGATATCATAGAAAGAATAATGACAGTTACTGATATTGGACGATCTGTTCAAATATTAGATACTGTAAGAGTTGTAGACTTTGATATCATAGAAAGAATAGTGATAGTTACTGGTAGTGGACGACCTGTAATACTTGATATTATCGAATAGGAGGTAATATGGCACAACTACCAATGTATCCAGCTCAGGTAAATTCTCCAGAGACTACATTAGCGGTGGGAGTTGATTCTACCAATCCGAACATCCGTGTAGTTGATGCATCTGTTCTTCTTCCAGCCCCTAATCTTATGATTATAAGGGTGAATGATTATGATATGATGCCTGAGACTATACGATATAATACAGACGCGGTTGATAATGTATTCTATGGAGTAGAGAGAGGATTCGATGGAGTAGCAAAGGCATTACCTGAGGGAGCAATCATATGTAGGATACTAACTGCATATGATGCAAATACATGGAGACATAACATTGAGGATATACTATCTATATTCTCAGCGTACTCATTGGAAGATTTAAATGACACTGAGATAGACTCTCCAGTAGATGGGGAAGTACTTATGTATGATGGAACTAAATGGATAAATGATTCTATTGATGGAGGAACAGCATAATGGCACAAAAGACAAAGATTCAGATTAGAAGGGATACTGCAGCTAATTGGACATCTGCAAATCCGACTCCTGCACAGGGAGAGTTCTGTTTTGAGACTGATACGAAGAAACTTAAAATTGGAGACGGGTCTACAGCCTGGACGTCACTTGAGTATACAAACTATTTGAGCAACCTGAAGGATGTTACACTTACGTCTCTCACAACAGACCAGATTCTCAAATGGAATGGAACAGCATGGGTTAATGCAACCCAATCTGCGGGGCACACACAAAATACGGATACTGGAACTACCGAGACGACATTCCAGATTGACTCAGATGATACAGGTCCGAAACTCAAGAATAACAGTGGGGAGTTACAAATACGAAACGCTGCAGATGATGCATATGCAGATATACGTGTGAAGAACCTCACAGTTGAAGGTACCACTACTACTATTCATTCTGAGACATTAGAGATTGCAGATAATACGGTTTTATTGAATAGCAACGTAACTGGGACCCCTACTGAAGATGGGGGTATCGAAATAGAACGTGGCACGAGTACCAATGCAATCCTCATCTGGGATGAAACAGATGATAAGTGGAAATGTGGGGTCAGCGGATCTGAAGTAGCAATCATGCTTACAGGAGATGCACCAACAGCGCATGATCTTACAAGCCACACCGAGAGTGGTCTCACCACAGGACACTTCCTTAAAGCTACTGGAGTAGACTCCTTTGCATTCGGTGCACACGGACTTGGAGCCAGTGACGTCGGAGCAATAGCTGCACCAGGGTCTCCAGCACAGGGTCAAGTACTCTATTACAATGGGGCTGCTTGGGCTGCATTGGGCCCAGACACGAATGGCAAGATGTTGATGACTCAAGGTGCAGGAGCTAATCCAGCTTGGTCCGACATAGACGGCGGCTCAGCATAGGTGAATCATGGCTCGAACTACGATGATTAAAGTCAGACGAGACTCATCTGCAAACTGGGTAGATGTAGTTCTCGCTGAAGGTGAGTTCGGGTATGATACGACCACGAAGGAGTTAAAGATCGGAGACGGCACTACAGTATTCCAATCACTCGGTGGAATCAATGCGGATATGCTCGATGGTGAACATGGGTTTAGTTATGCGACATCTACACATACACATGCCCATGATGCCCTTACAGGACTGACAGATGATGATCATGGACAATATGCGTTTATTGATTTCATCTTATCAGGGGCATTGGAAAATGTAACTCGTGAAGGTGTATATGGTATAGATTCTACTGAAGTTTCAGATGCCCCAACCGGATATTCTACTGGCGGGGCAATATTAATTGTTAGTGAAGCACCAGGTGCAAATAATATTTTACAAACCTTTATTGATTTAAATGGAATGTGGAATCGTATAGTAAATGAATCTGGTGGGGCTGGTTCTTGGATAGATATGCTTCGATTGGCTCGTATTGATGAGATGGCATCACCAACAGATGTAACTACTTTGAATGTTTCTACATCTGCTCATGGGTTATGCCCTAAACTGCCTAATGATGATGATAAAGTTTTGGATGGAACAGGTTCATGGGTCGATTCTGATGCTCTTCCAAGTATAAGTGCTCCAACACGAACTATTTGGCTATCTGCTGGTGCAGGAATGCCGAATACTACCGATGGTTGCGAAGCATGGGCGCAGACAGAACTTGAAACAAATGACATTCAGATCGGATATCTTGAATACCCGACTGCTGTCGGTAGGTCTGCACAGTGGCTTTTTGCCATGCCTGACAATTATGATGGTGGAACGATTACAGCGAAGTTTTATTGGACTTTTTCGTCTGGTTCTGGGGATGTTATGTGGGGCATTTATGGCAGGGCATTCGATGATGATGAAGCACTTGATCAGTCATTAGGATCTGGTGTGACGGTCACAGATACAGGACTATCTGCAAACGACCTACATAAAACAGCAGCGACAAGTGCTTTAACGTTAGGTGGCACTCCATCAGGCGGGGATCTTGTTATCATACAAATAGCACGATTAGGACAAGAAGAATCTGATACCCATGGTGGATCGGCCTTGCTTCTTGGCGTAAAACTTGAATATACAACTAATACTTACAGTGATTAACTATGACATATTACGGCGAAGAAACCTATGAGGATGGAGGGTACATTTACCAGAAATTCCTGCAATCTGGAGTGTTCCAACCACCTGCGGGCGTCACAAAAGTAGATGTGCTTGTGGTCGCTGGCGGTGGCGGCGGCGGTTATTGCACTTATTACAAATATACAGCCGGGGGTGGTGGCGGCGGCGGTGTCAAAAACGAGTTTGATGTATCCGTCAGTGGAGATGTCACCGTCACCTGTGGTGGCGGCGGTTCTGGTGGCACTGAATCTACAAGACGGGGTGGCAGCGGCGGCAGTTCTGCATTTGGAGATATATCATGCACTGGCGGCGGCAGCGGTGGCGACACGCAGTATAATGGTAATGGCGTATCAGGCGGCTGTGGCGGTGCTGG
>Ga0265293_10009317_pt1 | contig 14160 bp, 15 predicted proteins | sample Munlanlewell138R_FD_192505 | JGI IMG/M metagenome (GOLD analysis project Ga0265293, IMG submission 192505) | Leachate microbial communities from a municipal landfill in Southern Ontario, Canada - Leachate well 138R | ecosystem: Engineered > Solid waste > Landfill > Unclassified | place: Canada...
ATGGAGCAACTCGCCGGGAGAGGAGGACTCGTGTGGGCCGGCTATGGAGAGGAGGAAGAATGAAGAAGACTGCACCTGATGAGCCCGCCACGACAACCGTGGCCGACGTGCTGATAGCCGAACTGGAAGCATGGGGGATCACACTGTTCTTCGGTATCCCGGGAGCATCGTCGCTCCCGCTCGTGGAGGCGATCCGGAAGAACCCAAACGTCCGGTACATCGTCGTCCGGCACGAAGAGACCGCGGCGCTGGCGGCGTCGGCCTACAACAAGTTCACGGGAAAGATTGCGGTCTGCCTGACCATCGCTGGACCGGGAGCAACAAACCTTGCTACCGGGCTCTACGATGCAAAGGAGGACCGGGCAAGCGTGCTCTCGATCAACGGGCAGGTGAAGATGCAGTATGGAGGGCCCGGCGGCATACAGGAGATCGACCAGGACGCATTCTTCCGCCCTATAACGGTCTTTAACAACACCATCGTCGACCCGGCGATGGCGATCAAACTTCTTACCCGCGCGCTACGCTACGCCATCGTCGACCGCGGTGTCGCCCAGCTCTCGATCCCGAACGACATCCAGGCAGCGCCGCTCGACCCCGCCCACTGCGAGCGCGAGACCTGTCTTCCATCGGTCAGCGTCGCGCCGACCGATGAGGCCATCAGGGCGGTGGTGGAGGCGATCGATGGCGCCAAACGCCCGGTCATCCTCGCAGGGTTCGGGGCCATGAACGCTGCCGGAGCGGTCCTCGACCTCGCAGAGAAACTCCAGGCGCCGGTCGTCACCACCCTCCGCGCAAAAGGCATCCTCCCCGACGACAACGAGTGGCTCGCCGGGGTGCACGGGGAGCTCGGGACGCCCCACGCCCTGATGCTCGTCCTGAAGTCCGACCTCGTTATCGCCTGCGGCATGAGCTTCTCCGGCCACACCAACATACCGCCGGGCAAGAAGGCCGTCCAGATCGATATCGACCCGGCCCAGCTCGGAAAACACCCGCTCGTCGCCGCGGCCTGGGGTGACTGCGCCATCGCCCTCCCCCGGATCGTCCGGGAGGTCCGGCCGCGGGAGGATGAGGCCGGCCGGCAGTGGCTCGCAGATAAGAGACGGGAGTGGTCCGACCGGCTCGACCGGGAGGCCGACCCCGAGGCAACCCCGATCCGCCCGCCCTACATCATGAAAATCCTCTCCGAGACCCTGCCGGAGGATGCGGTCATATCGATCGACGTCGGGGATAACCAGTGGTGGTTCGGGCGGAACTTCCGGATGAAGCGTCAGCAGTTTGCTATGTCCGGCTACCTCGGGACGATGGCGTTCGGGCTCCCGGGAGCGATCGCGGCCCGCCTCGCCTACCCCGAGAAGACTGTCGTCTGCATCGTCGGGGATGGTGGGTTCTCCATGGTCATGGCCGATTTCATCACGGCGGTCAAGTATGACCTCCCGATCATCGTTGTGGTCCTGAGCAACCGCGAGCTTGCCATGATCAGGGAGGAGCAGCGGGAGGAAGGCTACCCGCCCTACGGGATCGACCTCACGAACCCTGATTTCGCTGCTTATGCCGAGGCCTGCGGCGCCACCGGGATCCGCGTGACCCGGCCGCCGGACCTTGAGGGAGCGGTCAAGAAGGCAATCTCGATGAACGCTCCGGTCATCATCGATATCGAGACTGATCCGAAGCGGTTCGGGTGAGACTCCGGTAGTATCACGGGGGAGAGGCTATCCCCACCCCCTCTTACAGGTTCCACCGACCACGCGAGGTACGCGCCTCGCAAACCCCCCTCAAGATGCCGGCCTGCTGACCGACCATCTAGAATCGAAAAGAAAGAGAGTAGGTTGATTCACTTCACGGTCTCGGCTGCCATCCGGACATCGGTTGCCTTAACCGTCTTTCTGCCTGCATGACCTGCCAGTTTGATCGCTTCTTTTGCGATCCTTGATGCGTACTGCTCCATCAGTTTCGCAAGCTCTTCATTGGCGTCGGAACTCACCCGCTCCGCACCGGATTTCTTCACAATTCTGCCAACAGGCGCCAGTGGTATATCTGTCAAGATCTCATTTCCCCCTTTTCATTGAGCTCTGTGAAATGTACTCTCAAACAGAGCACGTTTTACAGAAGCACCATTGGTATCCTCATATAAATAGTTATCCGTCATAAAGGGGTTAATGCTGGAAATTCAGGACGGGAAAGGTATCAAAGTGAGGGAAAGACCCGGATTATATCAGTCTGTGTAACGATCCCGATCGGTTTACCATCCTCAACAACTATCAGCCTCCCAATCTCGCGCTCCTTGAACCGCCCCACGAGCTCATAGAGCCGGATCGACGGCGGCGCCTCCACCACATCGGCAGTCATGACCTCAGCGACGGGCGCATCCAGTGTCATCCCCTCATCAAGACCCCGGGCGACATCACTCAACGTCACGATACCCTGCAGGCGACTATCCTGCACCACCGGCGCCCCATGGATATGGTGCGTGGTGAAGAGGTGGACCGCATCGCGGAGGGTGGCGTCCAGCGGCAGGGTCAGGAGCGGGGTGCTCATGTAGTGCTCGATCGTCTGTTTTGGCAGGGATATCATCTCAGATACACTGATGAGAAGCATCTGCTGGTTTTCGTCCATCCCGAAGACCTCACCCCGGACGAGGAGTTTGTTCACCGGCGTGGGCCCGATCGAGACCATATCCCCCACCTTGAAGAGCTTCACGCTCCCGATGATCGTGACCATCGCGTGACAGAGATCGGGATGACAGAGTGTGGTAAAATTGAGTTCGGAGACACGTACGCCCCGTACCTTCTCGCCGTCACGGAAGATCGGCACCTCGGACTGGTGCTCGAGGTCTGCCAGGTTCAGCTCCTTGTATGCGCGTGCGGTTGGACTATAACCGCCCTTCGGGCCGGGTATGCCGTCTACAAGCCCGAGTGCCTTCAATGCCTGCATCTGATTGCGGACAGTGCCGGGGTTACGCTTCAACACATCCGCAATCTCCTCACCTTTAATAGAATGAGAAACCTGATGGTATAGGGTTATCAGGGTTATCAGGATATCCTTCTGAATCGGGGAGAGATCCATAACTATCAGTCATAGTACGTTGTTTAAATACATTAGGTTGTGCGTGCAGTGGAATTTGAAACCATCCCGACCATTCCGACGGCTGATGAGGTGCTCGACCGCAGTTTCCGCAGGGCAGCGGCAAAGAAGAAACTCAAGAGCAACGTCGATCGGGCAAATGAAGAGTTCGTGAGGGCGATTACGAGCGCCATCCACGATAAGCTCAAGAGCGTGGTAAGCGCGTTTCCGAGTTTCGAGCGTCTCCCTCCCTTCTACCGGGAGGTGACCGACATCCTCGTCTCACTCGACCGGCTGAAAAAATCCCTCGGTGCAGTCACCTGGGCGGCGGATCAGGTCAGGACCATTGGTTCCGGCTACGCCCACAACATGCGCCGGGCGGCCGATACCGATCAGCTCCGCCGCCGGGCCGTTGCACGGATCGCCTCGGTCGTCCACCAGGTCGACAAAGACCTCGTATTTCTCAATGAAGCCCGAAACATACTCCGGAAGCTCCCGCACGTGAGCGAGGATGAGTTCACCGTCGTGGTGGCAGGATACCCCAACGTCGGAAAGTCGTCGTTTATCAGGCTCGTCTCCACGGCAGAGCCTGAGATCGCCACGTATCCCTTCACCACCAAAGGGATCATCGTCGGCCACCGCGACCTCGGGAGGGGGGAGAGGGTCCAGTTCATCGATACTCCCGGCGTCCTTGAGCGTCCGGCCGATGAGAGGAACCCCATTGAGCGACAGGCGGTAAGCGCCATCATCAACACGGCCGACGTCGTGCTCTTCATACTCGATGCGAGCGAGCACTGCGGCTACGTACTCGACGATCAGGTCGCGCTCCTGGGTGAACTACGGGGGCTTGTCGATGTCCCGGTGGTGACGGTCGCAAACAAGGCTGATATCAGGAGGATCGAGGGCTACCAGGCAGTCTCCACGCTCACCGGTGAGGGGGTTGAGGGGGTGCTCGACCTGCTCCTCAGATACAGAGAGGACACCAGGCAAACGAGCCGGCAAGAACCGCCCCGATCAGGAACCCCAGAATAGCACCCCCGTTCAGGGGCGGGAGACCTGCCTGCGGGTTACCTTTGTTGACGAAGTAGAGGAGCAGAGCAAGTCCCGCTATCGATCCTGCCATCGCGCCGAGCGTCGGTGCGGAGAGGGGGCCGAGGATGGCAGGCGCGCCCACGAAGACGTGCGACGATGCCACGAGGATGGAGGGCATGATCAGGTCGCCCATACCCATGATAAATGCGCCGCGCTCCTCTCCATCGCTGATACTGAGCCCTTCCGTGCGGAATGAGTAGTCCATCCTCTTCGGGACCACGACCATGATCGGCGCCTTCGCCTCGATGACGCCTTCGGCGAGCGTGATCATATGCTTTGTCCGGTACACCGATATGGCGTCATAGGCCGCGAGCAGCACGAGCAACACAAATACCGGCAGAATTGAGAGAGATATACCGAATATTGACGCTATGCCGGCCGATATCAGCACGCCGAGGATATCGATGACGTACCACTCCGGGTAGAGATAGAGGAGCGCGGTCGCCGCGCCGGCAGCGATGACCGCCCCGATGGCGGCGACACCGACTGCGCCGGGCACGAGGGCGGAGAGTGCGCCGAAGATGTAGAGGAACGTCATGAATATGGCAAAACCGATGAAGAAGCTGATAAAACGCCGCCCCCCTATCCGGATCAGGAGGAGGAGAACCAGCGTGAAGACGAGCAGCATCCCTATGAATATGAGGGGATTTGCAACTGACTCAGGGTCTTCAAATGCCATGAACCCCGCCGCCTGCATGGGCATGACGAGGAGGATGGCGATGATCTGGACAGAGAGAAGCATGAGGGGCATTCCAAGAAACGGCAGCCAGTCGCGTATCTGCATTATGTAACTCCATTCATTTTAGGTAGGTTAATTAATGCATCCTCATCATCTTAAAATATGGAGATTCGCGAACTCATCGGCGACATAGTTCTCACCGCCGTGATGGTGGTTTCCACCGTCGTGCTGGTGATGCGATTCTGGCAGGATCTGCTCATTGCAGTCGCGGCGACGTTTATGATGCTCTCCCTCGGGGGACTGCTCATATCGCTCGGGCTAAAAGTCATACGGCTCGAGCAGAGCGTCGCGCAACGGGAGCGCACCATGCGCGTGAATATTGAAGAGATGGGGAAGACGATGAGCGCCAAGTACGACAACAGCATGGAGCATATCGAGGAGATAGTCGACGGACTCTCCCGGCGGATGTACCGGTGAACCGCCACATTCATGGCTTTTCACTCTCATGGGTAGGTGAGCATGGGCGTTTCTATCCGTAACATTCTGACAGACTGCAAGGAGACGTTGACATGGAGCGACCTCCCCGGCGTAGCCGCGGTGGATGCCCATAACGCTCTCTACCAGTTCCTCTCGATCATCAGGCAGCCCGACGGCACCCCGCTGATGAACGGTGCGGGCCGGGTCACATCACACCTCTCCGGCATCCTCTTCCGGACGGCAAACTTCCTCGAAAAAGGCATCCGGCCGGTCTTTGTCTTTGACGGGAAACCGCCCGGGTTCAAGCAGGAGACGATCGAGCAGCGGCGGGAGGTCCGCGACCGGGCGAACGAGGCCTGGAAGGTGGCGCTGAAAGAGGGGGATACGGAGGAGGCGTATAAGCAGGCGACCGCGTCGACCCGGATCGACCGGCACATCATCGAGTCGTCCCACGAACTCCTCGGCCTGCTCGGCATCCCGGTGGTGCAGGCTCCAGGCGAAGGCGAGGCGCAGGCGGCCCATATGGCGCAGAAGAGGAACGTCACCTACGCGGTCTCACAGGACTACGACTCGCTCCTCTTCGGCTCTCCGGTGCTCGTGCGCAACCTCACGGTCAGCGGCCGGAGGAAGGCACGGGGCAGGACGATCACGATAAACCCCGAGCGGATCGTCCTCTCCTCCGTCCTCGACCACCTCGGCATCACGCGAGAGCAGCTCATCGATATCGGTATACTGGTGGGGACTGATTTTAACCCCGGGATCCGGGGCGTCGGCGGCAAGACCGCCTTAAAGATCGTCCGTAACAACGAGTTCGCATCTCTGATCGCCGAAAAACAGCCCGGCTTCGATCCCGGGCCGATCCGGGAGTTTTTCTTAAACCCGCCGGTCACCGATGAGTACACCCTCGAGTGGGGGAGGCCGGATGTCGAAGGAATCGTGGAGATGCTCTGCGGACGCTACGACTTCTCCGAGGACCGGGTCAGGGGCGCTCTTGCCAGGATCTCGGTGAAACCGACGCAAAAGACTCTTGACGCCTGGTTCTGATGTGAAACGGAGGTAGGCCGGATGTATGCGCTAAATTTTGCTCCCGGCCACGATCCATTGCCCGGTGGAGTGTATTTGCGTTGATCGGGCTACCTCCCCCAAAGGCCCCATGGTGATCGACCGCCATACCCGATCTCCGCTCAAACCCGATAAAACCCCCGTGCCCGGGGAAAAATCCGGGTGGTGCTGAGCCCGGCGGCTACCTGCGGCGCAAGAGATATAAAGTACGAGGACAGAGTAAGCCATTGTAATACCAGTACCGGAATTCCAATGTGAGATGAAAGGTACGGGAACCAGCAACCACATCGGCGAGGGCTCCCGGCAGCCTCCCGGGTATTCTCGGCCATTATCCACCGCTCTCCCGGCGGCAATTGACCACCTCGTAGAACATCGCCGTCGATTTTGTGCCTCTCTCACTGATCGCTTTGTTAAACTCGGTGTGAACCTATCCGGACCACCGCAAGAATCGTTTTATGAGCACCTGGGACTCCAGCAGGGAACAATATCAAAGGATGATCGAACATGAAAGAAATTTATGAGAAGATGGTAAACGAGGCCATGGCCGCCCAACGGGCGGACGTGGAGATATTAAAAGCGAAACGCGGCCAGAAATTTGTCATCGAGGATGCAAAACCCTATGTCGATGCGGTCAAGACGATGACAGCGGTCGGCGACCAGAGTAAGGCGGTCATCGACCTTCACAAAAATTCGGTGATATCGCACTACGAGGTCTTAAAGAGCCTCACAAAGACCATCCGCCCCGAAGATGACCCCTTCGTTGAACACTACCAGACGCCGGTCGTGCTTGAGATCCTGAAAGATCAGGATGAGGCGTTTGCAAAGAGCGTCGATACCTTCGTCCAGACGATCGCAAAATCGGAGGCACTTCTCGGCCTTGAGGCTGTGAGAAACTACGGCGGGTTCTACGGCCCCACCTGTGTCGTCGACTTCGCGCTGATCCCGGGAAGCACGAGCAACCTGGTGAACCAGGTTCTGGCAAAGACCGATATACCGGTCGAACACAAGCGGGCTATCCTCGCCGCAAAGTCGTGGGGTATGAACACCTCCTATGGGTTCGGCGATGCATTCGCAAAGGCCCTTGAGGCGGGGGATACCCCCACTGAGGCGATGGCAAAAGAGATCGCGATCATGCAGAAGCTCTACCGCGAACCGGTCGAGGCCCAGGTAGGACTGATGGCCGATGCCGGTATGACATCATTCGATACCCGGAAGTACATGAGCGAGTACCGGCGACGGATGGAGGCGAGCGTCAAGGCGGCCGTCGATGACGGCGTCCACTACGGCAACATACTGACCATTCCTGCCTACTGCGTCGGCGACGTTGGACACCACATCGCACAATCGACATACAACATGTGCAAGGATGACGTCGTCATGGCGGTGATCGAGGCGGTCACCGGCGTGATGGAGTCCTCGCTCCGAAAAGCACTCGGGTCATTCGGGAGCTACTGGGAGGTTCTCTCGCTTGCAACAGGCTCTACAGCGGCTGCGACCGAGTACATACTCGAACTCGATGCGATGAACGCCCCCATGGTCGTCGATCTGCTCACGAAGCGGTTCCACAACTACGTCCAGCTCTACCCGAACCGGGGTGCAGCGGCAGAACTCCACAACTGTGACTTCATGGACATGATCTACCGTGGATGGAAGATCCTCGACAAAGCACAGCGGCTCCGGAACGGATCGGAGGAGGAACTGGTTCCCCGGACCGGCAAGTACTCGATCGACCTCACACCGATCCACAGAAACGAGATACTAATGAACCCGCAGTGGTACACCTACCCGGCCTGTGGGGTAACGGTCCGGTTCTCCGCACTGATGCGGCTCGCCGACTACCCGTGCCTCCTGACGAGCGAGCCGGTGACCGCGACGATGATGACAAACATCATCGCCCTCGAGAAGGAGACTGCGGCCGCCCCGGTGCGGGCCTGCAAGAACTGTGCGACGGCCTGCCTGGTCGACCAGCGACACCAGCACTGCCAGTGGAAAGAGGCGGTCTGAAGGGAGGGAAAGACACCCATGAACTGCTACTATTGCGCCCTTGAGGGGAAGAAGAGCGAGGCGGTGGCAATCTGTATCGTCTGCGGGATGGGGCTCTGCATGGAGCACACGATCCGGAAGGATGTCGATGTCTGGGAAGGCGGCTATCCGTTCCCCAGCAAGCGCGTAAAGACAGCACTTCCACGGATCCTCTGTCCCGAGTGCTACGCTGCTCTGTATGAGAAGTGAGGCACACCCCAAAAACCCATTTTGACCGGATCTCTGATCTGGAAGAATGGTATGATTAACTGGTGAAACTATGACTGTATCTCTTGGAAAGCGATCTCTCGCCGAGGCGATCGGAACATTCATCCTGGTCTTCTTCGGGGCCGGGGCCGCAGTCGTCACGCTGATGCTGGCCTCGGGAACCGCCACGTCGACACCCTTCAACATAGGGATAGGGGCGCTCGGGGGTCTCGGCGACTGGCTCGCCATAGGGCTTGCTTTCGGTATTGCGATCGCAATGGCCATCTACACGCTCGGGAGGATATCAGGCTGTCACATCAACCCCGCGGTGACGATCGCGCTCTTTGCAACCGGGCGGTTCCCGGGCAGGGACGTCGTCCCGTACATCGTCGCCCAGCTCATCGGTGCAGCAGCGGCAAGCCTGCTCTTCGCCTGGGTCGTCGGCCCTGACGCCGTCACGATAGGCGGACTCGGTGCGACGGCGCCTTTCGCCGGCATCGGTTACCTGCAGGCGATCATCATTGAGGCCATCGGAACGTTCCTCCTGATGTTCGTCATCATGGGCGTTGCTGTGGATGAACGCGCCCCACCGGGTCTTGCCGGCTTTGCGGTCGGTCTTGCGGTCGCCGGCATCATCACGACGATCGGAAACCTGACGGGCGCATCGCTCAACCCTGCCCGTACGTTTGGACCCTACCTCGGTAACTGGCTCCTCGCCGGCCAGAGCCTCTGGGATCTCTTCCCGATCTACATCATCGGTCCGATCATCGGTGCGGTGGTGGCAGCGTTCCTCTACGACTACCTCACCTGCGACTGCGAGTAGGCTAAACCCACTTTTTTTCCACACGCATAAAAAGTGTGATGGCCGGAGGAATCACGATACGGTCAGGAGGAACCGTACCACCGCGCTGATCATCGGCATCGTTATGAGGAGGATCAGCATCACCGTGACAAAACCGCTGATCGAGGCGACGACCCGGTTTGCGTACCGGGACCATCCCAGCCGCTCGAAGAACCGTTCAATCCCCTCTTTCATGATGTAACCGCCGTCGAGCGGCACGACCGGTATGGCGTTGAACATACCGACCAGCAGGTTGAACCACCCGAGCCAGAATGCGAGGTGAACCGTGCCCCAGAAGAGAGGGAACGGTTCCTCCCAGGCCACCTGTTCGGGGGTATCGGTGAGCAGGATCGCGAGCTGCTGGGTGTTACCCTGGATGAAAGCGTCGATAGGGGCTATCGTCAGGTAAATTGGTGCGAGGAGGCCGAGGTCTACGATCTTCCCGATATGCTCCTTCACCAGGGGCGCGTTGTAGTAGTAGACCCCCATAAACCCGGAATCCCGGTCACCATCGAGTGCCTCCGGCCACTCCGCGAGTGTGAGGGTATACGCTCTCTCGACCCCGTCCTTCTCGGCCGTCAGGGTGACCGTCTCCCCGGGCCGCGTCCCGTCCATGAACGCCGCGACCTCTTCCTGGCTCGCCACAGGGACACCATTTATCCCCGTTATGATCGAGTAGCCCGGGAGGCCTGCGTCGGCCGCCGGGAAGTCTTTGTAGATGCCCTGGACGAGTGGGACCGAGAGGGGCGTTGCCATCCCTATGAGGAGGAACATCAGCCCGAAACAGATGAGGCCGGCGACGATGTTGTTCGTTATGCCGGCGCCAAACATCCGGATCTTTGGCATCCCCTTCGCCGCCTCGACATCTTCTTCATCGGGCTCGACGAACGCGCCAATGGGGATGACGGCGATGAGAAGCCCCATGCTCCGCACCCGCATATCCTCGACCCGGGCGAGGATAGCATGGCCGAACTCGTGGATGACGATAGTGAGCAGGAGGCCGATGAAGACGGCCGCGGTGATCGGTATCGCCTGGTTGACCCCCGGTATGGCGAGTATGTTTCGGGGATCGTAGATCCCGGTCGGCTCAGGGGTGTGAACCAGGAGCTGAGGGACCGCGAGGAGCAGTGCGAGCGTCATGAAGACCGAGACTATCACGACCATGATGACGCCGAGCGTCGCATAGACCCGGAGCGGGCGGCGGAACTTCTGGAACCAGTCGAAGAAACCGACCCTCTCGGTCTTGATCGCCATGATAGGACCAAAGAACATGATGCGATCGGGAAACAGCCCCCGATCACGGATGTAGATGGCTACCAGGGCGTATACTAAAACGAGGAGGAGAAGTACCTGAAGCCAGTTCATTACTCACGATTAGCGCGCGAGAAGCATAAAATCTTCCGCACTACAGGCAACCCGGATCCCCTACAGGAAATCCGTGATCGTTCTCTGGCTGAGGTTTGCCACCGTCTTCCAGCTCCGGCGGGCGCAGGGTGGCGTGCTCCCGTGGTTCCGGATATACCCCCTGAGAAACTCGATCGTCACGGGATCCGAGGGATACCCGCTCCCGACATTCCCGTACTCTTCATCGAGATCCCGGATAGCCCGGTCGCGTGTGACCTTCGCAACGATGCTTGCCGCACCGACTATCCGGTAGCGGGCATCCGCCCGGTGCTCGGATACGATCTCGCAGGGGAAGTCGAGGCAGTCTGCGACCTTCCGGCCGTAACGTTCTGCGTTCACATCACAGGCATCCACATAGGCCGACCGGGGTTTGAGGTTCATGAGCGCCCTTGCGTGGAGGTCTGCCACACAATCGTTCATGCTCATCCTCCTCCGCGCCTCGTCGATCCCGGCGGCGTCGATGGTGACGACCGATACCGCAAGGTCACGGAGGAGTATCTCGTAGATCGCCTCCCGCTGTTTCGGTCTGAGGGCCTTTGAATCCCGGATGGGGAGGGATGCGAGATCTCCCTCCTCCCGGCAACCGACGGCGGCGACCACCATCGGTCCCAGGACCGATCCCTTCCCCGCTTCATCTACCCCGCAGATCACACTCTTCTGTCTTTTTCGCAAGGTATTTCAATGGCAGGGGTAGACCCCAGATGGGATGTACACCATCATCGTCGGCCTTGGTGGAATCGGCCGTAACCTGACCGCGATCGCCGTGGACGCCGGCGACTCCGTGGCCGTGATCGACCAGAACGAGGAGCGCGCAGGCGACATCCTGGAGCACTACGACGTCCTCGCCGTCACGGGGAACTCGACCGACAGGTCGGCGCTTGAGGATGCCGGGATCGATCAGGCCGACGCCCTGATCGCCACCACGAGCGATGATGCAGTAAATCTTATGACCTGCTGGATCGCGAAGCGTTACAACGTCAGAAATGTCGTCTCGATCGTCAACCAGAAGGAGCACTCCGATCTCTTCAGCGAGGTCGGGGTGAAGATCAGCGAGAACCCCGATGAACTGGTGGCGAGCCGGCTCTATTACTGGGCGAGGAGCCCGAACCTCCAGCAGGTTGCCTCGATATCCGGGGGACTCATATTTGAGATAGTCGCCGAGGAAGGTGCACCGATCGTCGATCACGAGATCCGGGAACTCGATGTCCGGAACTTCGTCTTCATCGCTATACAGCGCGCTGGAGGAGGCCTGATCATACCGAGCGGCGCGGTCCGTATCCGTCCGGGGGATGTCATCACAGTCTTTACAAAAAAAGAGGCTGAAGAGGAGACGCTAAAGACTCTCAATCGGCAGCTGAAACGATCACCGTAATGCGTCCTTGAGCGCTTTGAGCTCAAAGAGCATCTTTGGGTTGCGTTTGATCAGTTCCCGGATGAGTGCCGAGACCGAGAACTCCGCAAGGCCGACGCTCGCGACCGATTCTGCGAGAACATTGAGCTTTTTATCGTCGAGGGCTATGAAGAACTCTTTGACCTTGTAGTTGCGCTCAAGGGATTTACCCATGCGGGACGCGCGCCACTCCGCGTCGTAAGGCATCAGCGCTGCTTTTGAGCAGTCACCCGCAGATATGCACTCTGAGGCTACCTGCGCAGCGAGCTTCCCGGTGTACATGGCGTTTCCGATCCCGCCCCCGGTGAGGGGATCGACGACCCGTGCCGCATCGCCGATGACCATAAGACCATCAGCGACCGTGCACGGGAGAGGCTGGCAGACCGGGACACCACCGGCGATCGCCTCGATGGTCTTTCCTTCCGGGAAATTCTTTCCGATGAACCGGTCCAGGTAATCCTTTGCCCGTGATCCGTCCCGGCTCTTCCTGCCTGATATACCGATACCGACGTTTGCCGTCCGCTCACCCTTCGGGAAGACCCAGAGGTAACCCTCAGGGGCGACGTCGTTACCCAGGTAGAAGTCCGTGGAGGCTGCATCGATATCGATATCGGTGAGGAGATACTGGGCGCAGCTCATCATCTCCCGGAGGGGGACGGTTGTATCGAGGCCCGCCCACCGGGCGAACTGCGCCTCTGTGCCGTCGGCAGCGAGGACCACATCCGCCCTGATATCGGCGGGCGAGCCGGTCGCCATAACCTTCGCGCCCCGGACTGCCCCGCCTTCCATGATAGGCGCGGTCGCCCGGGTTTTGACGAAGATGTCCGCACCGGCCTCGGCCGCCTGCCAGACGAGTTCCCGGTCAAATATCTTCCGGTCGAGGATGTAGCCGACCGTGTTCCCGGGGTTCTCCTGCTCAAGACTGACAGAGGTGCCGTTTGGCGCGATGAGCCGGGCTCGCTCGATGTCAGCTGATATCCAGCGTGGATCAGGCTGAATGAACTCTAAAAGACATTCTTTGCCGATCCCCTCCGCGCACCGGATGGGCGTCCCGATTGCGGGGCGCTTCTCGATGAGGCAGACAGTGTTTCCTGCCTCAGCCGCCGTCTTTGCTGCAAGAGCGCCGGCGGGCCCGCCGCCGATGACGAGCATATCGTATTTACTCTTCATGCACGACCTCCAGCGCTCCGAGCGGACATGCTCGTGCACAGATGCCGCAGGCGATGCAATCCCGCTCCAGACTGAGGTAGGCATCGATCAGCTCGAGCGCATCCTCAGGGCAGACTGCAACGCAGGTGCCGCAGTATCCACACTTGTCTCGATTAATCCTGAGCATTGTACTCATGTTGTTGCTGTCACCGCAAAAACATTTATGCATCTCATCTGAGTTGCAGCACCATATCCTCCGCCCGGGGAGAAAAATAGAGGGATACATCTCCTGAGCGGCACGCTTCCCCGGGCGACGGGTGCGCCATCGCTCATGGGTCATTTTATAGAGGCCGGCACAAATTTATCAGGTAATCGGGGATTCTATGGGATTGAAAGGTGGACCTACACAGGATGAGGTCATGGCAGTCTCGCTCGCGAAACTCGACATTCGCCCGGGCGACCGGGTGGTTGATATCGGGTGCGGGACCGGGAAGGTCGCGATAGCGGCATCGCGGGTGGCAGGGCGTGTCTACGCGATCGACCGGAGGCCGGAGGCGGTCGCCTACGCTCGGAGGGATGCTGTGGCGGCCGGCGCCGGAAACATCGAGTTCTTCGAGGGAGAGGCGGTGGATATCCTCAGCCGTATCGACCGGCTCGATGCCGCCTTCGTCGGCGGCTCCCGTGGACTTCCTGATATACTCGACCTCCTCGCCGCACGGGTGCAGGGGAGGATCGTCGTCAACGCCGTCATGATCGGGACGCTCCATGAGGCTATCC